>Ga0070681_10001150_pt1 | contig 22830 bp, 24 predicted proteins | sample KBSC83BmetaG_FD_65650 | JGI IMG/M metagenome (GOLD analysis project Ga0070681, IMG submission 65650) | Corn rhizosphere microbial communities from Kellogg Biological Station, Michigan, USA - KBS C8-3B metaG | ecosystem: Host-associated > Plants > Roots > Rhizosphere | place: USA: Michigan...
GCCATTCGCTACATAATTTGTAGTAACAGGATGTAATAGATGGTGAAGACGAAAAAGGTCCGCGGCTCGGAGACCGGCCGGCCGATCATGGTATTGCTCGACCTGTTGGGGCGGCGCTGGGTGTTGCGGCTGGTGTGGGAACTGCGCGCCGGGCCGAAGCGCTTCCGCGAGCTGCAGGAACTGATCGGCGCCAGCCCGACCATCGTCAACACGCGCCTGCGCGACCTGCGCGCCGCCAGGTTGGTCGAACTCGATCCGGAGAGCGGCTATCGGCTCACGGCCCTGGGCCAGGAATTGCTGAAACTCTTCCTGCCGTTGCATGTCTGGTCGGAGAAGTGGAAACGAGCGGCGGGAGCGGCCGAATGAGGGCCTCGCCTGACTGATGCGGCCCGTGCAGACCGCCCCCGCGTCGTTATTCGTGAAGCACCGCTATGCCGAAGCCCGAATATTTGCGCCGGCAATCATCGCGGCGAGCTTGTTCGGTGGAAGCATCTAAACCTCCGTGTTGGAAGCAGATGGTGAATTCAGTCACCAACGCGATGGCTTGTCAACGCCGCGGTGCGAGGTTGGTCACGGCACCGCCTGTCGCCGTGCGCCCGCCGTCGACGACGAACTGTCCGCCTGTCGTGTTGGAGGCGAGATCCGAGCAGAGGAACAGCACCATGCTGGCGATCTCCTCGACTGTCGTGTAGCGCCCCGTGGGCAGCGAGGTCTGGTAGCGTTCGCTCATCGCCGCGGGATTGCCGGGCGAGAGCTGCTCCTCGAGCGCGTGGATCATGCGCGTGTCGACCGGGCCGGGGCACACGGCGTTGACCCGGACGCCCTGGCGCGCCACTTCGCCGGCCGCGGTCTTGGTGAGGCCGAGCACGGCGTGCTTGGAGGCGACGTAGGCCGACATGTTGGGCGTGCCGACGAGGCCGGCGACCGAGGCGGTGTTGACGATCGCGCCGCCGCCCTGGCGGATCATCTCGGGCAGCACATGCTGCATGCCGAGAAACACGCCCTTCACGTTGACGCCGATCACCGCGTCGAACACGGCCTCGTCGTACTCTGCGACCGGCGCCACCTTGCCCTCGATGCCGGCGTTGTTGAAGAAACAGTCGATGCGGCCGAACTTGTCGATCGTGGTCTTCACATAGGCGCGCACCTCCGCCGACCTGGTGACGTCGGCGGTGATCGCGATCGCCTCGCCGCCGTTCTGGCGCACGATGCCCGCCGTGGCCTCCGCCGCCGCGCCGTCGCGATCGACCGCCACGACCCTGGCGCCCGCCTTGGCGAAGGCCACGCAGGCCGCGCGGCCGATGCCGTTGCCGCCGCCGGTGACGAGAGCGACCTTGCCGGTGAAATCCATGTGCGCGTTACCTTCCCGCCATTCGGCCCGATGTTCGGCGAAGTCTAGCACCACCCGCGCGTTTCACGAGGCCGCCTGCGCTCCGGCCATCCACCCTGCGGCTCGCACCGCAGCGACCGACGTTCGCGCCACCGGAGCGGTGACGCCGTTGGACAGCTCGAGGCGGAGGTTGCGGCCGTCGGCGACGGCGCGCACGACGGCCTTGCGCGCCACCCACCACGAGCGATGCACGCGCAGGCCGTCCGCCGTGTTCAGCGCGGCAATGGCCTGGCCGAGCGGCGCCAGCACGAGGCGCGAGCCGGCCGCAGTATGGACGCGCACGTAGTGGTCCTCCATCTGCAGGCAGAGCACCGCCGTGGGCGGCGCGCCCAGCAGGCCGTGCATCGTCGGGGGGGCGTCGGCGGCCTCGCGCGCCTGCCGCCGCCGGCGCTCGCGTGCCTGGATCAGCAGGGTGAAGCCCACCACCACAGGCTCGGCCGTCAGCACGCCCTGCAGGTACCAGTCGAGCCACGACTGCCGGGACAGGAAGGGCCAGAACGAAGTCGCCACGAACCACACCCAGAGCTGGAACGGCGCGGTGAGGACGGCGGTCGCCACGACGATGGCAACCCAGGTCGAGGCGGGCGGGAGGCCGAGACGATCGACGATCCGGATCAGCGTGCCGTAATAGAGGAGGCCCGGCCCGAAGCAGGCGAGCTGGAAGGCCACGCGCTGCCATGCCGGCCCGTTGAGGTAACTGCCGAAAGGGCCGATCAGGCCGAGAAAGACCGCGCAGGCGCAGGCGATCGCCAGGTCGACGGCCCAGTCGCGGAGGAGGTCTTTCGAAAGTCTGAGGTCCATGCGGGGGACTATATAGAGGCCACTCGCCCGGCGGCGAACCCGTTCGCCCGTTGGCGAAAGGCCGATGGCGCGGGCTTTCCGGCCGGGCGAAGGAGGGCGCTCCTCCTCGACTTCAAGGATTTCGCATGCGCCCTGTCATCGTCCTCGTCTCACTCCTGCTGCTGGCCGCCGCCCCGGCGCACGCCGCCGTCGGCTTCCAGCATTTCACCATCCCCGACCCGCAGGGTGCACCCCTCGAAGTCGGCGTCTGGTATCCAACCGCGGCCGAGCCGCGCGTCGAGCCGATCGAGACCGACCGCCAGACGGTCGCGCGCGATGCGCCGGTTGCCGGCGGACGCCTGCCGCTGGTGGTGATGTCGCACGGCCATGGCGGCTCCTATGCCGGCCACGCTGACACTGCGCGGGCGCTGGCCAACGCCGGCTTCGTCGTGGCAGCGCTGTCGCACAACGGTGACAGCTGGCGCGATCCCGGCCGGCCAACCGAGATCTGGGAGCGGCCGCGTCAGTTGAAGGTACTGGCCGACTACATGGTCGGGACGTGGCGCGACCGCGACCATGTCGACGACGGCCGCATCGGCGCCTTCGGCTTCTCGGCCGGTGGCTTCACCGTTCTCGCCATCGCCGGTGGCGTGCCCGATCTCGGCACGATGGGCGAGCACTGCCGCGCGCATCCCGACTTCGAGGATTGCGCGATCGTGGCGCGCAATCCGCTGCCCGCGGGCCAGGCCATCACATGGACCCAGGATGCGCGCATCAAGGCGGTAGTGTCGGCGGCGCCCGCGCTCGGCTTCGCCTTCGGCCGCAAGGGACTGGAAGCGGTGCGCCAGCCGGTGCAGCTCTGGCGGGCCGAGAACGACTCGGTGTTGCCGCATCCGTACTACGCCGAGGCCGTGCGCGAGGCACTGCCGTCGCTGCCGGAGATGCATGTGGTGGCCCGTGCCGGTCACTACGACTTCCTGGCGCCGTGTTCGGAAAGGCTGGCGAAGATGGCGCCGCTGATCTGCACCAGCACGCCCGGCTTCGACCGCGCGGCGTTTCACGCGGAGTTCAACGCCGCTGTCGTTGCTTTCTTCGAAAGGAAATTGCGTTAGGAGAGCATGCTGACGGGAGCTCATGCGTCCATCCCCTTGCCATTCGCCGCCCGACGTCTACCATCGGTTCCGTCATGGCCATCACCGTCACGGCACGCCACCCCGCCCTCGGCGCGGAGATCCGCGGCGTCGACCTGCGCCGGCCGCTCGATCCTGTGACCGTGCAGGCCGTCAACGACGCCTGGATGAAGCATCTGGTCGTGGTGTTTCCCGACCAGCCGATCACCGATCAGGAGCATGTCGCTTTCACGCGGCACTTCGGCGAGCCCGAGATCTTCCACCAGACCTCGCTCAGCCTGCGCTCGGACCGGGTGAAGGAGATCTTCCTGGTCTCCAACGTCGACGAGAACGACCGGCTGCTGACGCCGTCGGCGCCGTCGCAGAAGCAGCTCTCCTCGTCGCGCCAGTGGCACACGGACTCGAGCTACCGGGCGACGCCCAGCGTCGGCTCGCTGCTGCACGGCATCGAGATCAGCCGCACCGGCGGCATCACGCAGTTCATCAACATGTACAAGGTCTACGACGACCTGCCCGACGACTTGCGCCGCCAGGTCGAGGGCCGGAGCGCGCGGCACGACTTCGCCATGCTGTCGACGCTCACCGGCGCGCCGGCGCCGACCGGCAAGGAACGCGAGGCGATGCCGCCGGTGTGGCATCCGATGGTGCGGCGCCATCCCGTCACCGGCCGCAAGTCGCTCTACATCAGCACGATCTACAATGATGCGGTCGAGGGGCTCGACGACGGCGCCGGGCGCCGGCTGATCGAGGCGCTGAGCGAGTTCGCGGCCCAGCCGCAATACATGTACCGCCACGCCTGGGAGCCGCACGACGTGCTGATGTGGGACAACCGCTGCACCGTGCACGCCGTGACGCCGCACGATCCCACCGAGCGCCGGGTCATGCACCGCACCACCATTACAGGTCGCGACGGCGTCGTGGCGGGTTAAAAGTTCCTCCCCCGTCTCGGCAGGAGTGTCCGGGGAATGATTCGAGATGTCGCGGTGCATGCTTGGCCCCGGCGTCGTAACCGCTTCTTTCGGGTTGTCGAGACTCAGAAAGAAGAAGGACCAAGCATGCAGTACCGGGGTAGCATTTTGGGCGGCGTGCTCAAACTGATCGATCGGAGGCAATTCGCCGCCCTTGTGGAACGTCACGATGGCGACGCCTACGACAAGAAGTTCGATAGCTGGAACCACCTGGTGTGCCTGATCAGCGGCCAGCTCAGCGGTGCCGCGAGCCTGCGCGAACTTGAAGCGGCATGGCAGGCCAACGCCCATCATCACTATCATCTGGGGGTCGGCCCGCTCAGGCGGTCGACCCTGTCGGATGCCAACCAGCGGCGGCCGACGGCGATCTTCGCCGATCTCTTCAACCTCCTGGTCAAACAGGCCGGCAGTTCGGCGCGGCGTGACGGCAAGGAGATGGTGCGGCTGATCGATGCGACGCCGATCCCCCTCGGCAAGGCCGTCCAGTGGGCGCAGTCGAACGGCCGCATCCGGGGGCTCAAGCTGCATGTGGTCTACGATCCGAAGGCCGATCTGCCCGACCGGATCTCGATCACCGCGGCCACCGTCAACGACATCACCTTGGGCCGTGAAGTGCCGATCGAGGCGGGCATGACCTATGTCTTCGACAAGGCCTACTGCCATTATGGCTGGTGGACCGAGATCGATCGGGCCGCCGCCTACTGGATCACCCGCCGCAAGACCAACGCCCACTTCCGGACGATCTGCCGCCGGCCGCTCGGCACGGGCGCCGGTGACGGCTTCACGCTTCTCGGCGATACCGAGGTCGTGCTCGCCCAGCAGCGGCGCGCCAAGCTGCCCATTGCGCTGCGTCGCATCCGGCTACGGCGCCATGCCGACGGCAAGATCATGGAACTGTTGACCAACGACATGAGCCGCCCGGCGGCCGATATCGCCGGTCTTTACAAGGTGCGCTGGCAGATCGAGCTGCTGTTCCGCTGGATCAAGCAGCATCTCAACATCCGCCGCTTCCTCGGCACCTCCGACAACGCCATCCGCCTGCAGATCCTGGCCGCCATGATCGCCTTCGTGCTGCTGCGCATGGTCGCCCGACTGCACCGCTCCACCATGCCTGCGATCCGCTTCGCACAGCTCGTCAGCCAATGTCTCTTCGTGCGCAAAACCATCGCCCGCATCGACAAGCCACCCGAGGTCAACCCTTCAAGGCCTCAACGGCACGACAACACCAACCAGCTCAGCTTCAGCTATGCTTAAGTTCCCCGGACAGCCCTGCCGTCTCGGGGGAGGTGTCGCCGTCATACGGTGACGGAGGGGGTGCCACGCGGGCGCTCTCTGCGACTTTCAGGTCGAGAATCCAATTGCGGACAATCCGACTGAGGCACCCCCTCCGTCGCGGATTACCGCGCCACCTCCCCCGAGACGGGGGAGGGATTCCCTAATTCAGCCGCGCTGCCTGGGCCATCACCTCGATCGCCTCGGGCTGGCGTGAGCGGACGCTGAGTGAATCGGCGCCGCTGTCCTCCCAGGCGCGGAAGCGCTCCTTGATGCGGGCGGGCGGCCCGACCAGAGACTTCATGTCGACCCATTCGTCGGGCACCGCTGCGATCGCCTCGTCCTTGTGCTTGGAGAGGTAGAGCTCCTGGATGCGCTTGGCGGCATCGCCGAAGCCGCGCCGCACCATGATGTCGTTGTGGAAGTTCTTGGTCTTGTGGCCCATGCCGCCGACATAGAGCGCGACCTCGGGCTTCAGCTTCTGGAGAGCGGCCTTCACGTCGGCCTCGACTTCGACATGGACCGAGCCCTGGATCGAGAAATTGTGGAAGCCCTTGCCGTTGCCGGCGCGCTTGAAGCCTTCCTCGAGCCACGGCCGGTACTCGTCCATCGCGCCCGGCATGAAGCCCATCGGCAACCAGCCGTCGGCGATCTCGGCGGTGAGCTTGACCGTGCTCTCGCTGCCCGTGGCGAGATAGATCGGGATCTGGTTCATGTGCAGGATCGATTTCAGCGGCTTGGCCAGCCCCGCCGAGCCCTCGCCGGTGTAGGGCAGGGAGATTTCCTTGCCGGCGTGGGTTACGGGCTCCTCGCGCGCGAAGATCTTGCGCATGATCGCCACGTAATCCTTCATGCGCCAATAGGGCTTGCCCCACGGCTGGCCGTACCAGCCCTCGACGATCTGCGGGCCCGAGACGCCGATGCCGGCGATGAAACGGCCGCCGCCGGCCATCGCATCGACGGTCGCGGCCGACATGGCGGCATTGGCGGGCGTGCGCGCGGCCAGCTGCATGATGCCGGTGCCGAGCTTGATACGTTTGGTGAGTGCCGCGATGTAGGCCAGCGGCGTGACGGCGTCGGAGCCGTAGGCTTCCGCCGTCCATACCGAGTCGTAGCCCAGTTCCTCGGCGCGCTGGATCAGCTTGATCGGCACATCGAGTTGCGCGCGGGAGTAGCCGATCGACAGGCCGAGCTTCATTGGTGTTTCTCCCTTATCGCTTTCGGGCGAGGCGTCCGGAAATGATAAGGGCGGTCGCCGCGATGCACACGATAATTGTCGCCAGCACGTTGATCTGCGGATCGACGCCCAGCCGCACACTGGAATAGACCAGCATCGGCAGGGTCTGCGACTGCGCACCGGCGACGAACTGCGTCATGATCAGGTCGTCGAGCGACAGCGTGAAGGCCAGCAGCCAGCCCGAGGCGATGGCCGGCGCGATGATCGGGAGCGTGACCGTGACGAAGCACGTCCACGGCGTGGCGCCGAGGTCCATCGCGGCCTCCTCGAGCGCGCGGTCGAAGTCGCTGAGCCGCGCCTGGACGACGATGGCCACGAAGGCGAGCGAGAAGGTCGTATGGGCGATGACGATGGTGACGAAGCCGAACTGCGGGCCGCCGACCAGCCGGTTGCCGCCGACGAACAGCAGCAGAGTGGAGATGCCCATCACCACTTCCGGCATCACCATCGGCGCCACGATCAGGCTGCCGAACAGCGTGCGGCCGCGGAAACTGGGCGCGCGGGCCAGCGCATAGCCCGCCGCGAGGCCCAGCAGCGTGGCCAGCGTGGCACTGGTGAGCGCGATGCGCAGCGACAGCCAGGCCGCCGCCAGCATGTCCTCGTTGCGCAGCAGTGCACCCCACCATTTCAGCGAGAAGCCCGCCCACACCGTGACCAGCCGCGACTCATTGAACGAATAGCCGATCACCAGCACGATCGGCAGGTAGAGGAAGGCATAGCCGAACGCCAGCACGGTGAAGGCCAGGCGCGGGGCGCGACCGGCGGTCATCGGGCGCGCTCCAGGCCCTTGGCCTGCTGGCGCTGGAACAGCGCGATGGGACCCACCAGCAGCACCAGCAGGCAGATCGCCACCGCCGAGGCCAGCGGCCAGTCGGCGTTGGTGAAGAACTCGTCCCACAGCACCTTGCCGATCATCAGCGTCCGCGTGCCGCCCAGCAGGTCGGGGATGACGAACTCGCCGACCGCCGGGATGAAGACCATCAGGCAACCCGCGACGATGCCGGGCACCGACAGCGGCAGGGTGACGGTAAGGAACGCGGCGAGCGGCTTGGCACCGAGATCCGCGGCGGCTTCGAGCAGGCCGGTGTCGAGCTTCTCCAGCATGACGTAGAGCGGCAGGACCATGAACGGCAGGTAGGCGTAGACGATGCCGAGATGGATCGCCCACTCGGTGCCGAGGATCGTGCCGGGATGGGCCGACAGCCCGCTCCAGCGCAGGAACTGGTTGAGGATGCCGTTCTCGGCCAGCAGGCCGATCCAGGCGTAGACGCGGATCAGGAATGACGTCCAGAACGGCAGCATGACCAGCATCAGCAGCACCGGCCGGCGCGCCGGCGTGGCGCGGGCGATGGCGTAGGCCATCGGATAGCCCAGCAGCAGGCAGCCCAGGGTGGAGACGGCGGCGATGCGGATCGACGACAGCCAGGCCGCGACATAGAGCTTGTCGCTGAACAGCCGTGCGAAGTTCTCCAGGCTGAAGCCCAGCACCACCGGCGGCGCGGCATCGGGATCGTTGGTGCCGAGCGCGATCGCCAGCACCAATGCGAACGGCAGCAGGAAGAAGACAACCAGCCAGACATAGGGAGCGGCGATGACGGCGCGCATCAGCTCATCTCATCGGAGCGCGCCACTCCAGTGGCGCTCATGCGCGCAAAATGAGCGCCACTGGAGTGGCGCGCTCCCATGATCTCACTCATCGAGCATCTGCCCCGACTCGTCGGACCAGCCCAGCCAGACGGAGTCGCCGCGGCGGAAGGCGCCGTCGCGTGTGCGGTGGATGTTGGTCGTCGACACCAGCATCGTGCCGCGGCTCTCGGTGGCGACGCGGTAGAGCGAGCGGTCGCCCTCGTAGGCCACGTCGACCACTTTGCCGGGAACGGTGTAGGCGCTGTGCGGCGGCTCGGCGCCGAGGCTTATCTTCTCGGGCCGCAGCGCCAGCCAGCGACCGGGCGCCGTCTCGAAGATGTTGGCCACGCCGATGAAGTCGGCGACGAAGCGCGAGGCCGGATGCTCGTAGAGATCGTGCGGCGTGCCGGTCTGGACGATGCGGCCGGCGTCCATCACCGCCAGGCGGGTGGCCATCGACATCGCCTCCTCCTGGTCGTGCGTCACCACGACGAAGGTGAGGCCGAGCTGCTCCTGCAGGCGCACCAGCTCGAAGCGCGTGCCCTCGCGCAGCTTGCGGTCGAGCGCGGCCAGCGGCTCGTCGAGCAGCAGGAGCTTGGGCTGCTTCACCAGCGCGCGCGCCAGCGCCACCCGTTGACGCTGGCCGCCCGAGAGCTGCGCCGGTCGGCGCTCGCCCAATCCCTCGAGACGCACCAGCGCCAGCGCCTCGGCCACGCGACGCGCGACCTCGGGCCTGGGCCTGCCTTCGCGGCGCAGCCCGTAGCCCACGTTGGCCGCCACATCCATGTGCGGGAACAGGGCATAGGACTGGAACATCATGTTCACGGGGCGGCGATGCGCGGGCACGCCGGTCATGTCCTGGCCGTCGATCAGGATGCGGCCCGCATCGGGCGTCTCGAGGCCCGCGATGGCGCGCAAGAGCGTGGTCTTGCCGCAGCCCGAGCCGCCCAGCAGCGCGAACAGCTCGCCGCGCGCGATCTCGAGGTCGACGCCGTTGACGGCCTGCACCGCGCCGTAGCGCTTGGCCAGGCCTTCTATCGTGACGATGGGATCGGTCACTGGCCCCGTCTCATTGGCCCGTCTTGATGGTGGTCCACAGCCGCGTGCGCTCGCGCGTCTCCGCCGCGGTGCCGGGGGTGATGGTGTAGAAATAGGCGCGCGCGCCCGGCGTCGGATAGATCGCCTTGTTGCCCGAGATCGACTTGTCGAGCAGCGCGGTCGCGGCGGCATTGCCGTTGGCATAGTTGGTGAGCGTGCTCGAGGCGGCCGCCACCTTGGGGTCCATCAGGAAGTCGAGGAAGCGGTAGGCATTGTCGACGTTGGGCGCATTCTTGGGGATCGCCGCCACGTCCATCCACACCATCGCGCCCTCGTGCGGGATGGTATAGGCGATGTCGCGCTTCTGCGACGACTTGGCGGCGCGGTCGCGCGCCTGCAGGATGTCGCCCGAGTAGCCGAAGGCCAGGCAGATGTCGCCGCCGGCCAGCGCGTTGATGTACTCCGACGAATGGAACTTGCGGATGTAGGGGCGGATGCCCTTCAGGATGTCCGCAGCCTTGGCCAGGTCCTCGGGCTTCTTCGAATCGGGGTCGAGGTTGAGGTACTTGAGCGCCGCGGGAAGGACGTCGGTGGCGCTGTCGAGCACCATGATCCCGCAGTCGGCGAAGCGCGACAGCGTCGCGGGGTCGAAGATCATCCTCAGCGAATCGACCGGCGCGTTGTTCATGCGCTTGCGGATCTCGGTCGTGTTGTAGCCGATGCCGATGGTGCCCCACATCCACGGGATGGCGTGGGCGTTGTCGGGATCGTACTTGGCCAGCAGCGCCATGGTGGCGGGATCGAGGTTGCCGTAGTTCCTGAACTTCGACTTGTCGAGCGGCCGGTAGAGCTTGGCCGCGAGCTGGCGGACGAGGAAGGGCGAGGCCGTCGGCACGACGACGTCGTAGCCTGCCTGGCCGGTGCGCAGCTTGGCGTCGAGGATCTCGTTGGAGTCGTAGGTCGTGTAGTTGACCTTGATGCCGGTGGTCTGGCTGAACGCCTTGAGCTGGACGGGATCGATATAGTCCGACCAGTTGTAGACGTTGACCTGGCCCTGCGCGAAGGCGGGACCGGTAACGAAAACGGATAGGCAGGCAAGGAAGCCAAAGCGCATCGACAACTCCGACGAGGGATCAGACGCCAAGATATCGGTGCTGGAGCGCGCTGTCCCGTGCCAAGGCGGCGGAGGTGCCGGTCCAGACGACGCGGCCCTTCTCGACGATGTGGTGGCGGTCGGCCAGGCCGATCAGCGCGCTCACGGTCTTGTCGATCACCAGGATCGCCTGGCCGTCGGCCTTGAGGCGCCCGAGGCAGGCCCAGATTTCCTGCCGGATCAGCGGCGCCAGCCCTTCGGTCGCCTCGTCGAGGATCAGGAGTTTTGGGTTGGTCATCAGCGCGCGGCCGATCGCCAGCATCTGCTGCTCGCCGCCCGAGAGCTGCGTGCCGCGGTTGGCCTGGCGCTCGGCCAGCCTGGGGAAAAACCCGAAGACGCGCTCCAGCGTCCACGGCGACGCGCGCTCGCCGCGGTTGGCGGCGGCGGCCAGCAGGTTCTCGCGCACCGAGAGGTTGGGGAAGATCTGCCGTCCCTCGGGCACCAGGCCGAACCCCAGCCGCGCGACGCGGAAGGAGGGCAGGTGGTCGATCCGCTTGCCGTCGAACTCCACCACGCCGCGCCGTCCCGGCAGCACGCCCATGATGGCGTGCACGGTGGTGGTCTTGCCCATGCCGTTGCGGCCCATCAGGGTCACGACCTCGCCCGCGTCGATCGCCAACTCCATGCCGAACAATGCCTGGCTCTCGCCGTAGTACGCCTCGAGGTCTTTTACGCGCAGCATCACGCGGCTTCCTCGCCGAGATAGGCCTGGCGCACCTCGGGATGGGCGCGGATCTCGGCCGGCGTGCCGGTGGCGATGGCGCGGCCGTAGACCAGCACGGTGATGCGGTCGGCCAGCGCAAAGACGGCATCCATGTCGTGCTCGATCAGCAGCATGCCGCGCTTCGCCTTGAGCCCGCGCAGCAGCTCGACCATGCGCTGCGATTCCTCGGCACCCATGCCGGCCATCGGCTCGTCGAGCAGCAGCAGGCGCGGATCGCCGGCCAGCGCCATGGCGATCTCGAGCTGGCGTTGCTCGCCGTGGCTGAGCGCGGAGGCGAGCGTGTCGGCACGGCCGCCGAGCCCGACCGCCTCCAGTCCTTGGCGTGCCGCATCGCGCAAGCCTCTGTCGGCGCGCGCGTCGGCCAGGAAACGGAAGGAGTGGCCGCGATGGGCCTGGACGGCCAGCGCCACGTTGTCGAGGGCGGTGAACTCGCGCAGCACCGAGGTGATCTGGAACGAGCGCGCCAGCCCCAGCCGCACGCGTGCGTGCGTGGGCAGGCGCGTCACGTCGCGGCCGGCGAAGTGGATCGTGCCCGAGTCAGGCGCCAGCATGCCGGTGAGCTGGGCCACCAGGGTGGTCTTGCCCGCGCCATTGGGCCCGATCAGGGCGTGGATCTCGCCCGGCCGGACCTCGATCGAGACATTGTCGGTGGCCAGCAGGCCGCCGAAGCGTTTGATCAATCCGTGCGTGGAAAGCAGCGGCTCAACCATGACGGCGCCGTCCCAGCAAAGAGTCGATGCCGCCCTTGGCATAGAGTGCCACCAGCACCAGCATCGGGCCGAACACGATCTGCCAGTATTCGCCCCAGCCCTTGTGGACGAGGTCCATCAGCGGCTTCAGCGACTCCTCCAGCACGAAGAAGGCGATGGCGCCGTAGACCGGCCCGAAGAGCGTGCCCATGCCACCCAGCACGACGATCACGATCAGGTCGCCCGACTTCACCCACGACATCATCGCCGGCGAGACATAGGCGCCCTCGTTGGCCAGCAGCACGCCCGCCAGGCCTCCGAACGCGCCGGAGATCACCAGGGCCGCGAGCCGGTACTGGAATACCGGGAAGCCCAGCGCCGTCATGCGCTGGTCGTTCGATCGCGCGCCGCGCAGCACGAAGCCGAAGCGCGAGACGGCAAAGCGGCTGCAGAACCACAGCGTCGCCACCAGCAGCGCGAAACAGAGCCAGTAGAACGACGCCTTGTCGCGCAGGTCGATCAGGCCCGAGAAGCGGCTGCGGCCGATGTTGAGCCCATCGTCGCCGCCATAGACCTCGAGGCTGGCGGCAACGTAGTAGACGAGCTGTGCGAACGCGAGCGTGATCATGATGAAGTAGACGCCGCGCGTGCGGAGCGACAGCGCGCCGATCAGGGCGGCCCATGCCGCCGCGGCCAGGATCGCGACCGGCCACTGCACCCAGCCATCGGGCACGCCGCTCGCCGACAGGATGCCCACGGCATAGCCGCCGATGCCGAAGAAGGCGGCGTGGCCGAAGCTCACCAGGCCGCCATAGCCCAGGATCATGTTGAGGCTGACGGCGGCGATCGACCAGATGACGATGCGCGTGCCGATCGACAGCAGGTAGCGCTGGTCGAAGGCCTGGGTCAGCAGCGGCAGGGCGGCGAACAGCACCAGCAGCAGAGCTGTCGCCAGGCCACGCGGCGTGCGCAGCGCGCCTGTCACGAGCGCTGCCCGAACAGGCCGGTCGGCCGCCACACCAGCACGCCCGCCATGACGATGTAGACCATCATCTGCGACAATGCAGGCGCGGCCCCCGAGGCCGCGGCGGGGCTGAGGAAGGTCTTCAGCAGGTCGGGCAAATAGGTGCGGCCGAAGATGTCGATCTGGCCCACCATCATGGCGGCAACGAACGCCCCCTTGATCGAGCCGATGCCGCCGATGACGATGATGACGAAGGCCAGGATCAGGATGTCGTCGCCCATGCCGATCTTCACGGATGCAATCGGCGCGGCCATCACGCCAGCCAGGCCCGCGAACACCGCGCCCAGGCCAAAGACCAGGCTGAACAGCAGCTCGATATTGACGCCCAGGGCCGCGATCATGCGCCGATTCGAGGCGCCGGCGCGGATCACCATGCCCATGCGCGTGCGCGTCACCAGCCACGCCAGCAGGATCGCCACGACGCCGCCGGCCACGATCAGCGCGAAGCGGTAGGCGGGGTAGGGCACGCCGGGCAGGATCTCGACGGTATGGCCCAGGAACGCCGGCACCGCGATGCTCTTGCCGGCCGGTCCCCAGACCGCGCGCACCAGTTCGTTGAAGAAGAGGATGAGGCCGAAGGTCGCCAGAACCTGGTCGAGATGGTCGCGCGCGTAGAGTCGGCGCATCACCACGGCCTCGACGACGACGCCCAGCAGGAAGGTCGCGGGCAGCGACAGCAGCACGCCCAGCACGAAGGAGTCGGTCCAGCCGATGAAGGTCCAGGCGAGATAGGCGCCCATCATGTAGAGCGACCCGTGCGCCAGGTTCACCAGGTCCATGATGCCGAAGGTGAGCGTGAGGCCGGCGGCGAGCAGGAACATCAGCAGCCCGAGTTGCACGCCGTTCAATGTCTGGATGAGGAGATAGTCCATCGACCGCCTACCTTGAACGAAACGGGAGCGCGTCGCCGCGCTCCCGTACGTTCGAAGTCACGAAGGCGTTATTTCATCGCGCACTTGTCATGGTACGGATCTTGGCCCGCCTTGACCGCCGTGGCGATGGTCTTGACGGTCATCATGCCTTCGGCGTCCTTCACCGTCTCCTGGATGTAGAAGTTCTCGATCGGGAAGTTGTTGTTGCCGAACTTGAAGTCGCCGCGCAGCGACTTGAAGTTGGCCTTCTTCATCTCGGCACGGACCTTGGCCTTGTCGCTGAGGTCGCCCTTCAGCGCCTCGGCGGCCGAGGCGATCAGCATGATCGCGTCGTAGCTCTGCGCGCCGTAGTACGACGGATAGACCTTGTACTTCTTCTTGAAGTCGGCGACGTACTTCTTGTTCTGCTCGTTCGGCAGGTCGTTGACCCATTCCTGGGCGCCGAGCGTGCCGAGCGCCAGCTCGCCCTGCTGCGGCAAGGTGATCGCGTCGATCGAGAACACCTGGTAGAGCGGCACGGTCTTGTTGAGGCCGGCCTGGACCCACTGCTTCACGAACTGCACGCCGTGCGCGCCGGGATAGAAGATGAAGATGCCACCCGGCTTGGCCGCGGCGATCTTGGTGAGCTCGGCCGAGAAGTCGAGCTGGTCGGGCCACTTGGTGTAGTCCTCGCCCGCGATCGTGCCCTTGTAGGTCCGCTTGACGCCCGCGAGCATGTCCTTGCCGGCGGCGTAGTTGGGGCCGACGACGTAGAGGCTCTTCACGCCCTTGGTGTTGAGGTACTCGCCCATCGCCATCGGCGTCTGGTCGTTCTGCCATGAGGTCGAGAAGAAATTCTTGTTGCACAGCTCGCCCGCGATCTGCGACGGGCCGGCATTGGCCGAGATCAGGATCGTGTCGCCTTCGTCGGTCACGGTCTTGAGCGAGGCCAGCAGCACGTTGGACCAGATGTAGCCGGCGACGAAGTTCACCTTGTCCTGCTGGACCAGCTTTTCCGAGCGCGCCTTGCCGACGTCGGGCTTGAACTGGTCGTCCTCGTAGACGATCTCGATCTTCTTGCCGGCGATCTTGCCGCCCAGATGCTCGACGGCGAGGTCGACCGAGCGGCGCATGTCCTCACCGATCGCGGCCTGCGATCCGGAGAAGGTGCTGACGAAGCCGATCTTGATCGACTGCTGCGCCGCCACGGGCTGCAGCCCGAACGCCAATGCCGCGATTGTTGCGGTCCCAAACAATATGCCCTTCATGGGTCCCCACTCCCTGTTTCAGTTGGTCTGTATAGAAGCCGAAAACGCTTTCTGTGTCAGCTACGCCCTGAGCCTGAAGCGCTGAATCTTGCCGGTCGCCGTCTTGGGCAGCTCAGGCACGTACTCCACCCAGCGCGGGTATTTATACGGGGCCAGCGTCTTCTTGCAGAGCGCCATCAACTCGTCGGTCAGCGCCGCCGAGCCACTGCCGGCCTGCTTCAACACGACGATGGCCTTGGGCTTGATCAGCGTGTCGGCGTCGGCGTGGCCGACGACGGCGACCTCGAGCACGGCGGTGTGGCCGACCAGGCAGTTCTCGATCTCGACCGGCGAGCACCAGATGCCGCCCACCTTCAGCATGTCGTCGCTGCGGCCCTCGTAGATGAAGTAGCCGTCGGGGTCCTGGCGGTAGGTGTCGCCGGTGTTGAGCCAGCCGTCGATCATGGTCTCGGCCGTCTTCTCGGGCTTGTTCCAGTAGTATTTGGCCGCCGATTCCGAGCGGATCCACAGCGCACCGCTCTCGCCCTTGGGCACCGGCTTGCGGCTCTCGTCGAGGATCTCGACCTCATAGCCGGGCACGGGCTTGCCACTGGTGCCGGGGCGATGATCGGCCAGGCTGTTGCCGATGAAGATGTGCAGGCATTCGGTCGAGCCGATGCCGTCGAGGATCACCGTGCCGGTCTTGCCCTTCCAGCGCCGGAACATGTCGGCTGGCAGCGCCTCGCCCGCCGACACGCAGGCGCGCACGCTCGACAGGTCGCGGGACTTCGACTCGAGCGCGGCGAGCTGGGCGGCGTAGAGCGTCGGCACGCCGTAATAGATCGACGGCTTGAATTTCTCGATGTTGTCGAATGTCGTGTCCGGCGTCGGCCGGCGATCGTCGAGGATCGCCGTGCCGCCGACCCACAGCGGGAAGGTCATGGCGTTGCCCAGCCCGTAGGCGAAGAACAGTTTGGCGGCGGAATAGTTGACGTCGGCTTCCGTGACGCCCAGCACACGCACGCCGTAGAGCTCGCTGGTCACCACCATGTCGCGCTGGGCGTGCACGGCACCCTTGGGCCGGCCGGTCGAGCCCGACGAGTAGAGCCAGAAGCAGTCGTCGCCCGGGGCGGCGAGGTGTGGTCCGAGTGCGGCCGGCGCCTTCGCCATCGCGGCCAGGAACGTATCGACAGTGAGCGCCTTGACCGGAAACTGCTTCAGCGCCGGCTCGATCTCGCCCGCGAACTCGCTCGAGTAGACGACCAGCCTGCAGCCCGAATCCTCGAACATGTAGGCATAGTCGGGCGCGCGCAGCAGCGTGTTGGGCGGCACCGGCACGATGCCGGCCTTGATGGCGCCCCAGAAGAGATAGAAGAACGCCGGGCAATCCTTCACCACCATCAGCAGCCGGTCGCCGGGCTTCATCCCGAGCGCCAGCAGCGCGTTGCCGGTGCGGTTCACGCGCTCGACCAGCTCGGCGTAGGTGACGGTCTCGCCATGGACGGTGCGGATCGCGGCCTTGGCGCCGCGGCCTTCGCCGATGTGCCGGTCGACGAACGGCACGGCCACGTTGAAGCGCGCGGGCAGGCGGACCTTGTTGTCCGGGCCGAATGTGATGCCTTGCACCATTTTCTTGTCGTCCTCCCTCCGGCCCCCACACTACCTCACCCTGAGGAGCGGGCGCAGCCCGCGTCTCGAAGGGTGGGAGACAGTCTTGTTGTTGCCCATCCTTCGGGACGCCGCGCTGCGCGCGGCTCCTCAGGATGAGGGTATGCTCAATTGAATCGCACGTACTCGAAATCGCCGGGCTGGCCGTTGATGCCGCGCGCCGGGGGCGCGATCCAGTGGGCGAACTTGCCCGGCTGGACGACGGCGGGGCCCATCAGGGACGTGACGTAGGTGCGGTCCTCGGCCGTCGGCAGCCACTTGCTCTCGTTGGCCTTCCACTCGGCCTTGCTCAGCACCCGGCCATCGGGCGAGACGTGGGCGCCGGCGAAGCCGCCGATGCGGCGATCGAAACCACGGTGCGGCAGCTTCATCTCGAAGTTCACGCCGGCCTTCTCGATCATCTTGTTCCAGCGCAGCACGCCGCGCGCGCAGTCGTCGATGTAATCCTGGCGCAGGCGCTCGTTCAGCGCGGCCAGCGCCGGCACGGTCTTCTTCACGATGCGGCCGTCCTCGACGGTCTCGATCTCGTAGGCGGCGTCGGTCAGCAGGTGATCGTCCTCGATGCGCGTCTCGAGGAAGCGGCCCTTCACGCCCTGCGTGTAGTAGTTGGCTGCGTTCGTGGACGCTTCCTGGCCGAACAGGTCGAGCGACACCGAGAAGTGGAAGTTGAGGTACTTCTGCATCGTCGGCAGGTCGATGGCGCCCAGCGCGCGCACGTCGTCGGTCTTGTGTTCCTTCATCAGCTCGCAGGTGCGCTGGAGGATGCGGCTGATGCCGGTCTCGCCGACGAACATGTGGTGGGCCTCCTCGGTCAGCATGAAGCGGCACGAGCGCGACAGCGGATCGAAGCCCGACTCCGCCAGCGACGCGAGCTGGAACTTGCCGTCGCGGTCGGTGAAGAATGTGAACATGAAGAACGACAGCCAGTCCGGCGTCTCCTCGTTGAAAGCGCCCAGGATGCGCGGCTTGTCGGGATCGCCCGAGTGGCGCTCCAGCATCGCCTCGGCCTCCTCGCGGCCATCGCGGCCGAAGTGGGCGTGCAGCAGGTAGACCATCGCCCACAGGTGGCGGCCTTCCTCGACGTTGATCTGGAAGAGGTTGCGCAGGTCGTAGAGCGACGGCGCGGTGCGGCCCAGCAGGCGCTGCTGCTCGACCGACGCCGGCTCGGTGTCGCCTTGCGTCACGATCAGGCGGCGGAGCGTCGTGCGCAGTTCGCCCGGCACGTCCTGCCACGCGGGCTTGCCCTTGTTGTCGCCGTAGGCGATGGCGCGGTTGGGGTCGCGGTCGGCCAAAAAGATGCCCCAGCGATAGTCCGGCATCTTTACATGGCCGAAGTTGGCCCAGCCGTTGGCGTCGGTCGAGATCGCGGTGCGCAAATAGACGTCGAAGGCCGAGGTGCCGTCGGGCCCCATGTCCTTCCACCAGTCGAGGAAGCGCGGCTGCCAGTTCTCCAGCGCACGCTGCAGGCGGCGGTCGGACGAGAGATCGACGTTGTTGGGGATGAGCTGGCTGTAGTCGATGGCCATGGCTGTTCTCCTAAGCCCGTTTCCGGTCGTACCTGGATTGCTTGCCGGTGCCGTAGAGCTTCAGCGCGCCCTCGGGGCCGGTGGCGTTGGGACGCTGGAAGATCCAGTTCTGCCACGCCGACAGGCGGGCGAAGATCTTGGTCTCCATGGTCTCGGGGCCGGCGAAGCGCAGGTTGGCTTCCATGCCGATCAGCCCGTCGGGCGAGAAGCCGGCGCGCTCCTCGATCGAGAGCCGCACCTCGTCCTCCCAGTCGATGTCGTCGGGCGTGAAGGTGACGAGGCCGGCCTCGTCGGCCGCCGCTGCGTCCAGCGCCGCGCCGATCTCGTTCTGGAGATCGTCGACATGCTTCGGCTCCGACAGGAAGCGCGTGCCCAGCCGCGTCAGGCCGTTGCCCATCGGATAGGGGCCGAAGTTCATGGACGTCATCTTCACCGTGGCGGCCGGCAGGTTCGAGCCCTCGAAGACGCCGTCCAGCATGTAGGAGCGGTCGGCGGCCAGCACGAGCTCGAACAGCGTGCCGGCGAAGCACGAGCCCGGCTCGACCAGCGCGATCAGGCTGCGCGACGACACGTCGAGCCGCTTCAGGGTGCGCTTCCAGTAGAGCACGATCTCGTGCACCAGCCAGTCGTTCGCTTCCCCGGCCAGCAGCGCGTCGTAGGCCTCGACCAGCGCCGCATCGCCCTGGCTGTGCAGCACCCAGGTGCCGATCTCGGTCTCGTTGAGGCGCAGGTGCATCATCGCGTCGTCGAACGAACGCGCGAGCTGCAGCGGCCAGAAGGCGGCGCCCTGGGCGTGGATCGCCGAAGCATTTGCCGGCGGCGGGGCGGTCGGACCGCTCACGCGGAAATGCGCGGCGCGGCGCTCGCGGTCGATTTCCACGACGAGGCCCGGATAACGCAGCGTGTCGCCGTCGAAGGTGCGCTCGACCGCGGGGAGCGCAATGCCTCTGGCGCCCTTGGGCCGCTTTGACTTGGCGGCCACGTCCTCGGCGATCTTCTTGGTCTCGTCGGCGAGCTTGCTGGACGGGATCAGCCTGTCGACCAGCCGCCACTGTTGCGCGCGCTTGCCGCGCATGCCCTCGGCGGTCGTACAGAAGAAGTCGGCATGGTCGCGGCGCACCATGCGCTTGTCGACCAGGCGCGTCAGCCCGCCGGTGCCGGGCAGCACGGCCAGCAGCGGCAGCTCGGGCAGCGACACCGCGCTCGATCCGTCGTCGGCCAGCAGGATCTGGTCGCAGGCCAGCGCCAGCTCGTAGCCGCCGCCGGCGGCGATGCCGTTGATCGAGCAGATGTAGCCCTGACCGGAATTCTCGGTGGCGTCCTCGATCGCCATGCGCGTCTCGTTGGTGAACTTGCAGAAGTTCACCTTGTGATCGTGCGTGCTGAGGCCAAGCATGTTGATGTTGGCGCCCGAGCAGAAGACGCGGTCGCGCTGCGAGCGGATGACGACGGCGCCGATCTCGGGATGCTCGAAGCGCAGGCGCTGGACCACGTCGGCCAGCTCGATGTCGACGCCGAGATCGTAGGAGTTGAGCTTCAGCTTGTAGCCGGGCTTCAGCCCGCCATCCTCGTTCACGTCCATGGTGAGGTAGGCCACGCCATTCTCGAGCGCGAGCTTCCAGTGCTTGTAGCGGCTGGGCTCGGTGCGGAAGTCGATGATGGCGGCCGGTTGGGACTCTGGAGCCATGGCGTTTCCTATTTCTGTAATTCGGTACTGAAATACCTATTTACTTTCTCCACCGCAAGCGCATCTTATTCACCCAGCTCATGACCGCCATCCGTCGCGCCCAAGCCACTGATCTGAAAGCGATTTCCGCCCTGGACGCGCGCGAGACCGGCGTTGCCAAGCCGGATTACTGGCGCGAGATGCTGGCACCCGACCGGCATTTTCTGGTGGCCGAGACCGACAAGGGCGCGCTGGCGGGCTTCATCGCCGGCGAGATCCGCGCCTGGGAGTTCGGCCAGCCGGCGGCGGGCTGGGTCTTCGCCATCCAGATCGATCCGAAGCTGAGGTTGAAAGGCGTCGGCAGCGAATTGTTCGAAGCGCTGGTCGCGCGCTTCAAGGCCAAGGGCGTGACGCGGGTGCGCACGCTCGTCGATCGCAAGGATCATCTCATCCTGTCGTTCTTCCGCGCGCAGGGCATGGTCGCCGGTCCCTCGCTACAGCTCGACATGGATTTGTCGTGAGGGATCTGTCGTGAAACTGCAGACGGCGACGCGGCTCGGCCTCTACGCCATCCTCGAGCTGGCACGCGATCCCGAGCGCACCTTGTCGTCGGCCGAATTGGCCGAGCGCTTCGGCGTGTCGGGCCACCATCTTGCCAAGGTGCTGGGCACGCTTTCGACTGCAGGCCTCGTGCGCGGTGGCCGCGGCGCGGCGGGCGGCTACCGCTTCACCGGCAACCGCCGGCGCATCACCCTGATGGATATCGTGGCGCTGTTCGAGCCTGCGCCCGGCAACCGTGCCAAGGAGCCCGGCGAGGACACCGACATCGGCGGCGCGCTGCAGCGCGTGCTGGTCGAGATCGACGAGATCGCCGAGGCGACCCTGGCGTCGATCACGCTTGAGACAATGCTGAAGAGCAAGGATTCCTCGCTCCGTTCGGGATGATGGGGTCTTGACAGGCAGGTAATCGACTGCATATAAGAAAGGCAGGTAAATGCCTGCATGAAGAAATCCCCTGACCTCCTGTTCAAGGCCTTGGCCGATCCCAGCCGCCGCAAGCTGCTGGACCGGCTCTATGCCGACGACGGGCAAACACTGAGCCAGCTCTGCGAACACCTGGACATGACACGGCAGTCCGTCACCCAGCACCTCGACCTGCTCGAGGCCGCGAATCTCGTGACCACGCTCAGGCGCGGCCGCGAGAAGGTGCACCTGCTGAACCCGGTGCCCTTGCAGGAAATATACGAACGCTGGCTCGCCAAGTTCGAGAAGCCGCGCCTGCGGGCGCTTCACGACCTCAAACGCCGCCTGGAGGGCGATGGAAAATGAGCAAGTCTACTTTCAACTACGTGACCTTCATCCGCACCACCCCCGAACGCCTGTGGGAGGCGCTGACCAAGCCCGAGTTCATCCAGCAGTACTGGTTCGGCATGAACGTCGAGGGCGACTTCAAGAAAGGCTCGAAGTGGAAGCTGTCGTTCGCCGACGGCCGTGTGGCGGACGAGGGCGAGATCGTCGAGTCCGACCCGCCGCGCCGCCTCGCGATCCGCTGGCAGAACCGGTGGAAGCCGGAAATGGAGGCCGAAGGCGTCTCGCTCTGCACCTTCACGATCGAGCCCGTGGCCGACAGCAAGCCGGCGGCCGTGAAGCTCTCCGTCCTTCATTCGATGGAGCGTGACGGCTCGAAGTTCATCGAAGCAGTCTCCGGCGGCTGGCCGGCGATCCTCTCCAATCTCAAGTCGCTGCTGGAGACGGGCGTCGTGACCATGACCAGCATGAACAAGGGCTGAGGAAAGGTCCCTCACTTCGTTCGGGATGACAGTTCTGCCGGTACGCGAAGTTTGCACCACGCACCGGCTGTCACCGCGAGCGCAGCGAGGGGTCTTTATCTTTTCTCTTGACTTGCATTGCGTTATCCGCAATAATGCGCATTGGGAGACCCGGACCCTTCAAGCGCGGGGACCGCTCCCGTTTAATTTCCGTTTATTAAACGGGAAGGGGACGTGCGACGATCCCCGAGATGAAGCTACCTCGCCCCGTTGCCGCCGTCGTGTTCGACATGGACGGTCTCTTGTTCGACACCGAGAAACTCTATGGCCAGGCGATCCTGACCGCTGCCGACGAACTCGGCGTCGAGATGACGACGGAAGTCTTTCTGAGGTTCATCGGCACGCCGTGGGCGCACAACCGGCGGCAGATGCTGGAAGCCTATGGTGAAGCCTATCCCGCCGAGGAATTGCGCGTGGCCTGGATGCGGCACTTCAAGCTGCTGGTCGCGGGCAATCTCGACCTCAAGCCGGGGGTCGCGGCGCTTCTCGACCTGCTCGATGAGCTCGGCCTGCCGCGTGCGATCGCCACGTCATCGGGGCACAGCACCGTCGATCATCACCTCGCGGCGCACGGCCTTGCCGGTCGCTTCCATCATGTCGTGGCGGCGGGCGACTACGCCAATTCCAAGCCGGCGCCGGATCCGTTCCTCAAGGCGGCGGAGCATCTGGGCATGGATCCGCGCCATTGCCTGGCGCTGGAGGATTCGCTGAACGGCGTGCGCTCGGCGTCGGCGGCCGGGATGATGACGGTGATGGTGCCCGACCTGATTCAGCCGCCGGGCGAGATCAGGGCTCTGTGTGCGGCGGTGGCGAAGAGCCTGCTCGACGTTCCGGCGCTGATTATGTCCAGCCGTCACGCGTCTGCGGCAGCTTCTTCTTGAGGAGCGCGCCGGCCACGACGTTGCGCAGCACCTCGGCCGTGCCGCCGCCGATCGTGAACATGCGCACGTCGCGCGCCATGCGCTCGAGCGGCAGCTCGCGGGAATAGCCGCGCGCGCCGAAGAACTGCAGC
>Ga0070681_10001152_pt1 | contig 22827 bp, 27 predicted proteins | sample KBSC83BmetaG_FD_65650 | JGI IMG/M metagenome (GOLD analysis project Ga0070681, IMG submission 65650) | Corn rhizosphere microbial communities from Kellogg Biological Station, Michigan, USA - KBS C8-3B metaG | ecosystem: Host-associated > Plants > Roots > Rhizosphere | place: USA: Michigan...
GCTCGACCCGCATCTGCACGCGCAGCTTGGCGTCGAGGTTGCTGAGCGGCTCGTCGAACAGGAAGACCTTGGGATCGCGCACGATGGCGCGGCCCAGCGCGACCCTCTGGCGCTGGCCGCCCGAGAGCTGGCGCGGCTTGCGGCCGAGCAGGTTCTGGATGCCCAGGATGTCGGCGGCGCGGGCGATGCGCTTGTCGATCTCGGCTTTCTCGAATTTCCGCATCTTCAGGCCGAAGGCCATATTGGAAGCGACACTCATGTGCGGGTAGAGCGCATAGTTCTGGAACACCATGGCGATGTCGCGGTCCATCGGCGGCACTTCGTTGACCACGGTGTCGTCGATGCGGATCTCGCCGCTCGAGATCGCCTCGAGGCCGGCGATCATGCGCAAGGTCGTGGTCTTGCCGCAGCCAGAGGGGCCGACGAAGACCATGAACTCCTTGTCGCGGATCTGCAGGTCGACGTCCTTCACCACGTGCGTGGTGTCGAAGAACTTGTTCAGCTTGCGAAGCGTTACCTCGGCCATGACCGGCTACCCCTTCACCGAGCCGGTGAGGCCCGAGACGTAGTGTTCGACGAAGAATGAATAGACGATGGCGACGGGCACCGAGCCCAGCAGCGCGCCCGCCATCAGCGAGCCCCAGAAGAAGACGTCGCCGCGGATCAGCTCCGACGTGACGCCGACCGCCACCGTCTTCTCGTCGGGCGACGACAGGAAGACGAGGGCGTAGATGAATTCGTTCCACGACAGGGTGAAGGCGATGATGCCGGCCGACAGGATGCCGGGCAGCGCCACCGGGATGATGATGAACAGCATCGCCTTCCAGCGCGAGGCGCCGTCGATGCGGGCGCACTCCTCGAGTTCCTTCGGGATGGCCTTGAAGTAACCCATCATCAGCCATGTACAGAAGGGGATGAGGAAGGTCGGATAGGTCAGGATCAGCGACCACGGCGTGTCGCCGAGCTTGAAGTCGCGGATGATCTCGGCGAGCGGAATGAACAGCAGCGTCTGCGGCACCAGGTAGGTGATGAAGATCAGCGTGCCGAGGCTGCCGGCCCACGGGAAGTTGAGCCGCGCCAGCGCGTAGCCGGCCAGGACGCCGCAGAACAGCGAGATCAGCGTCGAGGTCGCGGCGATGAACATCGTGTTGATCATCCACCGGCCGAAGTTCGTCTCCTCGAACAGGTAGGTGAAGTGCTCCCACGTCGGCTTGTTGGTCCAGAACGGCTGGTAATTCACCGAGTTCCACGGCCGATAGAGCTCGCCGTCCGGCCTGACGCTGGTGATGATCATCCAGTAGAACGGGAACAGCAGGACGACGATGAAGAGCAGCAGGGGGATGTAATAGAACACCCACTTCCGCCACAGCGAACCCTCGATCATGTCAACGCGTCTCCACGCGGCGGATATAAAGCAACTGCACCACCACGATCACGAAGAGGAACGGGAACATCGCCAGCGATACTGCCGCGCCCTGACTCAAGAGGCCGGAGACGATGCCGATCTGGTAGGCGTAGGTGGCGAACAGGTGGGTGGCGTTGGCCGGTCCGCCGCCGGTCATGACGTAGACCAGCTGGAAGTCGGCAAAGGTCTGGATCACCGAGAACAGCATCACCACCATGGTGACCGGCAGCAGCAGCGGCCAGGTGACGTACCAGAAGCGCGCCCACGGCCGCGCGCCGTCGATCGCGGCGGCCTCGTTGAGCTCGGGGCTGATGGTCTGCAGGCCGGCCAGCAGGCTGATGGCGAAGAACGGCACACCGCGCCAGATGTTGACCACCATGATCGAATCCATGGCGAGGCTGGGGTCGCCCAGCCAGTTGATCCGCATGTGGATCAGGCCGAGCTTGAACAGGCTCCAGTTGATGACACTGAAGGTCGGGTCGAACATCCACTTCCAGGCGAAGGTCGACAGCACCGTCGGGATGATGAACGGCAGCAGGATGAAGGCGCGGACGATCGCCTTGCCCTTGAAATGCCTGTTGAGCAGCATGGCGAGCCACAAGCCCAGTCCCAGCTTGAAGACCGTCGTGACGCCCGTGTACCAGAACGTGTTCCAGACCGAGGTCCAGAAGATGTTGTCGTCCCAGAGCTTGGCGAAGTTGGCCAGCCCGACGAATTGGCCGGGATCGCCGACCTTGGCGCTGCTGAGCGACAGCATCACGCCTTCGAAGAACGGATAGGCGATGAACAGACCGAGCAATACCGCCGTCGGCGCCAGAAGCACCGCCGCGAGCCAGCGTTCATCCTCGAGCTTGCGTAGACGCGGCGGGGGCTTTCGTGCCCCCGCCGTGCTCACTGCCGTGACGGCCATTGCGGGATTTCCGCCTCAGACCGAGTAGATCTTCTTGAGTTCACCCTCGGCCCACTTGACCGATTCCTCGGCGGCCATGCCCTGGACGGCCTTGGCGTACATGTCGGTGATGATGTACTTCGACAGCGCCTCGGCGGCCTTCTGGTTCGGCAGTCCGGCGAAGCCGGGCGCCTGGCCGAGACGGGCGGCGACCTTGAACGGCGCCATGACCGGATCCTTGTCCCACAGCGGGTTTTTCTCCCACATCGCCGTGCACGGCGTGGAGTAGCCCTTCTGCGAGTTGAACCACTCGCCGTAGTTCTTCTCGTCGTGGATCCACTTCAGGAATTCCTTCGAAGCGGCCTGGTTCTTGGAATACTTCATCAGCATGTCGGACTGCATCAGGTGCATGCCGAACTGGCCGGCCGGGCCGGCCGGCAGCGGCGAGTGCAGGATGTCCTTGAACAGCGGCGTGCCCTTCTCGGTCTGGTAGGTGTCGGGCTTGCGCGAGGACTCGATGTAGATCGAGGCGCCGTTCAGGGTCGCCGAGATGGTGCCCGACAGGAAGGCGCGGTTGTTGTTGGTGTCGTCCCAGGCAAGCGCGCCCTCGTCGCAACCATCCTTCCAGAGCTGGGTCATGAACTTGACCGACTCGATCGTCTCCTTGGAGTTGATCGCGACGGTCTTGCCGTCGGCCTCGACCTCCTTGCCGCCCCACGACCACATGTACGGGTAGGTGAAGGTCGGCGCGTCGCCGAAGGTGTGGCCGAGCGTCTGGCCGATCGGCCGGCCCTTGGCCTTCAGCTTCTTGGCGGCGTCATGCAGTTCCTGCCAGGTCTTGGGGAAGGCGTTGAAGCCCACTTCCTCGAACCACGACTTGCGATAGGAGATCATGGCGCCGGGCACCGCCCACGGCATGCTCATGAACATCTTGCCGTCGCTGCATAGCGAGCGGCAGTACTTGTAGATGCCACCCTCGCGCTTGCTCATGTCCTCGGCGATGTCGGTGAGGTCGACGACGCTGTTGGCGTAGATGTAGGCATTGGTGTTGAAGGCCTGGATGAGATCGGGGCCGGTGCCCGACTGGATCGCCGCCGTCGCGCGCGGCTGCAGGTCGTTGCCGTTCACGGTCTCGAGCGTGATCTTCATGCCGAGTTCCTTCTCGGCGCGGGGCAGCAGCTCCTTGCGCAGCAGTGTGTCGGAGGCCGGCACGAAGTCGACCCAGCGCAGCCAATGAACGGCCTTCTGCTGGGCGTAGGCGGGCGTGCGGCCCGAGGCGAGAATGCCGGCCATGCCGGTCGACGCCACGGCAGCGGCGCTGCCGGCAAGCTTGATGACGCTACGACGCTTCGTGTTGACCATAATTTTCCCTCCCGAGAACAGCCGTCACTTTGGACAGCCCTTGATTGCGGTCATCGTAGGCGGTGGGGAGGAAGTGGCGCAAGCTGGAACGCGGAATTTTTCCAGGCGAATCGAAACTTGCGATGGGTGGCGGAAGCGCCCTAGACGAGCTCGGGATCGAGCGTGAACAGGTCCTGCGCCCGGCCCACACCACGCAGCGCGAAACGTCCGACCGACACGAGAGTGCTGCGCTTGGCGGCGGGCAGGGCGGCGGCGAAGGCGGACGAGATCAGCACGGGGCGGTCGACCGAGCGGCACATCGAGGCGATGCGGCTGGTCTCGTTGACCGCCGGGCCGACCACCGTGAAGTCGAGCCGGTCGACGCTGCCGATGTTGCCGAACAGCACTTCGCCGATGTGCAGACCGACATAGACCAGCGTCGTCGGCTGGCCCTCGCCGCCGCGGCGCTCGTTCAGCTCGCGCACACGCCGGCGCATCTCGGCCTCGGCCTTCAGCGCGAGTGCGCAAGCCTTGGCGGGATCGTCGGCGCGGAAGATCGCCAGCGTGCCGTCGCCGATCAGCTTCAGCACGTCGCCGCCGGCCTGCTGGACCGAGGTGATGACGGCGTCGGCATAGTCGTTCAGCAGCGGGATGATCTGGCCGGGGGCCGCGCTGTCGGTGATGGTGGTGAACGAGCGCAGATCGGAGAACCACAGGACCGACTCGATGCGGTCGGCGACGCCGCGCTGGATGCGGCCCTCGAGCACGCGGCGGCCGGCATCGCGGCCGAGATAGACCTCGACCAGGGTGCCGGCGATGCGGGCCAGGGTGCCGCTCTTGAGGGCGAGCGCGAGCGCCGGCACGAGGCGACGCAGCGCGGTGATGTTGGCGTCGCTGAAGCCCGCGGGGTGCTTTGTCGACCACGCCGAGCAGACGCAGTCCATCTCGCCGATCGAGCCGTCGCGGGTGAAGCGATGGACGAACAGGATGTAGTCGGTGTGCCCGGTGTCCTTCATCTCCTGGACCACCGAATAGTCCGCCGGATCGCCGAAGGCGATGCGCCGGCGCATCTCCTCCTCGCCGGTCTGGAGCAGGCGGTAGAACGGGCTGCGCCGCCAGGATTCGGCGTTGGCGCCCTGGTCGCTGCGCTCGTAGTCGCGCGTGGCCTCCTCCTCCGCGCCGTCGTCGCGCCAGCGGAACAGGCGGCCCTCGTAGACCGGATGCAGCGTGTCGATGAAGGCGAGGCCGCGCGCGACGGGCAGTCCCAGGGTCGCGCACTTCTCGCAGAACGCGCGCAGCAGTTCGGTCTCGTCGACGCCTTCGAGGCCGCGGCGGACGACCCAGTCGGCGAGGCCGTCGATGTCGGTGCTGTTCATCGTCCCTATATGGGGTGCCGGTCGCGGAAATGGCAGGCCGCGACATGCCCGGGGGCGACGGCGCCGAGCTCGGGCACCTCGCTCGCGCAGCGGTCTTCCTTCATCGGGCAGCGCGGATGGAAGTGGCAGCCCGGCGGCGGATTGAGCGCGCTGGCAATCTCGCCCTTCGCCTTGGCTTTGGCAGTGACGGCGGCGCGGTGGAACGGATCGGGGATCGCGGCGATCAATGCGCGCGTATAGGGGTGGCGCGGATCCTCGAAGATCTCGCGCCAGCTTCCCTGCTCGACGATGCGGCCGAGATACATCACGGCGACCCGGTCGCTCACGTGCTCGACGACGCCCAGGTCGTGGCTGATCATGATGTAGCTCAAGCCCATCTCGTCCTTGAGGTCGAGCAGCAGGTTGATGATCTGGGCGCGGATCGACACGTCGAGCGCCGAGACGGGCTCGTCGCAGATCACCAGCTTGGGCCGCAGGATCAGCGCGCGGGCGATGCCGATGCGCTGGCGCTGGCCGCCGGAGAATTCGTGCGGATAGCGGTCGGCCTGCTCGGGGCGCAGGCCCACCTTGGCCATCATGTCGGCGACGCGCCCCTCGAGCTCGGCTTTGTCGGTGACGCCGTGGATGCGCAGCGGATCGGCCAAGGTGCGGCGCACCGTCTGGCGCGGATTGAGCGAGGCGTAGGGATCCTGGAAGACCATCTGCACCGTGCGCGCCGTGGCCATGCGGTCGATCGTCTTGATGTCGTTGCCCTCGAGCGCGAGGCGCCCGCGCGTCGGCGGCACCAGGCCCATGATGGCCAGCGCCAACGTCGACTTGCCGCAACCCGATTCGCCCACCAGGCCCAGGCACTCGCCGGGCTTCACGTCGAGGGTGACGCCGTCGACCGCCTTCAGGATCTTCACGCCGCCGGCCAGCACGCCACCGACGGTGAAGTGCACGGCGACATCGTCGAGCGCGAGCAGCGGCTCAGCCATGGTGATGGCACCGCACCAGTCCGTCCGCCGGCAGGGGCGTGATCTCCGGTGAGACCTCGCGGCAGACTTCCGTCACCGCCGCGCACCGCGGGTTGAAGCGGCAGCCCGAGGGATAGCCCGCGATCGACGGCACGACGCCCGAGATCTCCTGCAGGCGCTGGCGGCCGCGCCGCGAGCGCTCGCCGAGGCGGGGCAGGGAGTTGATCAGGCCCTGCGTATAGGGATGGCGCGGCGCCGCGAAGATCGCGTCGGCAGCCTGCTGCTCGACGATGCGGCCGGCATACATGACGGCCACGCGCCGGCACATGTTGGCGACCAGGCCGAGGTCGTGGCTGATCATCAGGATCGCCGTGCCCTTGGCGGCGCATAGGGCTGCCATCAGGTCGATGATCTCGGCCTGCACGGTGACATCGAGCGCGGTCGTGGGCTCATCGGCGATCAGCAGCTCCGGCCCGCAGGCCAGCGCGATGGCGATCATCACCCTCTGGCGCATGCCGCCCGAGAGCTGGTGCGGGAAATCCCGGATGCGGCGCTCGGGCGACGGCACCTGGACCTGGCGCAACGCGTCCTCGGCGCGGTCCATCGCCTCGGTCCAGCCGGCGCCCTGGTGCAGCACGAACATCTCGGCAATCTGGCGGCCGACCGGCGACAGCGGATTGAGCGCCGTCATCGGTTCCTGGAAGATCATGGCGATCCGCTTGCCGCGCAGCCGGCGCCACTCGGCGGCCGAGGCGTCCTGGATCTCCTCGCCATCGAGCACGATCTTTCCGCCGCCGAGCGACAGCGGCCGGCGCAGCAGGCCCATCACCGAGAGCGCGGTGATGCTCTTGCCGCAGCCCGATTCGCCCACCAGCCCGAAGGCCTCGCCGCGGCCGATCTCGAAGGAGACCTTCTCGACGGCGTTGTAGGTCGCGCTCTCGGTGCTGAGCGCGATGTGCAGGTCGTCGACCTTGAGCAGCGGGGCGGTCACGTCCGCCTCGTGGTCGATTGCGGATCGAGGATGTCGCGCAGGCCGTCGCCCATCAGGTTGAGGCCGAGCACGGTGAAGAAGATCGCCAGCCCCGGGAACACCGAGAGCCATGGCGCCGTGGTGATCTGGTCGCGCGCCTCCGACAGCATGCTGCCCCAGCTCGGGAACGGCGGGCGGATGCCGAGGCCGAGGAACGAAAGCGCCGCCTCCGACAGGATCGCGCCGCCCATGCCCAAGGTCGCGATCACGATCAGCGGCCCCAGGATGTTGGGCAGGATCTGCGTGAACATGATGCGCAGGTCGCCGTAGCCCAGGATGCGCGCGGCCTGGATGTAGCCCTGGCCCTTGAGCGACAGGACCTGCGCGCGCGCGACGCGACAGGAATAGGACCAGGCGGTGAGGCCGAGCGCGATCACCAGGCTGACGAGCCCCGGCCCGAGGATCGCCATGATGGCGAGCGCGAAGATCAGCGAGGGGATCGCCAGCATCAGGTTGGTGAGACCGGTCACGACGTCGTCCCACCAGCCGCCCCAATAGCCGGCGGTCAGGCCGAGCGTGACGCCGATCAGGCTGTTCAGGATCTGGCTCACCACGCCCACCGTCAGCGAGATGCGCGCGCCGTAGACGATGCGCGAGTAGATGTCGCGGCCCTGCGCGTCGGTGCCGAACGGGAAGTCGAGGCCGGGCGGGATCTCGGCGTTCATCAGGTTGGCGTCCATCACTGGATCGGTGCGCGCGATCAGCGGTGCGGCGATGGCGACGGCGATCGCCAGCGCGACCAGCCCGCCGCCGATCCACAGGGACGTGCCGCCGCTCAGCTTCAACCTGGGCAGCTTCAGCGGCCTCATCGACCGTACCGGATGCGCGGATCGATCACGACGTAGGCGATGTCGACCAGCGTGTTGATGGCGAGGAAGAACAGCACGATCATCAGGATGCAGCCCTGGACCGCCGGCATGTCGCGCTGGAACACCGAGTCGACCAGCAGCGAGCCGACACCCGGCCAGGCGAACAGCTTCTCGACCACGACGGCGGCGCCCATCAGCGAGCCGAACTGCAGGCCGACGATGGTGACGACCAGCACCAGTGCGTTGCGCAGCACGTGCCAGGTCACGACGCGGCGTTCGCTCATGCCCTTGCTGCGCGCGGTGCGGACGAAGTCGGCGTTCAGCACGTCGAGCACGGCGGCGCGCGTGGTGCGGGCGAGCAGGGCCATCGGCCCGACGCCGAGCGCGATCGCCGGCAGGATCAGGTGCGTGAGCCCGCCGTCGCCGTAACCGAAGCTCGGCAGCCACTGGAGCTTGAGCGCGAACAGATACATCAGCATCAGCCCGAACCAGAACTGCGACAGCGACAGGCCCGAGATCGCGAAGACCATCGAGACGGTGTCGACAAGGCTGCCCGGCCTGAGCGCCGCCAGGAAGCCCAGGGTGACACCCACCAGGATGGCGAAGCTCATGGCCGCGAACACCAGCTTGAGCGACGGCCAGACGCGCTGGCCGATCAACGTGGTCACCGGCTCACGCGTGCGGAACGACTTGCCGAGGTCGCCGGTGACGGTGTGCATGAGATACTGGGCGAAACGCTGGGGCAGGGGATCGTCGAGCCCCATCTCCTTGCGCATGCGCTCCATCACCGCCGGATCGATGGTCGTGCGGCCGTCTTCGCCCATGCCGGAGATGAAGCTCCCCGGCAGGACGCTGAACAGCAGGAAGACCAGCGCCATGACCGCGACCAGAGTCGGAATCACATTAGCGAGGCGCCGTCCGAGGACGAGGAGCACTAGACGGGTGACTCTATGATGGGGGCGCGCCACTCCAGTGGCGCGCCCCCAGCAACGACGTGCGTCGTCATTTGGCCGGCGACGTCGCGTCGACCCAGATGTCCTCGGGATATTGGTGCGTGATCTCCGTCGGGTTCGCCTGCAGGCCGTGGATCCACGGCTGATAGGCCATCACGGCCTTGTTGTAGTTGAAGAACCACACCGGTGCCTCGTCGTAGAGCAGGTTGTTGGCTTTCTTCAGCAGGTCGTTGCGCTTGGCGGCGTCGGTCGTCTGGCCGGCGTCGTCGAGCAGCTTGTCGAAGTCGGGGTTGTTGAACGAGGTGTAGTTGCAGGCCGTGCGCGGCGTCTTGGAATAGAAGCAGCGGAGCGTCGCCAGCGAGTCGGGGCCGGTCAGACTCGAGCCGATGTAGGCCTGGTGCTCGCCCTTCATCGCGATCTCGGTCAGCACCGTGACCTCGACCAGCTTGGGCTTCACCTTGATGCCGACCTTGGCCAGCATCGGGATCACCGCCTCGACGATCGGCAGGCCCCAGCTCTCGTTCTGGCTGGTCGTCCACTCGAACTCGAAGCCGTTGGGATAGCCCGCCTCGGCCAGCAGCTTTTTGGCCTTCTCGGGATCGTAGGGATAGGGCTTCATCGTCTTGTCGAAGGCGGGCGACGACGGCGGCAGCCAGCTCACCGCGCGGTAGGCCTTGTCCTTGACCAGGCGCTTGATGATCAGGTCGGAATCGATGGCGTAGTTGATCGCCTGGCGCACGCGCTTGTCGGCGAACGGCTTGAAGGCGGGGTTCATCGGCATCGAGCGGGTGAACATCTCGGCGACCTCGAGGATGCCCTTCGACAGCACCGGATCGGCGCGATAGGCCACGTACTGGGCCGGGCCCAGGATCGAGGTGTCGATCTCCTTGTTGCGGAAGGCCACGTCGCGCGCGGCGGCCTCGGCCATGATCAGCACCTGCAGCGTGTCGGCATAGGGCTTGCCGGGCTTGTAGAACTTGTCGAAACGCTCGGCCACGACGCGGCTGCCGGGGATGTGCTCCTTGAACTTGAACGGGCCGAGGCCGATCGGATGGGCGGCGAAGTTCGGCTTCTCGACCTCTTCCCTGGGCAGGATCGCCGTCGAGCCGTTGAAGAAATAGTAACCCGGGTCGACCTTGTCGGTGATCGTCATCTCGAGCGTGAAGTCGTCGATCTTCCTCAGGCCGGAGATCTCCTTGGCCTGGCCCTTCTCGACCTCGGTCGCGCCCTTGATCAGGCGGACGTAGCGCGCGCCGGGGTAGCCTTTGCTGCCGTCCATGATGCGCGTGTACGAATAGATGAGATCGTCGGCCGTCATCTTGCGGCCGTTGTGGAAGTAGGCGTCGTCGCGCAGCTTGTAGGTGTAGACCAGCCCGTCGTCGGACACCGAGACCGACTTGGCGAGCTCGAGCACCAGCTTGGCGTTCGCGGTGTCCCAGTTATAGAGCGTGCGATGGATCGCCTTGTTGACGATGTCGTCCTGGGCGCGCGGCGTGACGTGCGGGTCGAGGCTGCCGAAGCTCGCGGCGTAGGGCGCGGTCATGCGGATCGTGCCGCCCTTGCGCGGAGTCTGGGCGCTCGCGGTGACGACGGCCAGCGCCGCCGCGGCGGAAACGGCCAGCCAAATCAGTCTGCGCATCGGCAACCCCTTTTTGATGATTTCGTTGCGGCCATTCCAGCGTGCCGGAGCGTTCCGTGCAAGCGGAATGCCGAACCGCCGGACGCAACCACCGGCCGACAAGTGCATTGTTCCTGTATGCAGATCTGCGAGATCATGACCCGCGAGGTCGAAACCGTGCCGCCGGATGCGTCACTGCAGAAGGCGGCGGCTGCCATGGAGGCGGTGGGCGTTGGCTCGCTGCCGGTCTGCCAGGGCCGGCGGCTGGTGGGTGCCATCACCGACCGCGACATCGTCGTGCGCGGCGTGGCCACCGGCGCCTCGCCGGTCGACATGCTGGTGCGCGACTGCATGAGCGCGGAGATTTCCTACGCCTTCGAGGACGAGGATGTGGATGCCGCGCTGAAGCGCATGGAAGCGCTGCAGATTCGCCGGCTCGCCGTGCTCGACCGTCAGAAGAACCTGGTCGGCATCGTCTCCCTGGGCGACATCGCCGCCGAGCCGCGCGCGACCAATGCCGAGCATCTCGGCGAGGCGATCGCCGAGATCTCGCAGCCCTCGCTGCCGTTCAAATAGACTAGGCCGGCACCACGTAGCCGTCGCGGCGCGGGTCGCAGCCGCCCGTGTAGACGCGGGTTTCGGGATCGATCGCGACGCCCTGCATGCCACCCACTTTCATCGTCCAGTCGGGACCGCTGGTCAGGTCGTGGCCGCGTTCGCGCAGCTCGGCATGGACCTTGGAGTCGACCCGCGATTCGAGAAGCACGGCGCGGCCGTCGGTGAGGCGGGCGCGCGGCGACTCGATCGCCTGCTGCAGCGGCATCGCGTAGTCGACGTACTGCACGAAGGCCTGCGGCTGGGTCTGGAGGATGCCGTAGCTGCCCGGCGTGCCGAGCGCGAGCACCGGCGCGCCGCCCTGCGTCACGATCGAGGGCGCAACGCAGACCGGCATGATCTCGCCGATCTTCGCACGGTTGGGGCTCTTGGGATTGACGTCGGCCCAGTAGAGGAAGTTGTTGCAGCAGACGCCGGTGCCCGGCACCACCACGCCCGAGCCGAAGACGCTGCCCAGGCTCTGCGTCACGCACACCATGTTGCCTTCGGCATCGCCGATCGAGAACGACGTCGTGTGGCCTTCTTCCATAACGTCAGGCGTCCACTGCTCGGTCGGGCCGGTGATCGGCTTCTTGTCGCGCACCCGCGCGCGTAGACCTTCGATGTGGCCATCGGAGAACAGCTCGGCGAGCTTCTGCCTGGAGGGCGTGCCGGTGCGGATGCGCACGCCTGCGGCGACGCGGATGGCGCGCAGCACCGTGTCGATATGCTCGACGCCGTTGCGCGGCATCCTGGCGAGGTCGAAGCCTTCGAGAATGCGCAAGGTGAGAAGATATTGGAACGACTCGCAGGGCGGTGGCGGGACATGCACTGTCCGTCCGCGATAGTCGACTGTGATCGGATCGACCCATTCGATGCGCACGTCGCGCAGATCGTCCATGGTCAACACGCCGCCAAGCTCGGTGAGGCGATCGATCAACTTCTGGCCGAGTGCGCCGCCATAGAGGAGTTTCGGCCCTTCGGCGGCGATCGCCTCGAATGTCCTGGCAAGGTCGGGCTGCTTCAGCACCGCGCCGAGCTTCGGCGTGCCGCCTTCGATGCCGTCGATGTAGTTGCTGCGCCAGGCGGGCGCGAGCGCGGCATGGCGGTTGAGTTCACTGCCGCCGCCGTTGAATTCCTCGACGTTGAATTCGATCATCGAGAAACCGTCGCGCGCCAGCTTGATCGCGGGCGCGAACAGCTCGGGCAGCTTCCTGGTGCCGTAAGTGCTCACCATCTCGCACCAGCCGCCGAGATTGCCTGGCGCGCCGACGGCGATCGGTCCGCGCAGGAGCTGGTCGCGGTTGTCGAGCTTGTCGAGCGGGAACTTGCGCGGGATCGCGCCCATGAAGGAGAGCGAGCGCACGCGCTTTTCCTTCGCCACATAGACCGTGGCGAGGCCCTGGCCCGCCAGGCCCGACATGTAGGGCTCCACGACATTGAGCGCGGCGGCGGTGGCGGCGGCCGCATCGAAGGCATTGCCGCCATTGGAGAGGATGCGCGCTCCGGCAGCGGCGGCGAGGGGATGCGCGGCGGCGACCATGCCGTGTCGCGATGCGATTGTCGGGCGCTTGCCGTGCTGCAGCATGATCGATTGTCCCTCTCTGGTGGCGCGCGATGGTGGCGAGTTCCGCCCGTCGGGACCAGCGCAATTTGCGCATGCCCGTCCGTCCGGGATAATGGACATCATGACCCTCACGCGCCGCACGACGCTCACCGCCCTCGCCACGCTTCCGCTCGGCACCGTTGCTTCGTTCGTTGGCGACCCCGCCGCGAGGGCCGATACCTGGCCCGCCAAGCCGCTGACCATCGTCGTGCCCTATGCGGCCGGCAGCGCCACCGACACGCTGTCGCGCATCATGGCCGAGCAACTGGCGCCCAAGCTCGGCCAGCCGGTGATCGTCGACAACAAGGGCGGCGGCAACGGTTCGATCGCCGGCGGCTACGTGGCCCATGCGCCGGCCGACGGCTACACGATCATGATGGCGACAGCCGCGACCACCGCCGGCAATCCCAACCTGATGAAGTCGCTGCCCTACGATCCGCTGGTCGACTTCACGCCCGTCGGCTTCTACGGCTTCCTGCAGTTCGTGCTGCTGGTGCGCAACGAGCCGGGCATGGCTACGCTCGAGGACTTCATCAAGCGCGCCAAGTCGGCCCAGCCGCCGCTCACCTCGGGCGCCGGCACGCCGTCGGCGCGCCTGATGACGGCGACGCTGGCCGAAAGGCTCAAGACCGAGCTGGTCTACGTGCCGTACAAGGCAGCCCCCCAGGCGCTGGCCGATCTGCTGTCCGGTCAGGTCGACATGACGTTCGCCGACGTGGCCATCGCCGTGCCCCAGGTCAAGGCGGGCAAGGTGAAGGCGCTGGCGATGGCGTCGGATGCCCGCGCCGGCCAGCTTCCCGGCGTGCCGACCTTCCAGGAGGCAGGGCTGGGCCAGTTCGCCCTGGACGCCTGGTTCGTCCTGATGGTGCCGGCCAAGACACCGCCCGAGGTCGTGGCCAAGATCGACAAGGCGGTGCAGGAGGTCGTGGTCGATCCCAAGGTGGTCGAGCGCCTGCACGGCATCTCCTTCGAGCCCAAGCGCCTGACCGCGCCGGAGGTACGGACCTTCATCACGTCGGAGATCGACAAGTGGGGCCGGCTGGTCAGGGCCGCCGGCATCGAGAAAGAATGAGCGGCATGAGCGATCCCCATCTTCCTGAACCCAGGCGCCTCGAGTTCGGCTGGTTCCTGCCGACCGCCGGCGACACCACTGCCTATGGGCTGGCCTCGGCACAGATCGCCTCGTCGCTGCCGCTGTTCGACAAGGTCGTCGCGGCGGCCGAGGCAGCGGGCTTCGAATACATGCTTGTGCCGGTGCAGACCGCGTGCTGGGAGGCGTGGATCACCAGCGCCATGATGGTGGCACGCTCGAAGTCGATGCGCATGCTGGTGGCGGCGCGGCCCTCGTACATCAATCCCGTGCTGCTGGCCAAGATGGTGACGACCTTCGACCAGCTCTCGGGCGGGCGCATCTGCATCAACCTGATTGCGGGCCAGAGCGAAGCCGAGAACGCCTCCGAAGGTGTGAAGTGGGGCAAGGAAGAGCGCTACGAGATCATGGAAGAAGAGGTGACGATCCTGAAGCGCCTGTGGACGGCGCGCGGACCGGTCACCTTCGACGGCAAGTTCTACCAGTTGAAGGGCGCGCAGATCCGGCCCTACCCGTTCCAGAGCCCGCACCCGCGCTTCTATCTCGGCGGCGGCTCGCGCCAGGCCTGGGAGATTTCGGCCAAGCACTCCGACGTCCATCTGTTCTGGGGTGACACCTACGAGCGCATCCGCGCCAACATGGCCGAGATCAAGACGATGGCGGCGGCGCACGGCCGCCAGGACCAGATCGGCTTTGGCATGCGCCTGCAGATCGTCTGCCGCGAGACCGAGAAAGAGGCGTGGGACTTCGCCCACGGGCTGATTGCCCATGCCAGCGATGCGCAGAAGGCCTTCGTGCGCGAGCGTTTCGCCACCTCCGAGGCCAACCGCCGCGTGCGCGAGCTCGCCGCCGGCGGCGAGGTGATCGAGCGCAACCTGTGGACCGGCATCACCCAGGTGCGGCCGGGCGCCGGCATCGCCATCGTCGGCGATCCCGAGCAGTGCGCGGCCACGCTGCAGGACTTCATCGACCTCGGCTGCCACTCCTTCTGCCTGTCGGGCTACCTGCACGACGAGGAGGCGGAGCGCTTCGGCAAATGGGTCATGCCGATCCTGCGCGCGCGCAACAAGGGACGCATGCCGGCCGCACCGACGGCGGCCTGACGCTTACGCGTCGCGCCAGTCGAAGGCGAGCGGCGCCTCGCGAAAGGCGAAGCGGTCGAGATGGCGCGCGACGGCGCCCTTGAGTGCCTCGAGCTGGCCGGGCGCACTCGCCGCGAGGCGGCATTCGAGCGTCGTCTCGCCGGCTTGCATCTCCAGCGTCGCATCGCCCGGCCACTCCGCGCCGCGGGCGTTGCGCGGGAAGATCACCGTGCCCTTGGTTTCGTCGAATGTGACCGCGAGGTTGTGGCTCCAGTGCTTGCAGAGCTGCTGGAGATAGCGGCTGGCCCGGGTGGTCGGCACCGCGGCGATGCTGGAGGTGCTCATAGGCGCTCGATCTTCTGCGCGGCGTCGTCGAGGATCGCGGCCACCGCGTGAAGCGTCTCGGGCTTGAGGTCGTCGCGGTCGAAGCGGCCGCGCAGGACGGTCTTCAGGTTCTGCATGGCCCGGCGAACCGGGCCGCCGTCGCCGCGCTCGCGCGCGGTGCCGAGCTGCGCCAGGCGGGCGAACAGCTCCTCGACTTCCGGCTTCTTGGCCGCGAGATGGGCCGCGCCGTCGGCGGTGACGGCGAACGCGCGGCGCGCGCCTTCGGACGCGGCTTCCTCGCTGTGGCCCATCTCCTGGAGCAGGGTCAGGGTCGGATAGACGACGCCCGGGCTCGGCACGTAGGCGCCACCGGTGAGATCCTCGATCGCGCGGATGAGGTCGTAGCCGTGGCGTGGCTGGTCGGCGATCAATTTGAGCAGGACAAGACGCAGCTCGCTCGAATCGAAGACCCGGCGGCGGCGGCCGCCCCGGTCCTCGTCGGACCGGTCCCAGCCGTCGCGCGAGAACCCGTGCCGTCCGCCGTGGCGTCCGAAAGGGCCACCGAAGTGGCGACCGTGCGGCGCATGGCCGTGAGAAGAAGAGTGGAAACGCATTGAGTGCCTTTGTGGGTTTTCAGACATGTCTAAGATATATCTTATAGTATCTAATATTCAAGAGCGAATTCGAAGGAGTGAATGGCCCGACCGCAATCCTCGCTTGACATTGAGTGCGAAAATCGCAATAATGCGCAAGCCATCAAATCCCGCCGGAATGGCGCGAGCCATTTTCCGTCCATTTATTAAATGGAAGATCCCCTTCCGGACTCCTGAATGCGCGCCACCCTTCCTGATTTGAGCGCCCGCCAGCTCGAGGCGGTCCTGGCGCTGGCCGAGTACGGCAGCTTCGTCGCCGCCGCCGCGCGCCTGCGGATTTCACAGCCGGCGCTCACGCGGTCGCTGAAGCGGCTGGAGACGGCGCTGGGCGTGCGCCTGTTCGAGCGCAGCACGCGGCGGGTGCAGATCACGGCGGCGGGCCGCGAATTCGCCGCCGTCGCCGAGCGCATGCTGAACGATCTCGGCATCACCGTGCAGAGCGTGCGCGAGGTCGCCGAGGAGCGGCGCGGGCTGGTCGTGATCTCGAGCGTGATGTCGGTCGCGGGCGGACGGCTGCCCGGCATCGTCGCGGCCTATCGCGCCGACAGGCCGGGCGTCGAGATCCACATCCGCGAGGGCGTGCAGGCGACGGTTCTGGAGGATGTGCGCAGCGGCGTCGCCGACTTCGGCATCGGCTACGTCGACGAACTGCCGGAGTTCGTGGTCGGAACGGCGCTCGGCCGCGAGACCTTCTGCGTGGTCATGCCGGTGCGCCACAGGCTGGCGTCGCGGCGCAGCGTGTCGCTGGCCGACCTGCGCGACGAGCCGGTGATCGGCCTGCCGACCGAATCGCGTACGCGGCGCACGCTCGACGTCGCCGCGGCGACGGCGGGCGTCGTGCTGCGCCAGAGGGTGATGGTCGGCCAGTTCGCCACCCTGATGGCGCTGGTCGGAGCCGGGGTGGGCATCGGCATCGTGCCGCGCGGCGCCACGCGCGGGCCGATGGCGCGTGGCCTGCGCAGCGTGCCGCTGGGCGAACCCAGGATCACCCGCCGGCTCGGCCTCATGGCCCTGCGCGAGCGCGAACCGACGCCGGCCGCGGCCGGCTTCATTGTCCTGCTGCGGCGCGAATGGCCGCGCGGCGATTGATAACTGGAATGCAATAATTCTGCTTATCAGGTTGACCTTGGCATAAGGAGGCCGAGGTCTATGCTGGACGTGGAGGTAGCCCGTGCAACTCGCATCCCGGACCTACGACGCCGACGGCATTTCGGCCGTTCAGGAACTTTATCACAGCAACGGCTGGACCGACGGCCTGCCGATCGTGCCGCCGACGGCCGAGGCCGTGCAGGCCTGCCTCGAGTGGGCGATGATGCCGCCCGACCAGCTGATCGGCATCGAGCCGGTGCGCGGCCTGGCCGTCACCGCCGAGAAGCTCGCCATCAACGCGGTCATGGCGGGCTGCCTGCCGATGCATTTCCCGGTCGTGCTGACGGCATGGACCGCCATGATGCAGGACGAGTTCCTGATGCATGGCGCCACCGCCAGCACCGGCGGCTGCGCCGTTCTGGTCGTGCTGAACGGCCCGATCCGCCTCGAGCTGGGCGCCACGGGATCGTTCAATGCGCTGGGCAACAGCGATCGCGCGACCGCCGTGATCGGCCGGGCCGTGCGCCTCTGCCTGATCAACCTGATGGACGTGCGGCCGGGCGTGATCGACCGCTCGACGCTCGGCCATCCCGGCAAATTCAGCTACTGCATCGCCGAGGACGAGGAAGACACGACCTGGAAGTCGCTGTCCGAGCAGCGCGGCGTCGAGCGCGCGGCCTCGGCCGTCACCGTGATGGCCGCGGGCGCGCCGCGCCAGATCATGAACGAGTGGACGACCAAGCCAGAGGAGATCCTCGAGACCTTCGCCGCCGAGATGCGCGCCAACCTGCGGCACTATTCGATCCATCCCGGCAACTATGCCATCGTCATCCCCAAGCAGCTGCGCGAGCACCTGCAGGCCGCCAAGTGGACCAAGAGCGACATCGCCGAGTTCATCCACCAGCGCGCGCGCATCCATCGCCGCGAGTGGGCCGACGTCGGCAAGGGCGCCGTCGTGCGCGATCGCGGCGACAGCGTCTATCCGGCGATGGAATCGCCCGACCAGCTCCTCGTCATCGCCGCGGGCGGACCGGCCGGCGGCTTCGGCGCGGTGATCCCGCCGTGGCTCGGCCACAAGAGCCACGCCGTCACGGTGCCGGTCGGCGTCTGCGTCGACTGCGAGCCGCCGAAGAAATAGCAAAGAAGAGGTAGACCATGATTTTCCAGGTTCTCGATCCCACTCCGGGCACTGCGCCACCGGCCGGCAAGCTGGCGCCGCGCCTCGACACGCTGAAGGGCAAGACCGTGGGCTTCGTGTCCAACGGCAAGGAAGGCACCAAGGGCTTTTTCAAGCACCTCGAGAAGATGCTGAAGGACGACTACGGCGTGGCCACCGTCGTGATGCGGGCCAAGTCGAACTACAGCGCGCCGGCCGACGCCTACATCGCCGACGAGATGAAGGCCTGGGATGCCGTCATCTCGGGTCTCGGGGATTGAGGCTCCTGCTCTTCGTGCAGTCTGCACGACTCTGTTACCGCTGAACGCCAGTCCATTCCCGCCTTCAGCGTCATGACGGCCCGCTTCGTCAGCGCCGCCGAGATGATGAGCAGCGTGCTCGGCATGCCGGGCTACGCCTTCGCCACGATCGGCCATCCGGTCAGCAGCGCCACCGACGACGAGTTGAAGGCGATGGCGCGCACGGCGATAGAGCAGGGCGCCAAGCTGCTGCTCAAGCCGTGAGGGCCGTGCTGTGAGGCCGCTGCCATGAGACCACTGGACGGCATCCGCGTCGTCGACCTGACGCGGGTGGTGGCGGGACCTTACTGCACGATGATGCTGGGCGATTTAGGCGCCGAGATCATCAAGATCGAGCAGCCGGGCAGGGGCGATGACTCCCGCGCCTTCGCGCCGCCGTATCAAGGCGACGAGGCGGCGTACTTCCTGTCGGTCAACCGCAACAAGAAGAGCATCACGCTCGACCTCAAGAGCGCGGCCGGCCGCGAGGTGCTGGGCCGGTTGATCGATTCGGCCGACGTGCTGGTCGAGAACTTCCGCACCGGCGTCATGGACCGCCTGGGCTTCGGCTACGAGGCCGTGAACGCGCGGCGGCCGTCTCTGGTCTATTGCGCGATCTCGGGCTTCGGCGCGACGGGCCCCTACAAGGATCGCGGCGGCTACGACGCCATCGCCCAGGGCGAGACCGGCCTCATGGACCTCACGGGCGCGGCCGACGGCACGCCCTACAAGCTGGGCACGCCGATTTCCGACATCGCAAGCGGCACGGCTGCCGCGCAGGGCATCCTGGCGGCGCTCTACGTGCGCAAGGACACCGGTCTCGGGCAGTTCGTCGAGATCTCGATGTACGAGGCGACGGCGGCGCTGCTCGTCTACAACGCCAGTGCCTACTTCGCGACCGGGACCTCGCCGCGCCGCCGAGGCAACGCCCACGCCAGCATCGTGCCTTACGAGACGTTCGAGGCGGCCGACGGCTGGATCAACCTCGGTGTCGCCAACGACGAGCAGTGGCGCAAGTTCTGCGGCGTGATCGGCAGACCCGAGCTCGGAGGCGATCCGCGCTTCGCCGCGCAGCCCGACCGCGTGCGCAACCGCGAGCCGCTGCTGGCGCTGGTGCGCGCGGTGCTGAAGCGGAAGCCGCGCGACGCCTGGCTGGCGCTGCTCGATCCCCAGGGGATTCCCTGCGGCGCGATCCGCACGGTGGGCGAGGTCTGCGATGGCGACATCCTGCGCGCACGCGACATGATCGCGGAGATGCCGCACGCCTCGGCGGGCATGGTGAGAGGCATCAAGAACCCGATCCGCCTCGATCGCACACCGCTCGACCGCTACGTGGCACCACCACGGCTGGGCGAGCACACGCACGAGGTCCTGCGCGGCCTGGGCTACGGCGACGCCGAGATCGCCGGACTGGAGAAGGCCGGGAGTCCCTGAAGTTTCCGCAATTCGGGAACCTTCCCCGGGGGCAGGACGTTGTCCGGCGCGCTTCTGCGCACTGGGAGAGAAGAGATGAAGCCTATCGCCCTCGTGGGTGTCGTCCTGATCGTGGTGGGAATCATCGGCCTGACCGTGACCAACATCTCGTTCACCGAGAAGAAGACCGTGATCGATGCCGGTCCGCTCAAGGTGACGGCCAACGAACAGCACAACATCCCGATCCCGACCGTCGCCGGCGTCGCCGCGATCGTGGTTGGCCTCGGCCTGGTGTTCATGGGCCGCAAGGCCTAGCCCGGACCAGGTCTAGGGCAGCTCCAGCTTCACTTCGACGGCGGCACTCGCGATCACGGCGGGATCGTTGTTCTCGGGATCGAGCACGTCGAGACCGCCCTTGACCGCCTTCACCGTGACGATGCCGTGCGGCAGCGAGGCGCGCACCTTCTCGAGATCGACCTTGTCGGGCTGCTGAACGCCGATCGTGACGTTCACGAACATCCCGGTCTTGGCGTCGACCTTGAGCGCGCGCAGCATGGTGAGCGAGGAGTGGTGGAGCGCGTCCTGTACCGCGCGCAACGCGGCCTTGGTGTAGTCGCCGCCGTGCAGGTCGTTGCCGGTGCCGAGCTCGAGGATGACGCGTTTGCGGGCCATCATGTCCGTCTCCCCTAGAGGTCGAGCCGCACGATGGCGGCCGCCTGGGCGATCACCGTCCGGTCGGTGCCCGCCTCGTTCATGATCTCGAGGCCGCCCTCGAATACCTTCACCGTGCCGGTGCCGTGCGGCAGCACCGCCAGGACCTGCGCGGTGTCGACCTTGTCGGGCTGCGGCACGCCGATCTGGATCTCGACCTGCATGTCGTCGCTCGACTTGCCCAGCGCCGTGGCCACCGTGAGCGAGTTGTGCCACAGCGCATCTTTCAGGGCGCGCACGGCGGCCTTGGTGTAGTCGCCGCCGCGGATGTCGGTGCCCATCCCGATCTCGAGGGCGACGCGCTTCAATGCCATGGCGGCTCCTTGGCCCCGGTCAGGGTCCTGCTGAGGCCCGCCTCGATGAGTAGCGGCTTCAGGTCGACGAAGCACTCACTTCTTCAGGGCTGCGTCGACGCTCCACGGGCCGGGACCGGCGACGCAGATGTAGAGGAAGACGAAGCAGAACATGATCGCCAGCTCGCCGCCATTCAGGATCGGGAAGAAGCCCTTGACGGCATGGGCCATGAAATAGGCCACGGCCATCTCGCCGGCCAGAATGAAGGCCGCGGGCCGCGTGAACAGGCCGATGATCAGCAACGCGCCGCCCACCATCTCGAGCACGCCGGCCAGGCCCAGCAGGCTCATCAGCTCGACCTTGGCGAATATCGGCACGGGCGGAAACTTGAGCAGTTTCGCCATGCCATGCTGGACATAGCAAAGACCCGTCACGAAGCGCAGGACACTCAGCAGGCGCGGCGACCAGGACAGCGGAATGATCGTGATATCCATCGGAAGCTCTCCCCATTGAAGAGCCTCGATGATGCCGATCGCGCGGTTTTCCGACAAGCGATGCGTCGGGATAAGCGGTTCACTGTTTCGTTAGGGCGCGCTCGACCGCGACTAAGCCGTCGGGGCTGGCGGTTCGGAGGGATGACTCGGCGGCGCTGGCGGCACGACCTCGGGAATCGGCGTCGACGGCATCTCCGGCGGCAAGGGTTGCGTCTTGCCCGGCGGCGGCGGCGCCGTCGGCACGGGATCGCCGGCCGGCATCGGTCTGTCGCTCATGATGTTCTCCTCCGTACGTTGAAACAATCGCAAGACAGGAATGCCCGCCGTCTCCGGCGGGCATTCCCCTTGCGCGACCATGGACCTCGGCCTCTAGCGGCTCATGCTTCCGTCGTCCTTGGCGCTGTCCTTGCCCTTGTTCGCATTCTGGCCACCGGGCTTCTGCGCGGGCTTCTGGCCCTGGTTCTGCTGGTTCTGCTGCTCGCGCTGCTGCTGCTCGCGCTGCTGCTGCGACGGGTTCTGGTTGTTCTGCTGGTTCATGGCCTCAGCTCCTCTCCTCGTTCGCTCGCGACGGCCGACATGGCCGCTGCATAAGGAAAACGTCCCCCGGGAGGAGGGGGTTGCGCGGCCAGAAATCGCCCATTTGGCGCGCAACCCGCCGCGCCTGCGGCTATTTCAGCACTGGGCTATTTCAACACTGGGCCCGCGAGTGCCGATCCGGGCCGCGTGCCGGCGTAGGTCGCCGTCAGGCCGAGAATCTTGTACAGCGCGTCGGCTTCCAGCAGGGCATGCAGGCCGTCGATGTTCGTGCCCCGGGGGCCATGGATGCCGATGGTGAGCGGTCCCTTGGGCGCCTGCCAGTCGGTGATGAACGACGCGATCGCATCGAGGGCGCGCACCGTCTCGGGACGCTGCTGGGCGGCGATGCCGGAGAGCGTCATCAAGCCCAGCGCGACCAGTCCGTCGGGTGAGTTGCCACGGCTGCGCGAAAACGTCTCGAGCACCTTGGCCAGCAGGCCCTTGTCGTCGATGACCATCGTGCCGCGCTCAAAGGCAACGTTCTGGCGGGCGCTGGCGACGTCGCTCAGTCCCACGATCTCGACCGTGGCCGTGATGCGGCCCTCGCCGCGCATGGAGATTTCCAGCTTGTGCACCGTCGCCCGCATGGCCGCGCGATCGAACGTGTAGTCGACTGCGATGTCGATCGGCACCTTTGGAAAGCCGTAGGTCGAGAGCGTGCTGGTCGCCGCGGCGTCGCCCGTCAGCCCCTCGACCTTGAGCTTCACGACGCGCGGCCACTCGTTCTTGCTCTCCTTGCGGAGATGGTCGAAGTCGAGCGCATCGACCACCACCCTGTCGATCCTGAACGTGCCCGGCTGATTGGCCGTGGGCGCGGTGGGCGGCGTTACCACCACCACGTCGTTCAGGATGAAGCCGGTGTCACCCACGGCTTCGCCGGAGCGGTAGGTGAGCTTCTCGACGTCCAGCTGGGGCCTGATCTCGCGCTCGAAGCGCTCGAGCCCATTGTCGGCCATTGCCGCCGTGGCCAGCACGGCCGACGCCAGCAGCACGGCGCCTGCTCCCCAGATCGATCGCATCGACACTCCCGTTGGCGACACTATGCCTCCGCCATTGCCCGGCGGGCGAG
>Ga0070681_10001153_pt1 | contig 22823 bp, 23 predicted proteins | sample KBSC83BmetaG_FD_65650 | JGI IMG/M metagenome (GOLD analysis project Ga0070681, IMG submission 65650) | Corn rhizosphere microbial communities from Kellogg Biological Station, Michigan, USA - KBS C8-3B metaG | ecosystem: Host-associated > Plants > Roots > Rhizosphere | place: USA: Michigan...
CAAGTTCGACCTCGGCGGCGACATAGAATAGAGAGCCCTGGCGCTCGCCCCTGGCTGCCAGCCGTTGGCTCGAGAGTCTCTGATCGGCGGCACGTTCCAACCCGCTGCCCTTTAGCGGCATCTTATCCGCGGCCACAATGAAGACGAGCGCCGTGGTATCGGACACTATCGGACCCAACCCGTCCACGATTGGTGAAGAGAACGCAGCGGCGCTGGAATCGGTCCGGCGCGCGCAGGCGGGCGACGTCGACGCTTTCGAGGTGCTCTACCGGCAGCACGCGGGACGCATCTACGCGCTGTGCCTGCGCCTCAAGGCGGGTGACATCAGCGACGCGACGGAGCTGATGCAGGACGTCTTCATTCGGGCCTGGCGGGGGATCTCCACTTTTCGCGGTGACAGCGCGTTCGGATCGTGGCTCCATCGCCTGGCGGTGAACACCATGCTGGAGAACGCGCGCGGCGAGCAGCGTCGCATCGCGAGGGTGCTGCCGATGGACGACACCTCGCGGCTGGAGGGTGCGGCGCGGTCGAGCGGCGTCGACCTGCGGATGGACATGGAGGAGGCGATCGCATCGTTGCCTCATGGCGCGCGGGTCGCCTTTGTGCTGCACGACGTCGAGGGCTATCAGCACCAGGAGATAGCGGCGCAGCTGGGTGTGTCGGTGGGAACGATCAAGGCGCAGCTGCACCGTGCCCGCAGGCTATTGAGAGAGAGGTTGGAGAGATGACCCACGAAGTCGTCAGGCATTTGCTCGATGAGTATGTGACCGGCGAGCTCGCCGAAGACGCGCGCGCGGCGGTTTCAGCGCACGTCGCGGGTTGCGAGATCTGCCGCGCCGAGGTGGAGGACCTGCGTCGAATACTTACGCAGGCAGCGGATCTGCCGAAGTCGATCGAGCCGCCGGCCGCCGCGTGGCGAAATATCCGCGCCTCGATCGAGCGCGAGAAGCTGGCAGTGATGGAACGCGACAAACTACGCGTAGGCTGGTGGCAGCGACCATCGGTATTGGCGGCCGCGATCGTTCTGGCGGTCGTGTTGTCGTCAGCCGGTACCGCGCTTTACATGAGCGAGCGTGGCAATCCTTCAGCGCGGTCAGTGACTGCGACTATCCCAAGCGCCGCCAGTCCCGCGACGCTAGCCGCGTTCACAATCGAGGAGAACAACTATCTGCGCAACGTCGCGGTCCTCCAGGAGATGCTGGACCAGCAGCAGGCGTCGCTGGCGCCGGAGACCGTCGCACAGCTCAAAGCGAGCCTGCGCACCATAGATGAAGCCATTCTCGAAGCGCGGCTGGCGCTGGCCCGCGATCCCGCGAACCAGACGCTGATGGAGATGCTATCCGGGACCTACAAGCAGAAGGTCGATCTGCTTCGTCGTACCACCGAGCTGACGCGTGGCAGCTGACACGACGGGACGCAGACGAGATCGAGTGGCGGTGATACGCCGCTGCTGCATTGTAGTCGTGGCGGCAGTCGGCCTATTGCCGTCGGCGCTGGTCGCGCAGACAAAGGTGGAGCGCCGGCTGCCGCTCGGGATGGAGGCCGCGATCCGAATCTCCAACATGGTCGGCAGCGTCGTCGTGCACGGCTGGAATAAGGACACCGTGTTGGTGCGCGCGGTGCTGGCGCCCGGCACCGAGCTGTTCAGCGGCGGTACGTATACCGGCGTCAAGATGTTCGTCGAATCGGCGAGCGAGCGTGAGGCGAAGCCATCGCGGCTGGAGGTGTGGGTGCCATCGCGGGTGCGCCTCTGGATAAAGACCGCGACGGCGAGCATCGACGTGAGCGGTGTCGACGGCGGCCTCGATCTCTACGTCGTCAGCGGTTCGATCGATGTTGCGGGCAACCCACGCGAGCTCAACGCCGAGGCGATCGACGGCGACATCCACATCAATGCGACGACACCGTGGGTACGCGCCAAGAGTGCGACGGGGACAATCGTGTTCCAGGGCGCCAGCGCCGACGCTGCGTTCACAACTGTCAGTGGACCAGTCAAGGTCACAGGCGGAGTGTTCGAGCGTACGAAAATCGAGACGGTAACCGGACCGGTCGCATTCTCCGGTCACCTCGATCGGAGCGGCGCATTCGACTTCGATACCCACAGCGGTGCCATCGACATCGCGATTCCCGACCGCACTGCTGCCAGCTTCTCGGTGGTTTCGATTGCCGGCAAGATTGCGAACTCTCTCACCAAGACCGCGCCTGTCGCCGGCCGTTTTGGTCGTGGCTCCGAGCTGACCACGCAGACGCGCGAAGGAGGCGCGAAGGTGACCGTTCGGACGTTCAAGGGGATGGTGACGCTTCGGAGAGGGGGCTGAGTTCCCCTCGCCTTCACCTTACTCGGTTCGATGTCGGTTTAAACCTGAAGCGCGCGACCGGCGTCGTATGTGCGCAACTAACCCTTCAGGAGTGTCCGATGAGAACCACAATGCTCCGCTCCTTTGCGCTCGTCGCCGTCCTCAGTCTCTGCGCATTCAGCACCGCACACGCCGGCCCGCCGTGGATCGCGATCGAGTATCCCGCCAATCCGTTCGACCAGGATACACGCGATGCGTTCCTCACGGTTCGCACGTACCATCACGGCGACATTGTCTCCAAGAGCGTCACGGGAACAGCCGAGGGCGTCGTGGACGGCAAGCGCCAGAGCATACGGCTCGACATTCGCGCTACATCGCACCCCGGCATGTACGTCGTGCGCTGGCAGAAACCGGCGACGGGGCGCTGGGTGCTGGTGATCAATAGCGGCTATCAGGGCGTCACCGATGCAACCGCGGTCGTGGAGATCAGCGAAACGGGGACAGTGGCGAGCGTCAGCGTGCCTACGCGGGCGATTGCCAACGGCTGGATCTCGCCGCGGCCGGTCGCTGCATCGGAGATCGATGCGCTGTTGCAGGGACGAGCGCTGGCGAGCGCGGGGACGCGCTACAGCGCCCACCGCTGATCGTTACTGGCCTCGCAATCCTGCCAGGGTGCGGCGCAGCTCGGCGGTGCGCTTGTCGGAATAGCTGGCGAGACATCTCGCCACCGAGCGCGCCCACAGCTTGCCTGCACCCTGGGAGTCGGGGCGACAATTCGCGTCGCGTTCGTTCACCCACTCGCGTTGGGTTTGACGGATCCGCTCCTCGAGGTCAGCGCCACCGGACTTGCGCGCCTGGGCGATGAGCTCCTGATAGGTGCTGTTCAGATCTGCATCGTTGGCGACGATCGACCGATTCAGACAAGTGCGCTGATCGGTAGCCGTCGGAGAATCGCACGGATCTCCAGATGGTGGCCGCGCGGATGCCGGAGAGCGCTCCAGCGGAACGGTGGTCGGCGCAGGCGCATCGTTGGCGGTGGTTGGAACGGTGAGTCTCGGCCGCGGTGTCACCGTTGAGGGGCTGGTGGGCGGGGGAGACGTAGTCGCGCGATCGTCAGCGGTCCGGTTTTGCGGTGTCTGATCGCTGGTGAGGACGCCGCTGCCGCCGCCGCTGGTCGCAATGGTGTTGAGACTGTTATCCGCCGCCGCCGCCGCAGCGGTATTCTTGTTCGCCTCGGCGAGGTCGTGAAGCAGCATCGTATCCTGCGCCACGGCCGCGACTTCCTTCGCCTTCGTTTCCTTGCGGCAACCCACGACGCCCGTCGAAACAGCGAGTATCGATATGATCGAAAGGCGGGAGAAGACTTTCATATTTGCTTGGACGATGTGAGCCTGCCTAACGCGCAGACCGTGTGCCAGCAGTGGGTGGGGTCTCCACGGAAGTATATGCAGTTGACGCGACATCGGTGCAGATTTGAGTGACACCGTCAGGGACTTGCATGGAGAGGCAGCTGCCGGAGCTCAATACCGTAATCAGGACCTTCGCCAGCGAGGGCGAAGCGCACATCGCGCAGGCGGTGCTCGATGCCAACGGCATCGACTCCAACCTCATACGCGACGATGCGGGCGGGATGATGCCATGGCTGCAGTGGCTTCACCCGATTCGACTCGTCGTCCGCGAAGCGGATAGTCTCGAGGCGGTGGAGCTCCTGGACACACCTCCCGGCCCAACACTGCTGCCCTGAAACGCGACTGCGTCGGCCGGCCTACACCCTTACTTTAGGCGCCGTGCATTTACATCACACCCGTCCTGTTGGTCGAGCGCGGTGCATGCTCGGCGGCTTCTTCGTGCTCGCGGTTGGCATCGCGTGGCCACCTGTTCATGCGCAATCACCGGCACCAAGCGCAAAGGATCTCGAGCGCGCGAAGCGCGTGCTTCGCCAGACTCCGCTCATCGACGGCCACAACGACCTGCCGTGGCGGATTCGTCAAGATTCCATCGCGCGCGGGAACGTCGACGAGTACGATCTCCGCAAACGCACACCCGGTCACACCGATCTTGATCGGCTGAAGAAAGGAATGGTCGGGGCGCAGTTCTGGTCGGTCTACACTCCCGGCGAGTATCCTGACTCGGGATACGCCCGTGTCGAGCTGGAGCAGATCGACATCGCGCGCCGGATGATCGCGAAGTACCCGGACCGTCTCGCGCTCGCCTTGAGTCCCGAGGATATCCGCCGCGACTTCAAGCGGGGGAAAATCGGCTCGCTGCTTGGACTCGAGGGCGGACATGCGATCGAGAACTCTCTCGGCGCCCTGCGCGCGTACTACGACCTTGGCGTGCGCTACATGACGCTCACCCACAATGTCACGCTTGCCTGGGCAGACGCAGCACTCGATTCAGCGAAGCACGGCGGGCTGACGCCGTTCGGCGACAGCGTGGTGCGTGAGATGAATCGACTCGGGATGCTGGTGGACCTCTCGCACGTATCACCGGGCACGATGAGCGATGCGCTGAACGTGACGCAGGCGCCGGTGATCTTCTCGCATTCGGGAGCTCGCGCGCTGGTCGATGTGGCCCGCAACGTTCCCGACTCGATTCTGCGACGCGTGACGACCAATGGCGGGATCGTGATGATCCCGTTCGTCACGGGCTTTGTTTCACCGGCCGTTCAGCTTTATGAGCAGTCGACGCGCCCACTGATCACCGACCTCCAGAAGAAATACGGCAACGACACCGCAGCGATCAGCCGCGAGGTCAAGCAGTGGCGCGCAACGCACCCTGAGCCGCGCGCGACATTATCACAGGTCGCCGATCAGATCGACTACGTGCGCAAAGTCGCGGGGGTGGATCACGTCGGCATTGGCAGCGACTTCGACGGTATCACCGAAGTGGTGCAGGGCCTCGAGGATGTATCGACCTTTCCGGCGCTGTTTGCGGAGCTGGCAAGGCGCGGCTGGTCGGACAGCGATCTGCGGAAGCTCGCGGGAGAGAACCTGCTTCGAGTCTTTTCGCAGGCGGAGGCGGTTGCAAAAGGACTTCAGCGGGAAGGTCGCTAATAAGAAGTGCTGCCCGTTCGGAGCACGTCCGCGAACTCGACGGGTAACCCCATTCCTCGATTGCAGCTGCCGCTCGCTGAACATCGTACGTGACTCGTATAACCTCGACTGCGGGTAACGCGGCGCCAACGGAAAGGATGACGTAACAGGCCCGTGTATCGTGGTCTTTCGGTCGACCTGCACTGCCGGCGTTCATGTGCGAGAGCTCTTCCTCTCGCGGCGAGTCGGCCCGGCAGCCGCAATGCTTGTAATCGTTGGCGACGGTGGAATCGTAGTTTCCGCCGACTCCCGAAATTCTACGCTCACACAACAGGCTCACCACTTCATTCGGCCACGGCGCATAGCCGGTGAGGTCGCCCAGATGATAAATCGCGCTGATCCGCGTTCGGGTATCGATGTCGCCCAGCACAGCCTCCAACGCCGGGAGGTTGGCATGGATGTCCGAGATCAGCGCGATCCGCTTCAATGCCGTCTCAGCGCCGGCCGCGTCTCGTCATCACGACGGCGGTCTCAGGGCACGCACCGCGAAACTCCTGGGATACCTTGAGCGCATCCGGAACGCCGTCTCTGTCCGTTCGATCGAAGCCGAACCGCGGGAAATAGTCCTCGGCCGTTGTGGTGAGAAGGTAAACATCGTTCACACCTTCCCGGTCAGCGCGCTCGAGAGCCCGTTCGACGAGTTGACGACCGACTCCCGTACTCCGGAGATGCCGCGCGACAACTGCCGAGCGCAGGAGCGCAACCGAATCGAAGCTTTCGAGGCCGATGGCACCGACGACAACCCCTTCCTCTTCAGCAACGAGAAACCCCGCGAAGTTTTCGCGAACGCCCTGGATCGGAAGATCATTCGCGGTGAGTAGTCCCTCTACCGCCGACAAATCAGCAGTGCTGGCATTCCGTATTTTCACACTTGCCTCTTTGGTGCGATCAGCAGCAGTCGGGGCCGCAGCACTGCGCCGCCGGCTTCACGGCGCGCACGAATGCACCCATGAATTTACCGTCAATCTCGGCTGCAACACTCGCTGCGTCGAGTCCGGAGCCTTCGAGGAAAGCCGCGGCATCGGCGGCCTTGTAGATCCGCGTTGGCTCGACGGAGGGCTTCGCGAATCCAGCCTTGCGTAGCATGGATTTGAACTCCTGCTCCTCCAACGCGCCGGCGACGCACCCCAGCCACAACTCCATGCTCGTCCGGATTTCGTTCGGCACATCACCGCGTACCACCACGTCGGATACAGCGAATCTGCCGCCTGGCCTGAGAACACGGAATGCCTCGCTCAGCACCCTGGTTTTGTCCGCGGCGAGGTTGATGACGCAATTGGAGATGATCACATCAACCGAGGCGTCTGGGAGCGGGATCTGCTCGATATCACCCTTGAGGAACTCGACGTTCTTGGCGCCTGCCCGCCGCTTGTTTTCATTCGCCAGTGCCAGCATTTCGTCGGTCATGTCGAGTCCGTAGACCTTACCGGTTGGGCCGACGCGTTTGGCCGACAGCAGCACATCTATTCCGCCGCCTGAGCCGAGGTCGAGGACGGTCTCACCCTCCGTGAGCGTCGCAAGCGCGGTGGGATTGCCGCAGCCCAGGGAAGCCAGAACTGCCTCGGCGGGAATACCGGCTTTCTGTTTCTCGTCGTAAAGGTCGGATGTGATCGGATCCCACATTTCGGTCGTAGTGCCGCAGCAGGCGCTCGAGCCACAGCAAGCGCTGGCGGTAGCCCCGTCAGCGACACGAAGCGCGGCCTGCCCGTACTTCTCTTTAACGCTGGACTTCAGGATTGAATCGCTCACCGCTCCTCCTAACAAGATTTTTTGATGTGTTGGTGAAATAAAAAGTCAGTCACAGCAGGCAGCGGATCGACCGGTCGCGCGCGGCTTCATCGCATCGATCAGCGTTTCCATTTCTTCGAATGCATCGGGCTCCAGCTCGTAATGAACCCAGCGCCCGTCCTTCCGATCGCGGACGATCCCGGCATCACGCAGAACGCGCAGATGGAACGACAGCCGCGACTGCGCGGCATCTAGCGAGTCGGTGAGCTCGCACACACACCGCTCACCCCTGCGCAGCAGCTCGACGATGTCGAGGCGGGTTTCGTCCGACAACGCGTGAAACAGCTCGACCGCCCGCTCAGTCCGGGAATGAATCGACGTAGCCATGGACTCAATATATCAAGAAAAATTGGTACGTCAAGCGGCGGATAATCGAGCCTGTAGCAGGCTCAGTCGGAGAGCGTTGGTCCTCGGCCTCAATATGCGCAATCAAAACTGGCTAGGCCGTTCGGGATTCTCTCGAGGCCGGAGAGCGACTCCCAACGCCGTGAGCGCGAATAGCAGCGCAACGATCGAGAGGTAGAGCGAAGTCCGCGAGACCCTGATCGGCACCGCGGCTGCGGCCGATACAAGGGTGGATGACACCGGATTCTTCGCGGCGGTGTCGGGATCTGTCCAGTGAACTGTTTCACCGTTCGCGTAGGTCTGAATGGTTGGCCACGCCAAGCGGACGCTGTCCTTCGGGTTCACCGCCACGAACGGAAACTCGATGAAGCGCTCCCTGGGCAGATTGCCCGTCCAGACTGCACCGATAATCCGCTCCGCAGTGTCCGTCAGCACCTGCAGCTTCCACCCCGCGACATCCCCGAACGACACCACCCGCACGTCCGCAGGGAAGCGCAGCTCCACCCGGGTCGTTGGAACATCGCGCTCGTTGGGAACGCGCAGGATGTATTTCTCGTAAGCGCCCGGTGTGGAGGTCCTCGGGAAAACAACCGCGTGCGCCAACGCAACGGAGGGAATGGCGACCGCGATCGCAATCAGAATCAGTTGTGCTCTCTTCCTCGACGCCCACGTCCGGCCCGTGTTCATCGCATGCTTCCGATCTGTCCCACGGTGGCAGTGCGTGCGACTGGCGGGGTTGGGACATAGGCAAGAAAACCACCGATCACGACGAGGACCATCATCAGCGTGATCTCCTGGCGTACAGACCTTGCCAGCTTCGCCGGAGAAGCGTTCGCCGTGATCGATGGAAGAAGGCCAAAGCGATTGTAGGCGCCATATGCAACCAGAATCAGGACACCGACGATCTTGGCGAGCACCAGCTTTCCGTACGTCGAATGGATCAGATCACCAATCGCGTTGAGAAACATCACCGCCTGGGCCAGCCCCGATAGCGCGACGACGATCACCGAGACGAGCGCGATCGAAGACACCCTTCCCGCCTCCGCGCGTGCCGCCGCTTCATCGGACATCGCGAGCCAGACCAGCCACACCAATCCACCCAGCCACGCCGTCGCCGCCAGCAGGTGGAGGATCTTCGCCGGTATCGCCAGCAGCGGATCGATTGCCGCCGGATGTCCGATCGCCCCACTCACGACCAGGCACGCGATACCGATTATGAGCGCAAGCTTCTGCTGTCTGGCGAGCGCGATCGCCCACAGTGTAAGCACGGCGAGAACGCTACGAAGCAGCTCGATGCGCCCGATCGTCGAGCCGAACAGCGAGCTGACGAATGCCGCGCTCAGATGCCCGGTCGGGGAGACGTGATCCATCCAGACGATCAGATGAATGACGAGCAGGACTGCTCCGATCGCGATAGTGCGGCTTATGACCGATCTCGGCGTGAATCCGCTGTACTCGCGCGCTGTAAGTCCGAGCAGCAGCAGTCCGACGCCAGTCATCAGTGCGCCGAGCCCGAGTCCGCGCAGCACGGATGCAGTGATCGGAACCGGCTTGCTCTCCGGCATTTCCATCTGCATGTGTGATCCGCTGGTGTCGGCTACTTTCGCTGACGTCGCGCTATCGGTTTTTGGCAATGCCGTCGGTGCAATCGGCCGTGCTACCGCGCTTGCGGAGCCCGCGATCGAGAACGCGAAATTTCCACCGACCGGATGACCGTCGGCGGACAGCACCCGCCAGACGACCTTGTAGCTACCGCCCGGCAAAGCGCGGTCGACTTGCCCGACGAGGGTGTGGACGTCGTGTGGATCGTTGGCAACCTTCAGCGCCAGCGTTGTGCCAGCCGAGTCGACGACGGAGATCTGGCTCAGCTCGGGCACGACCTGCTCGCTGAACACCAGGCGAATGGCTGGCGGCGCCGAGTCGAGCCGGCTGTTCGCGGCCGGCGTTGAGCGCAGCAGCGTGGCATGCAGCAGCCGTGCACTCGCCGGTCGGACGAACGCCACCAATAACAACACGCACAATACCAAGGTCGCCGCTAGCCAGACGCGGCGATCTCTCGATCGACCAGGTCTCTTCAAGGTGTCCAGCGAAGTCCGGCGTAGAAGGAGCGCGAGTCCGCCGGCTCGAAATACTTGCCGGCGGCGTTGTCGACCTGGACGGACTGTGAGAATCGGCGATTGGCCAGATTCTGTCCCGCGACAAACACAGTCATTCCGTTAGATGTGGTCCAGTCGGCCCGCAGGGAGATGTTGGTCCAGCCATCGTTTTTCACCGTATTGGGACTATCCAGAAAATACGACTGCGGGATCCACTCCACACTCGGCGCGATGGAAAAGCCGAGCGGATTCGTATACTTGATCTCGGCGTCGAGCACCTGGCCCGGCGCACCCGGGATATGGTTTCCCCTGTAGCTCGGATCGTCGACATAGACGTAACGCGCCAGGGTGTACGAGGTTCGGATCGACAGATGGTCGGCAATGTCGCCGTGCACGAACACCGCGCCCGGCAGCTGATATCCAAGACCGAATTCGGCGCCGGTGTGGCGGGTGCGCGGTGCGTTCCGGTACGTCGGGACGGTGAAGGTCGCGCCATCGAACGGCTGGACGTTGATGTTGAGGATCTCGTTTCTCAGCTCGACATCGTACAGCGAGAGATCCCAATTGAGGCCGAGCCGCCGGCCGCGACCGCCGAGCTCGTACTGCCACGCGCTCTGACCCTCGAGATCGATATAGCCGGGAACGGTCAGGCTATTGAGCTCGAGGAGAAGAGGCGGCTCGAAGCTGCGGCTGGCGTTGCCAAATATCTGATCGCCGGAATCGAGTGAATAAATGAACCCAACCTTCGGATTTACCGGGGTGTAGGTCCGCTTGTCGGATTGATCGCCGTTGGAGAGGAAGAAATCCCTGGTGTCTCGTGTAGCGCGCTCGGTACGCAGCCCGAAAACGGCCGATAAACGCGGCGTCAGGGAAAGCAGATCCTCCGCGTAGAGCGCGAAGTTGGTGGCGCCATCGCGTTGATCCTTGGTGAGCGCGCCGTGAGAGCCGCGGTCGTTCTGGTACTGCTTGTTGGCGAGGGATTCGTGCGCGGGCTGAAATCCAACCGTGAGCTGATTTCCCAACGCGCCGAGCGACGCCGTATTCTCGTACCGGATCTCGGCCCCGAAGTCGTGACTGATCTGCGACAATACCTCGAAGATCGGGTGATCGATGTCGCGGTACTGCATGTACGGGCTGACCTCGAGACGCTGGCTCGGCGACAGCTGGGCGCGCAGCTGAAGCCCGAGGTGGTGCAGATTGTAGTCGCGTCCCCAGCGGTTCACCACATTCCCCGGATCCGCGGCACGCGGGTTGTTCTCGAACGTCGCGCGGTCGAGCGCACCAGGCAGCTCTTCGTTCACGTGAGCGAAGAAATAGAAGGCGCGCAGATCGGTGTTGTCGGAAAGCCGATAACCAGCGTGAAGATTCACTCGATCGCGGCGCTGAGCGGCCCACTCCCGATAGCCGTCGAGCGAAGTGCGGCCGTAACTCACGTAATAGTCGGCTGGTCCGCGCGAGCCGCCTGACTCGAGCTGGGCTTTGTAGAAACCGAAGCTGCCACTCTGGCCGAACAGCGACATCGGACTCGAGCTGTAACCGGTCTTGGTGTCGAGATTTATGGCGCCGCCGAGCGTGGAGCCGCCGTAGCGGAGAGCGTTGCCGCCTTTGTAGACCTCGATCGATTCGGTGGTGAGCATCTCCAGCGATTCGAAATCGGTGAACCCGTCGGCGTTACGATAGGGCATTCCGTTGACCAGCAGGTTGACCCCACGCGCGTGAAAGTTGTCGCGCAGACCTGACCCGCGAATCGAGATCTGACTCTCATCGGCCGCACCGAACCGGGGCTGGATGTAAACGCCCGGCACGAACTGCAGAACGTCCTTGAGGTTGGCCTGCCGCGTCGCGCGAATCTGCGGTGCTTCAACCATCGCCACGCCCCCGGGCACACGCGCCAGCTGCTGGCGACGCTCGGCGAGATCGGTCTTGGTGCCGATTACGGTGACGCCGGCGAGGGTCGCGATTTTTTCGGTCAGAACGATGTTGAGTTGGCTCGTGACGAGCGCCGAGACCTCAACCGAATCGATGGACGGCACGTAGCCGGAGCGGTGGACGACTATCTCATGCTTCCCGGCCGAAATCCCGCTGATGCGGAAGCTTCCGTCGGCATCGGTCTGGGTGATTGGATCGGCATCGTCGACTGAGACAAAGGCGCCGACGACCGGCGAATCGGCAGCGGTTACAACCCTGCCCGCGACTTCGCCACCCGCCTGAGCGAAGGCGCGTGCGGAGGTGAACACGCCAAGTGAAATGGTGAGCGCGGCGATGCGAAGCGCACGACACCGCAACGACAGTGTAACTGACATGACTTCCTCTATTCCGGTATGTATCCGCGACAACGGCGTATGCCGCGGCGGAGATGGTGGAGCTACTTACGGAGTGCGCGGAGTCGCGAAGCGGCTCAGTTACGCGCGGGAGGAAGCGGGAGGTCCGTTCGAGAACGGAAGCAGAAAGTGCGGTGCGACCAGCGATGGCGATGCGTAGTCGTATACGGCATCGACTCTGGACAGCATCGGAGCATCGATGTTTACCGCTGCTGACGCCAGTACGACCGGCGTCTTGCCTGCATTGCAGTCGCCGAGGCAGCTGCACTGCCGGGCATGGTGATCGGACTGGCCACGCTGGCCATGCTCGCCGGCGCTGTGCGACGCCATCTGGGCGTGATGCTCCGACGGCGTGGGGTGGGACGATGCAGATCCCATCTCGCCGTGATGACCGGCGACGTCGATCGCCAGCCCGCCGTGCATGACGCAGGTGTGCAGCTGAAGCGGCTCGGCCAGACAGATGGCGAGCCACACCCCCATGACGGTCGCGAAGGCGCGAAATACCCAGGAACGCTGCACCTGTCGAATATAGGTGGTAAGCGGAGTCAGGAAAGGCTGGGGGGCGCGGCTCGAGCAATGCGACCCATGGCTGCGATCAGCTGGGGCTCGGTCTCCGGCAGCCATCCGACGAGCCAGCGCATCGTTCCCCGAAACCATTCCAGGTCGATGTCACCGCGGTCGACGGCGCGTGATCGCTGGCTCTTGAGCTCCTTTTTCAGTTGCTGGAGCTGTGGCTTGGCGGAATCTCCGTCGGCTGCTTTCATGCGCGCGCGCACAGACTTGTCGATGAGTCCGATGGCAGCGTCGAAGGCCGATTCCAGATCAGGATTGCCGGGCATCGTATACCGCTCTAATAGTAGGAACGAATGTGTAAGTAAGTGACTACTTGCATTACCTCGTATTCCCGGATACTATCCGGCCCATGAAAAGAGACGAAATCCTGTCCGCTGCGGCCGGGGTCTTTGCCCAGCATGGTTTCCGCGGGTCGACCACCCGCCGCATTGCCGACGCCGCCGGGGTAAACGAGATCACGATCTTCCGGCAGTTCGGCTCGAAGGAGGCGCTGATCCGTGAGGCCATGCGGCACATCACGCAATCCGCCGGCCTCGAAGCTCTGCCGGCCACGCCGGTGGACCCGGAACGTGAGCTGACCGAGTGGAGCGACTCCTTCATGCAGCATTTGAGACTCCGGAACTCGATCATCCGTAAGACGATGGGCGAGATCGAGGAGCGGCCCGACATGTCCGAATGCGCCAGTTATGTCCCAAAGCAGGCGTCCAACGACCTTTGCCACTACTTGGCTGCGCTCAAGCGGGACGGCTGGATCAGCGAAAAGTTCGATCCAAAATCCGCGGCGGCGATGCTGATGGGGGCGATTTTTTCCGACGCGATGGGGCGGGACATGATGCCGGAGGTCTTCCCCCAGCCACAGGAGCGGGCGGCCCGGATGTACACCCGGCTCCTTCTTCGCGCTCTCGGTGTCGAAAATGGAGTGCGCAAAACGACGAGTAAGCAGACCAAACGACCGAAACAACTTTCAGCCTGAACAGTGCCTCCAACAAAGAATTCCGGCCGCGCCCGCGGGCTCGGCCGACTCCTCAGACTGTCTTTTGCCGCCAGCGCGTTCGTGCCGGCCGTGGCGCGGGCACAGGTGCCGCCGTCGGCACCATCGGTACAGATGTCCGCGAACGCACCGCGCGCAATCTCGCTCGACGAAGCCGTGCGCATGGCCGAATCCCAAAGCGAGGAGATTCGTATCGCGCGCGCGGGCGTAGAGCGCTCGCAGGGGCAACAATACCAGGCGCGCAGCCTCAGATTTCCGCAGCTCAATGCCAGTGCGAGCTACACGCGCACTCTGGCCTCGCAGTTCGAGGCCATCGGTGGCGGTCCGCCGATCGACACGACGAAACCGGCTCCGCCGCCGGCGCCGTGCGATCAGTATTTGCGCGACGCCACCGCGACGACCGATGAGCGCCTGGCCGGCCTCGAGGATGCGAATCGCTGCGCGCTGGGCGGAAATCCGTTCTCGTCGTTCGGGAGCCTCGGCTTCGGCGCGAAGAATCAGTACAACCTCGGGCTTTCATTCTCACAGAACCTGTTCGCGGGCGGCCGCATCTCTGGTCAGAACCAGGCCGCAAATGCGGGCCGGCGGTCGGCTGACATCGAGCTCACTGCTCAGCGCGCGCAGCTTCGGCTCGACGTAACCCAGGCATACTTCGATGCCGCATTGGCGGATCGGCTCGTCGCACTTGCCGAATCGTCGTCGGTGCAGACGGAAGCGGTACTGCGTCAGACGCAGCTCGCGCGCAACGTTGGCAACGTCTCGGAGTTCGAGCTTCTCCGGGCTCAGGTGTCGAGCGCGAACCAGCGCCCGATCGTGATCCAGCGCCAGAGCGATCGCCAGGTCGCGTACCTCAGACTCAAGCAGCTGCTGAATCTGCCGCTCGACGGGCCGGTCGAGCTCACGACCGCAGTGGATGATTCCGCGGCGGTCAACGCCGCGCTCGCCAGCGTCGGCATCCACGCCGACACCGCGGCGGTGGATCGCGCGACGGTGAGACAAGCGGCCGAGGCGATCGATGCGCAGCGCGGACTGCTGCGCGTTGCCAAAGCGCAGCGCTTTCCTACGCTCGCGCTGACCTCGCAGTACGGGAAGGTCGCGTTTCCGCTGAACAGCTTCCCGCAATCTGGAGACTTCAGAACGAACTGGACCATCGGAGTCGCGACGCAGTTTCCGCTCTTCACGGGCGGACGTATCAAGGGCGACCAGCTCGTGGCGGAGGCCAATCTCCACGAGGCCCAGGCGCGCTACGATCAACTGCGGGAATTCGCTGCACTCGACTCGCGTGTCACCATCAACAATCTCCTTCAGGCGGCTGCGGCCTGGGAGGCGAGCCAGGGAACCGCGGAGCAGGCGACGCGCGCGTATTCGATCGCTGAAGTTCGGTACAAGGAAGGCATCTCGACCCAGATCGAGCTCAATGATGCGCGGATCCTGCTCGAGCAGGCGGTAGCCAACCGCGCGCTGGCGGCGCGAAATCTTCAGGTCGCGCGGGTCAAGCTCGCGCTGCTCCCAGATCTTCCGCTCCAGAGCACGAGCGGCGCGACGCAGGCACAGGCACAGGCGCAATCGCAGACAGCGCCATCCCAGCAACAGCAGCAGTCAACGACTCCCGCAGCCCAGGCGGCACAGCAGCAGGGGCAGGGCCAGCAAGCAACCGGCATTCCACCACAGTAGAAGAGAACCTATATGAAGAGATTCAGTAGCAGAACTTACACGATCGCCGGCGTAGTGCTGTTGGTTCTCATCCTGCTGATCGCGTTCGCGCGCAGCAAGAGCGACAAGGTCTCCGCCGCCGAGACGACGAAGACCGAGACAATCATGGTTGGACCGGAGAACATCGCGGTGGCGACGACGGGCGCGATCATGTCCGGCCCGGCGCTCTCCGGCACCCTCGAGCCCGAGCGCGAAGCCGTCCTGCGCGCGCAGGTACAGGGCAGCGTTCTCCAGACGTACGCCGATCAGGGCCAGGCAGTGAGCGCGGGTACCGTCCTGGCGCGCATCGATGCGAGCGGCATCCAGGACGCTTACAGCTCGGCGCGTGCCGGCGTGGTTGCCGCGCGCAACTCGGCTGACATCGCCGCGCGCGACCTTGCCCGCAACGAGAAGCTCCTGGCCGCCGGCGCGATCGCCGAGCGTGACATCGAGCAGTCGCGTCGCGCATCGATCGCCGCGCAAGCGGCCCTCGAGGATGCGAATTCGAGACTGGCAGCGGCGGAGAAACAGTTCCGCAGCACCACGGTCACCGCCCCTTTCGGCGGGGTGGTGAGTGAGCGTCCGGTTTCGGCGGGCGACATTGTGCAACCAGGCACTCCTCTCTTCACAGTCGTCGATCCATCGAGCATGCGGCTCGAGGCGTCGGTACCGGCGGAGCAACTGTCGTCGATCAGAGTCGGCGTGCCGGTGACATTCACGGTAAGCGGATACCCGGGACGTGATTTCGTCGGGCACATCGTGCGGGTGAATCCGACTGCCGATCCGACGACTCGTCAGGTACGCATTTACGTGTCGATTCCGAACGCTGGTCGCACTCTGGTCGGCGGCCTGTTCGCGACCGGGCGGATGTCGACTGCTACGCGGACGGGTCTCGTCGTTCCGACGACGGCCGTCGATGTGCGGGGGACGGCGCCATCGGTGGTGAGAGTGAAGGGCGGCAAGGCCGAGAAGGTTCAGATCCAGGTTGGCGTCACGGACAAGGCGTCCGAGACGGTGGAAGTTCTGTCGGGACTGCAGGCGGGCGACACGCTGCTGCTCGGCGCCGCGCAGGGAATCACACCGGGCACTCCGGTGAAGATTTCCGCGCCGCCCGGTGGAACGCCGGCGCCGGTTGCCCAGGGTCGGGGGAGTTGAGCTTATGGTAATTTCAGATTTTGCGATCAAGCGGCCGATGATCACCGTCGTCACCATGGTGGCGCTGGTGGTATTCGGCTTGTTTGCGCTGTGGCGTCTGCAGACTGACGAGTTCCCCGACATTCAGCAGCCGGTGGTGCTCACCTTCATTCCGTATCCGGGCGCATCTCCCGAAGGTGTCGAGCGCGAAGTTCTCAAGCCCGTCGAGGACGCGATCAAGGGAATCTCGGGCGTCGATCAGATCTTCGGCACCGCCGGCGACGGCTATGCGCAGATCGTGACGGTCTTCCTGTTCGAGAAGGATCCGCAGGTCGGCACCCAGGATATCCGCGACGCGATCTCCACCATTCGCGCGGATCTTCCCGTCGAGATGAAGGAGCCGGTGCTCCAGCGCTTCGACCCGGCGGACATCCCGATCGTGTCGATCTCGCTTGCATCAAAGACGATGACACCCGCGCAGCTGACCCGGCTCGCCGATCCCGACATCACCAGCAAGCTGCGGGGCATTGCCGGCATCGCTCAGGTGCAGCTCGTCGGCGGCGTGAAGCGTGAGATGACCATTCAGCTCCGTCCCGACGCGCTCCAGGCGGCGGGCATCAGCGTCGGTCAGGTCGTGGGTGCGCTTCAGGCGCAGAACCTCGCCGCACCCGTCGGTCGCGTGAACGGCAATCTCGAGGAGCGTACCATCCGGCTGCAGGGCCGGCTCGAGGGGCCGCAGGATTTCATGAACCTCGTCGTGACCGAGCGCAACGGACAGATCGTCCGGCTCGGCCAGGTCGCTGACGCCATCGACGGCACCCAGGAGCAGCGCTCGATCGCGCTCTACAACGGCGTCGAGGGAGTCGGCATCGACATCGTCAAGGCCAAGGGCTACAGCACCACGGATGTCAGCGACAAGATCAGAAAGCAGGTGGAAGAGATTCAGAAAACACTGCCGCCGGGCGTGACGATGGACATCGTGCGCGACGCCGGCAAGCGCGTTTCAGACTCGGTGCACAACGTCGAGGAAGCGCTGCTCGAGGGCGCCCTGCTGACAGTTCTGGTGGTGTTCGTGTTCCTCAACTCGTGGAGATCGACAGTCATCACCGGTCTCGCGCTGCCCGTATCGGTGCTGGCGTCGTTCATCGCGGTGTGGGCGTTCGGCTTTACCCTGAACACGATGTCGCTGCTCGGCCTCTCGCTGGCGATCGGAATATTGATAGACGACGCCATCGTGGTGCGCGAGAACATCGTGCGCCACATCGAGATGGGTAAGGACCACGTTACGGCATCCCACGAAGGGACCGACGAGATCGGACTCGCGGTCGCGGCGACGACGTTCTCGATCGTCGCGGTTTTCGTCCCGGTGGCGTTCATGTACGGAGTCGCGGGCCAGTGGTTCAAGCCGTTCGCGCTCACCATCGCGTCGTCGGTGCTCGTGTCATTGTTCGTGTCCTTCTCGCTCGACCCGATGCTGTCGGCGTATTGGCCTGATCCGCAGACCGAGGCGCACGAGCGGCGCAATCCAGTCGCGCGCGCTCTCGAGCGGTTCAACCAGTGGTTCAACCGCATGGCCGAGCGTTACAAGCTGCTCGTCGCCTGGGCGCTCGACCACCGGGTGGCGATGGTATTGATAGCGATCGGCTCATTCATCGGCGCGCTGGCGCTGCCGGCGGTCGGACTCGTCGGTGCCAGCTTTTTCGGCGCCGAGGATCAGTCCGAGGTGACCATCGCGGTGGAAACGCCGCCAGGCTCAAATCTCGCCTACACCGAGATCAAGGCCGAAGAAGCGGCGCGAATCGCGCGCGAGCACAAGGACGTCGTGAGATTCACGTACACCACTGTGGGCGGATCGACGGGCGATGTGAACGTCGGCAGCATTTACGTGCGGCTGTTTCCCAAAGCGGACCGCGACATCGGTGCCGAAGATTTCGGCCGGTTGCTGCGCGGAGAGGTCGGCAGAATCGGTGGAGCGACGATGTCGGTCTTCACCAACAACTTTGGGGGCGCGCAGAAGCAGATTCAGATCCAGCTCCGTGGCGGCACCATCAAGTCTATGACGCCGTCCGCCGAGCTGATCGCCGAGCAGGTCCGTCAGGTAAAGGGCGCCGTGGACGTCGGTCTTTCGACCAAGGGCCAGAAGCCCGAGCTCGAGGTCAATGTCAACCGTGGGCTCGCCGGCACGCTCGGCGTGACCGTCGCGCAGGTCGCGCAGTCCCTGCGGCCCGCGTTCGCCGGCATCAAGGCAGGCGACTGGGTTGATCCAAACGACGAGATGCGCGAGGTCAACGTGCGTCTCGCTCCTGAGGCAAGACAGCGAGCGGCCGACCTGGAACAGCTGCCAATCGTGGTGACCGGACCAGACGGAAACCCGCGCACTCTGCCGCTTGGTCAGATCGCTACGATCACCCAATCGCTGGGACCGGCGCAGATCAGCCATCTCGACGCGGATCCCGTAGTCACTGTCGAGGCCAACACTTCGGGGCGGCCGCTGACCGAAGTGATGAAGGACATCAATGCAAAGATCGCCAAGATCACGCTGCCGGCGGGCGTCCGTATCACCCAGGGTGGAGAAGTCGACAGCCAGAACGAAGTGTTCGGCAGAATCTTCTCCGCGCTCGGCATCGCGGTGATGCTGATGTATCTCATTCTCGTCATGCAGTTCGGATCGTTCCTCGAGCCGCTGGCCATCATGGTCTCGCTGCCGCTGTCGCTGATCGGCGTGATGCTGGCGCTGATGTTCACCAACACCACCATCAACATCATGAGCCTGATCGGCGTGATTCTGTTGATGGGCATCGTCGCCAAAAACGCGATCCTGTTGATCGACTTCGCGAAGTGGGCGCGCGAGAAGGAAGGACTGCCGCGGCGTGAAGCGCTGATTCAGGCGGGCGCGATCCGCTTGCGTCCGATCATGATGACGACGCTGGCGCTGATCGCGGGCATGATCCCGGTCGCGCTCGGAATCGGTGAAGGCGCCGAGTTCCGCGCGCCGCTCGGTCGCGCGGTGATCGGCGGCGTTATCACGTCAACGCTATTGACGCTGGTGGTGATCCCGACCTTCTACGAGATCCTCGACGAGTGGCGCGAGTGGGTACTCAGCAAGTTTGGCGTCTACAAGCGGCGGACGGCGGAGCATCCAATCCCGCAGGCTGCGCGCAGCATCGCGACGCACGAGACGGCCGGGGAGTTGTCGTAGCGAAACGGGTCGTCAGCTTTGGAACTGCAACTGAATGGGCGGGAGGCTGCGAACTGCAACTGACCGGGCGGGAGGCGTCAGGTGAGCAGGCGCCCGGCGCCGGACGACTACCGTGGGACGTACCTTCGCGCCATTCACTCAAAGGACCCACCGCTCTTCGCGCGCACGGATACGTCCCACGGTCGTAACCTGATGCCAGGCGCCTGATCCCAAGCGCCTCCCGCCCGTTCAGTTGCAGTTCGCAGCGGTTCGCGCGTCAGTACTCCGCGAAAGCGTTGTCGGGGTAGCAGAACATCCAACGCTCCCCGGGCTCCGCGGAAGCAATCACGGGGTGCCCAGTGGCGCGGGCATGCTTGGTCGCGTGCTTGTTGGGTGAGTCGTCGCAGCACCGCGTCCCACCGCATTCCTGACAGGTGCGCAGGTGCACCCAGCGGGCGCCGATCTTGACACAGTCCTCGCAGACTCGCTCTTTCGGCTGCTTGACGGTAGTGATTGCCGCGATGTGCTTGCAGACTCCGTTGTCGGCCATTTCTCCCTCGATTAAGCGCGCTTCAGAACAATATCATACCGGCTGCCTGAGAAGGCAGCGAGCCTCTCGACCTCGCGCGCGATTCCATCTCGCTCCTTGCTGCTGAGCGCGAGGTAGAGACTGATCGTGACGGTGGGCGACTTTGGAGCGAGTGTGCGGGCCCACTCTCCAACGGCTTGTCCATCGATGGTGATCAGGTTCATCGACGGAAATCCAACCCGCTCGAGATGACGTGCCGATGAGAGTCTGGCGTGCATTGCAGTGCGATCACGGAGGCCGATGAAGTACTCGTCGTAGGTCGAGAGCAAGCGTATGAACGGTGACTCGAACCGTGGCGCGCGTGCGCGCGGGAACCAGTATCTCTGCTTGCCGACTACCGCGGTGTCGAGCGACGACTCGGCGGACCGCGCCGCGCGGAGGGCGTCGCCTTTGGTCAGGCCTGACCACCACGCGAAATCAGCTTCGGTCGCGGGGCCGCGGGTGGTGAAATACCGGCGAGCGAGCTCGTGCATTGCCGCGTCACGCTCCATCGGCCTGGACGCCCGCGCTCGCTCGTCGAGCAGCGCGTAGGTGAACTGCTTCCCGCGTCTGGCGCCACTGCAAATGAGAGCGTCGAGCTCGGCATGCATCACGATGCGCGCAAGCCTCTGCGTACCATCCGTGCGTACTCCGGCCCTCGTGAGCTCCTCGGCGAGCTCGGCGCGGGTGCGCTGCTGTCCGTTCCTCAGTGCGCGCGTCAGGACGACGTTGCTGCGACGCAGCACCGCCGCGTCGATCCCAAGGGTCCGATCGTAGTGCGCCAAAACCATGCGGATGCGCGGAGCGGTGAGTGCGAGCATCCAGCGGATGTCGTCGGGAGTCACGAAGTGCCAGGTAGGCCGCAGGACGTGGGTGCGAAGGATCACGCCGGCGCTCAACTCGGCTTCTACATCGGCCTCAGTAACCCCGCGGCTACGCTGTGCGAGCCCCCATTTTCCACCGAAGTAATCCTGCGCCTGAACCGCGCCCAGCCTGGTGACGACTTCGCTTGCTTTCTTCAGGGTTGGCCCGACCAGACCCTGATTGACAAGGCGCCGCGCGCAAATGTCGAGCGACTTCACCACACGTTCAGGCACTGCGCGCGCTCGCAGTCCGGGCGATCGTAATGAGCGCGACACCGCAGATCACCACCGCTGCAGCGACCGCTGTCCGCGCTGAAAGCTTTTCCCCGGCAATTGCCCAGCCCAGCACCACGGCCACGATCGGATTCACGTACGCATAGGTGCCCAGCCGCGCCGGTGAGACTTTGTCCAGCAGCCAGATGTAGGAGGTGAATCCGATCAGCGAGCCGAAAGCGATCAGGTAGAGGAGTCCCGTCATCGAGACACGCGAGACGGAGTGCAGATCGAAATGACTGAATTCACCCACGAGCGATCCGACGAGGAGCATCAGGACGCCGCCGCCCAGCATCTCCATTCCGGTGGTCAGCAAGCCCGAGGCAGGCAATTCCGCGTCGCGCGACCAGAACGACCCAATCGCCCACGACAGCGACCCAAAAACGAGCACGACCGTGCCCAGCAGGCTGACATCCTCGTGGCCACCAAACTCCGACGGCCCCACGAGGACGACGATTCCCGCGAAACCGAGCACGAGCCCGAGCAGGATTGCCCCACTCGGTCGCTGATGTGGCGGTCGCACCCACTCGATGATCACCAGCCAGAAGGGAAGAATCGAAACCAGCAGAGCCGTGAGCCCGGAAGGCATGAACTGCTCCGCCCACACTACCGCGCCATTTCCACCAAGGAGAAGGAAGCCGCCAGCGATGACGGCGTTTCGCCAGTTGGTGCGTGTAGGTCTCACCGCGCCGCGCGACCGCGCCCAGACGTATAGCAGCGCGCCAGAGATGACAAAGCGCGTTCCACCCATGATGAACGGCGGAATCGTCTCGACCGCATAGCGGATGGCGAGATAAGTCGATCCCCAGACCAGATAGATCGATGCGAACGCGGCGACGATCTGCGCCCGTGAAGCATGCCCGCGTTCGCCGTTCAATCGAAAGACCTGGTGCGCCGCTCGTCCTTCTTTCGGGAATGCCGCTTCTTGGATTCGAGTCTCGCTTCCTTGGCGGCGCGGGTTGGTTTCGTGGGTTTCCGCTTGCGCCGCACGGCGAGAGCGCGTCTCACCATTTCGCCAAGGCGCTCTTCGGCGATCTCTCGGTTGCGGGACTGGCTGCGCATGTCGCTGGCGACGACGCGAACGCTGCCGTCGCTGGTGAGCTTTGACTGGAGCCGGGACAGGAGAAGCGCACGCTGCTCCTCGGTCACTGCTTTCGATGTGCGAATGTTCCAGAAGACCTCCACCCGCGAAGAGGTCTTGTTGACGTGCTGGCCGCCCGCGCCCGAGGAACGCGATACCCGAACATCCAGCTCGCCGCGTGGAATCGACAGTGATTGATTGACGGCGAGAACATTGCGAGGCGCGGCAAGGGACGCATCGGTCACCGCGTTACCGCCAGCGGAATAGCTTGAGAGCGGCGAAGAATGTCACCACACCCCAGGCAAGGGTGATCAACAGCTCCGGCGAAATGGCCGCGAAGGATGCGCCCTCGAGCATGTTCGCGCGCAGCGCGTCGTTCACCGCGGTGAGGGGCAGCACCTTAATGAAAGGCTGCACGGCGGCAGGGAAATTCTCAGACGAAAAGAAAACGCCGGAGAAGATCCACATCGGCAGCATGATGAAGTTGGCGATGCCCGATACTGCTTCGGTCGTGCGCGCCCGAGAAGC
>Ga0070681_10001155_pt1 | contig 22809 bp, 14 predicted proteins | sample KBSC83BmetaG_FD_65650 | JGI IMG/M metagenome (GOLD analysis project Ga0070681, IMG submission 65650) | Corn rhizosphere microbial communities from Kellogg Biological Station, Michigan, USA - KBS C8-3B metaG | ecosystem: Host-associated > Plants > Roots > Rhizosphere | place: USA: Michigan...
TGACTGAAGGACGCGCTCCCATGCGCCGCAAGAAAACCTTGAAGTTGGCCACGTTCAACGTCAACGGAATCCGCAGTCGCCTGCCCAACTTGCTGGCCTGGCTGGCCAGGGAGCAGCCGGACATCGTGGCTCTCCAGGAACTGAAGGCAACGAATCAGGCATTCCCGACGGAGATCCTCGAGGGCGCGGGCTACCGATCCATCTGGCATGGCCAGCAGTCGTGGAACGGAGTGGCCCTGCTCGGCCGGGGCAACGTACCGATCCAACGTCGACGCGGGTTACCCGGCGATCCGGAAGACCCGCAGAGCCGATACCTGGAGGCGAGCATCGACGGCATCGTTGTCGCCAGTCTGTACGCGCCCAATGGCAACCCGCAGCCAGGACCCAAATTCGACTACAAACTGAAGTGGCTGGAGCGTCTGGCACGTCACGCCGCATCCCTGGCTGACCTGCCCCACCCGGTAGTCCTGATGGGGGATTTCAACGTCATTCCTGCCGACGAGGACGTCTACGATCCCAAATCATTTCGCAACGATGCCCTGCTCCAGCCGGAATCGAGGCAGGCATACGCGCGCCTGCTGGGTCAGGGCTGGACTGACTCGTTGCGACAAGTGTGGGGAGAGGAGCGGGTTTATACGTTTTGGGACTACTTCCGGCAGCATGCCGAAAGAGATCGCGGACTGCGGATCGATCATCTGCTGCTCAATCGCGTCTCGGCGAAAAACCTCACCCAGGCGGGTGTGGACCGCTGGGTTCGGCTGCAGGAGAAAGCCAGCGATCACGCGCCTGCCTGGATCCAGCTGACCGCACCGTGATTGCCGTTTACGGACGGATGACGATTGCTCACGCAATGCCATCCGTCCACCCGGAAGGCTACGCGGGGTGCCGGGTCGGCACTTCGAACAGGTCTTGCCTGGTGTGACCTAAAAGAGCTTCCAACCGGGGCCGCGCAGTTGCGCGGCCCCGGATCACATTAAAGGGCGAGAAACGCCCTAAATAGGTTCCAACACGCGTCCCGTATCGGCCTGGAAAAAAGTCGGCGAGACAATATATATTCCAACAGCTTGTTGGGTGTGGGGGTCTTTGCCGACACTCTGATGCTCTTCCCACTAGCTGAGGTGAGTCTTGACGCTTTGACGGAAGCCGATTCCTTACACCGCTCGAGATCCGGTCATGGGCAGCGATGGCGTCAGCTCGTCATCTTCAGCCACGAATGCAGTAGGTCTTTCCGCCCCCCCAGCGCCACTGAAGAACAATCGCCCCCGGTTCATTAGACGCCACGATGCGTTTGAGAGCAGTCTCGATGTGTTCCTAGATCGATTATTGCGTAGGAAATGGGATGGCCCCCACTTCCACCACGAGGCGTTTGACCGTTGGGTCGTAGATTGGTCCCGTGGGGCCGGCCCAGCTTCTTAGCGCATCGCGAGCCTGCAGGCGAAAGTCGTTGGGCCGCCTGGACGCGTGATGCAGTTGCACCACGAAGATTGGTCGCTGGCCCTTGGGCGCGAAACCTTTGGCGCCTTCGGCTCTGGGGCCTTGCCGAACTGGCGATTGCGGTCAATCGCCACGGCTGTGTTTCAGCTCACGCTCGACGTCTTCGGCCATCACGCCGACTTTCGCGACTGCCTCTTTCACTCGCTGTTCGGACACGTTCCATTTGGCGGCCCAGTCACGTAGTTCGTATTCCTGGTTGACGTTGACGCGCAGGCGGTCGGAGTTGCCGGTCTTGCTCTTGTCGTCGCTCATGGCTTTGCTTCACTTTGCGTTGCGAGCGCTAGCAGTCTCACTTCGCCGGTGAAGGCGCTGTCAACCACTACTTTCCGGTTCGTTTTCGTCCCTGGCACGCCAGGCCCACCATGGTCGCAGCACAGCTGGAACTGCCAGTGCAACCCGAAGAACGGGCACATGAACAGCGCAACCAAGCAGAGCCAGGTCGGACAGAGCGAGGGCGGCATAAGGTGGTGAAGCTGACGAAAAGTTGGCGGAACCGAGCCGACGGGCGCTCCGCGCAGGGACAAAGCGACAGCAAGCAGGTAAGCAAATCAGGCGAATGCGCGAGCTCAGGCGGAGGCCCGAACAAAGGTTGAGCCGGCCGGGGCGATCGGGGGCGGGCGGCCTTGATCACAAAAACTCAGGCGGCCAGGCGATGCTCGTAGTAAGGCCGCGCCCGATCATCGAGAATGGCGAACTGGGCGGCCAAGTTGTGCTTGTCCGGGTTTAGCCACGCGTCGAGGTGCTCGGGCTTGATGGGCACGATGCAGCGGTCATGTCCGGCAGCCGCTATCTCGGGTGGTGGTGCGTCCGTGATGGCGGCAAAGGTAAATAGATCCGCGCCGTTGTCGGCGCCCTTCGATACGTTCCACAGACAAGCCACCAGCATGTCCTGGGCGGGCTGTGGGTCGAACTCCAACACCACGTTCTCTTCCTTTTCCCCCGGGCGCAGCTCGCGCCCTTCGACCTTGTGGCGGGAAACGTTCTCGTAAAAACGCGTCACGATGAGGATGCCGTGTCGGAAACCAAACAACTGGCCCCAGGACGCTTCAAGCTTGTCGCGCCTTGCGTTGTAGGAGCCTGGGTATTTCCGCTCCACCGCCGGCGTCCAGCCCGGCATGCGGCACTGGTAGCGCATGGGCACAACGACCCGCTTTCCGCCATGGGCCAGCATCACCGGCGCATATTGGCCTGGAAAGATCCGAGAGTCCCTGGGCTCTGGCTCGCGGCGAAGCAGGTCGTTGAGGTTCCGCTGGGCGGCTTCGATCTTCTTCGTGGCGATGCGCTGGTCTTCCGCAGCCTTCTTGGTGGGCTTGGGTCCCGCAAGAACCGCGTCCGCCCTCGCTAGGCGCTCTCGCTGGGCCTCGATCTCGATAAGGTATTTTTGTTCCTGTTCGCGGTCGCCTTCCGCCACCAGTTTCGCCAACTCAAAACCTTCCTCGCTGTCCGGGCTTCTGAACGCCTCGCGCATGCCCTTCGGAATTTTCGTCCACGTCCCGTCCTTCCTGCGCTCCCAGAACAGCTCAACAAAACGCTTCTTGCTCAGGATCGCCCCGTGGAGGCGCACGAACACGGAATATTCCGCCTGGATCTGGGCCGAGTAGCACATCGTCAGACCGCCATCGTGGGAGATGTCGCCAGCATAAGCCGAGGTGCGTGAACCATGTTTCAAGGCCCGCTTAGGCCAGCTCTGACGCCGTTGTGTCGCGCTGGTACGGGAGCTCCTCACGGGCCGCCGAAGCGGTGGGTTCTGATCTTGCGCCTGCTCTCGAGGACCGTCAGAACTTCTGAGAAGCCGCCCGTTTCGTCGGTTCCACCTAGATTGCATTCCGAGTCGGCTTGCGCCTGACAATGCAGCCGGATCGGGCCGGACTAGCGGGCAAGCATAGGTTGAAGCTTCGCTGTCATTGAGCAATCGGCGCACGGCCCGATGACTTGTAGTCCCGGGCTGACAGGATCGCACCCATGATCAGAGTCCAAAACTGTGCACGGTCGGCTGCTTGCCGTCGAAAGTGCTAATAGGTCATCCCAGCGCGACAAGGTATCGATAGCCAAGGTCCTTGGTCGACGTGCCTACACTTTCAAGGTCGCCGTAGCTAGCAATTCGGCGCGTGAACGCGTATGAGTTATGACGATGACGGCGAGGGTGAACCGATGCCATGAAAAGTGATGATTCATCGACTCCTGCGGCCACCAAACGCGCTGAGTTCATCCGTGAGCTTGCGACGCTTGTCCGGGACATGATTCCCGAAGGCCAGCCCGGCGCTGAAAACTTTGATGTAGAGCGGTCGGTCCGGATGTGGCTCAGGGAGCGGCAGCCAGCGTTAGGTGGAAGAACTGCTGGATCTTACGTCCGCACCGTGAAGGGGCGTGCAATTGTGCGCCGGTTGCTCATGCAGTCGATGACGGGTACCTACTCTTGAACATGACGAAAGCGGGAAAAGAACATGCCGGCGGCCGGGCTTTAGCTGCGGTGGCGATCATTGGTTTGCTTGTGCCAGTGATCCTCGGCGTGCTTGTTGGCTTCACGCCAGATACGACGCTGCGCGTCGGAGACGCTGGCACGTTCGTGTCTTCAAACACCAGCGCTGGGGGATTTGCCGCGCTGCCCGCTACCACCCTCCAAACTTCAACCGGCAGCATCGTGGTGTCGAGGTCGTTATCCGTCGTGCGGGGCCAGCACCTGCGGGTAGAAGATCGGCTCAAGTCGGGATTGCATTTGTGCGTGCTGACGACGCCGCCCACTTGCGCGGATGTTGCCGGTCTGTGGACCGGTCAATTGCAACCGGTCGAGCACCAACGTCACGCATTCGCTTGGCTTGCCGAACACATTGGCATGACCGGCGCGGCGGCTTGGTTCTTGTTTGGGTTGATCGCAACGTTGATCGCGATCTTTGCGCTCGCTGGCCCCGGTGGGTGGTCGCCCGAGGATGGGCAAAGCGATGTACTGAGCACGCACTCGGAGCACCGTTCTAAAAACCGCTGAAGGTAGTGCGTGGCTAAATTCCACAATAGAAAATCCAACAAAACTATATGCCCAACTCGTGATTTACTGATCCCCCAGCGTCCTCCTTTCGGACCACGAAAGGCGCGAACACTTGAGTTGGACACATGCTTCGCAATCTGCCAAACCTCGTTCACGACCAGACGTTGTATAGCTGGTGCGGACTGGTGCACGCATGGAACGGCTTGAGTGCACAAACAATAAGCCAGGAGCTATTCGGTTCGCCGTACACGGCTTTAATGCACGATTTTCCTGCGAATCTCGCAGCACTCGATTGCAGCACAAAGGGGCAATTGGGTCATCCGCGAACCCTAGCGCTGAAGCACACGCTCCTCGGCTATTTTTTACCTCTCGTCGAGGCTGACCTAGCCGCGACCATAATGCAGCGAACGCTCGAAGGAGCGATGCCAGCAATCAAGATGAAGCTGGGGATCACCGCCAGCCGCATCGGCGGCCACCATCCACTCAAGGGCTGTCCAGCCTGCTTCGATGAAGATGAAATCGCCAGCGGCTTCGCCTACTGGCATGTTGCACACCAGTTCCCGTCGGTCATGGTCTGCCACGTACATCAGCGCCCCTTGGTCATGGCCTGGGATCCAGTGACTCCGGTCCATCGACGCGACTGGCTCATGCCGCGTAGCGGCCTGAGAAGGCAGTGGATTGATATCTCGGTCGAGGACAGTGTGCAATTGCAGCGTCTTCTTCGCTTGGCAGTGTTCTCGGTTCACTTCAGCGAACTGGCTCCAGGCTCGCTAGACGGCATCCTGTTGGCCAGGACCTATCAAGCCGCGTTGCGGGGAAGAGGCCTAGCCACCGCAAACGGCAATCTCAGACTGTCCGCGCTGATCGAGATGACGCGCTCGCACTACCGTGGCATCGAGACCGTGCCGGGATTCGAAGCACTTCAATCGGTCACCCCTGATTGGCCTGGCTTGGCAGGCGCACTAACCAGGCGCAAGCCTAGATCAGGGCACCCACTCAAACATTTGTTGCTGATGTCCATGCTGTTCGAAACCTGGGAATTATTCTGGGGCGCCTATGCAGCAAGCAGGTCAGCCGAACGGCCTGCCGCCGCCGCAGTCGCTGAAGAGCCCGGCAACGCGAAGATCGAAACGTTTCACGAGCTCGTCTCAGATGGAAAGTCCATCCGTGCGGCCTCGACATGCGTGGGCATAAGCACCACCACAGGGGTGAAGTGGGCGAAACAACTTGGGCTCCAGTACACATCTCGCACCAAGACGTTCTCAGAGGAGAAACAGTCCATCGCTAGAAAGATGCTACAGGCTGGTATCAACGTCGTTGCCGTGTCCGAAGCAGCTGGCGTTTCGCGTATCTCCATCCATCGCCTGCTGGCGAGTGAAGTCGAACTTTTGGAGGCATGGAGAATCGCTCGCTTCTTGGAGCAGCGAAAGGTTACGCGATGCTGGTTCACGCAAGCCATTCAGCAGAATCCAACCCTCACGACCCGCCAAATTCGCCGGCTACCCGGCAACAGTTACATGTGGCTATACCGAAATGATCGCGAATGGTTGCGCGAACACTTGCCGGCCATCTGGCGCGCGTCTTCTTTGAACAGAGAATGATCAGGCTAAGTCATGACTACCATCGGCTTCATGCCGCTGTTGAGGAAAGGATCCACTCTTTTTACCGCAGTGGTCATACATCACAGGATGTTTCAGTCGCTCGGTGGCCCTGCTTCTGTCGGTGCGATATACGGGCGACATAAGAAGCATATTTCAAACGTCCTCGGAGCAGGTGCTGGCGAAGTCGCGAGGAGCCTGTTCAACTACTCGATCTCGCCACACCAAGTACTTGAACAACATACGCTGTTCGGCGCGTACTCTCGTACCATGGCGCCGCATGTTGCTGAAACGCTCGCCAATCAACTTATCGCCGGCGACTCATCAAGATTTCGCTGGGCATTCCGAGGCCACAGACGCAGGCAGATTCCACGGCTCACCACCTGTCTGCGTTCCTGCGAAAAGTGCATTGAAGAGGACATCGACCTGCAAGGATTTGCCTCATGGCGGGTGCTGCACTTGCTCCCGTCGATTGGCCACTGCCCCGAGCACGGAAAACCCCTGCGTGATGAGGGCGAGGAAAGCACCGATGGCATTCGGCGTTGGTCGCTTCAGCTTCCCGGGGAGCGAACTTCCAGTCTAACGACCCTCAAAGCGATGAATCTCTCTGTCTCAGACGGATATGCGGCTTATCTACAGCTATGGTCGGAAGCATTCGAAGGCAATCTGACAGGCATTGCACCTGGTACATGGATGTTGGTCATGGACGCGGTCGCGCAGCATTTCGGTAGCGCTGGCCGGGCCTGCGAGCAGCTAACGAGCACGATCGAGAAAACTTGGGACGCGAAGCTCCCCAATATTGCACGAAGTCTGAGAATCACCGATGGTGAGCTCTTCGTCCAGGCTGAACTGGAGCAGCGGGTCCAGGCATCGTACGTAGCGTCACGTCTGGTCATATGCGGAGCGCTCGACGCCCTCGGCTTGAGCCCTCCGAGACTGCAAAACTCCCCTTGGCAATCGCAACTTGAACTTCTTCCCATGGCGCCGTTTGGCTCTTGGTTTACTCCACAAACGCAGGCTGAACTTGCCAGGCTCGTCGTGCACGCTAACTTTCCACCGGCACTATTCAGAGGTTTGTCGGACGACTTGGACGTCTACACGTTGGCCGACCGCATCAAGATAGACAGAATCATCATCAAGAGATTTGTTCGAACATTGCCCGACGAACTGCTCTACAAGATGTCGAAGGAGCAATCGTGGGATCGTTCATCCTGGTTAATGAAGGAACTTTCACGCCGCGAAAGTGCCTGGTCACGCAGCGTTCAATAGAAGCACTACGGGTGGCGTGCATGTCCGGTTTTCAGCGTTGCTTTGATAGGCCCTTCCTACCGCCTGGTAATAGGGGCTCCTGCATCCCTTGAAGCCCAGCAAAGATCTCCATTTGCACCGTCTGTGCACGCAAATCCTCAGGGCTAAGGGAATCGATCAAGCCCTTATTCTTTGCTGCCTTATCCCTCTTGGCTTGGGCTTTCTTTTGAAAGCTAGCCATTACCGAAGCGATCTGCGCCGACGCCTCTTCTCCATCAACGGACGAGATGTCGACGCCGTCTGCAACGCGGACGTTTGTGGAGGGTGGTACCTCGTTGCGCTTCCCGCTTGGCCCTAAGGGAATGTCTAGGAAGCGCTGATCCTTTGTGGCTCCCAATATCTGAGAAGCCATAGCAAGCAACTCAGTGACTCGGGGAGACCTGGTCGCCGCCATCAAATCGCCGCGGGTCATGCAAATGTGTTGTCCCCCACGACGCAGGGCGACACGTTGAGCTTCGAACCATATCGGCCCAAATAAGCCTGGGACACCAGCCGACATTCCAAAGGTCGCCTCTATGATCTCGGCTATTGGTGGCGCCTCATCGCAGAGCAAGAACTGGCACATACCGGGAACATGGTCTCGTGCCCACCAAGGCTCGGATGGGGAAGCCGCGGGTGCCAACTTGTAGTAGCCCGACGTTGAGAACCGACGCATGGTCTGGGACGCCGCCTCCAACCCGGTGAACGCAAGCGGGTTTCCTAACAGCAGCACGGGAATCCCGAGGTTCATCAGGCCAAGAAAGAAGAGCACGAAACTGCGCTGCCAAATGCACTCATCAAAGTTGTCCTGCTGGTTCTCATCGATGGCCAAGAGTCCCACGCGATGGTTTGAGAGCAGTTTGGTGACAAATAACAGCGACGCATCAAGATTACGAAGCTTGCGGAAGGTGTCGTAGTAGTCGGTACCCAACAACGTATCCAACGCCGCGACAATGCGAGCGAGCAATCCTCCTCGGGTTCCGTTGGAAGGTGCATCAATGATCAGGTAAAGCACCTGAGTCAAGGTGGACCAACCGCACGCCTCGCTTCTGCCATGAACAACCACCTGATCGGGTGCGACGACATCCAAAGTTCGCTCCAACAGAGCCGACTTCCCTATACCGGTGATCGCTGAGATGATCCCTCCACCGGCACGCACGCGCAGCGACTGCAGGGGCACTTGTCGTACTTCATCGGCCTGTGCCAAGTTGTTGATGCGCCGCTGCTCGGCTACTGAGAGCGGATTGCGCGCCATCAGCCCTCCACGCAGCATGGATTGGATGGTATCAGCGAGATCCAGAACGATCCGATTTGGCCAGTAGTGCTGCTCACCGAGCGCTAGTAGTGAAGCGCGGCGCGCCGGATCTACGGAGCGCCAATCGCAACCCTTCAATGGTTCGCGCTTCAACTTGCCGGGCAGCTTATCGAAAGATATGTACGGTGCCGCTGCTTCCAGAAGCGGATTGGCACCATTCACGAGTTCTGGGTGCTCTAAAACTGATGCGCTCATGGTTCATCTCCATCATGGAAGGCATCCATCGCACGATCAGCGGCCGTAGTTTCCCAGAGACTCGTCAACAGGCCGCTTCCGGGAGGCATCTGAGGAGTGTCCAATATTGTGGCCGGGCCCAGGTGTTCCATCTCTTCTGCCTTGTTTTTCCGAAGCTCGGATGCTTGGCGCTGCTTACTCGGCTTTCGCGGAAGCGACGCTTCCGCAGCACGCTTTTGACGAGCGGCCTGGACTGTGACGGCGCCTCTTCTGAGTACGGTGTTGAGCCCCTCTTGGTCATGAACTTGGCGACACTGATCCGTTCGCAGATCCTCGCTGGCAACCCATTGCGTCCAATCTGCCAGAGTGACTTTCTCCTGCACGATCTGATCCGCCAGCACATTTGGAATTTGCAGCAATCCCGTGGAAGTAGGCAGCCAGACATGACTGAGGTCCTGAGCATCCAGCTTCACCCTCATGAGCACGGAGCTGTGCTTCGTGGCAGCCAACCGCCAGCGGACATCACGAGTGAGGTCTTCCATGTAGAACCGATGGCCGGGCAAGTGCCTGATTCCATCATCCATCAACAGGTGAATACCGTCCCTGCGCATGACCGCCTTGCGGTCCGGAAGGGTGAACGCACGCAGCTGGTTTAAATCACAGGAGATGTCCGCCCGCATATTGTGATCACGCAGCCAGCGGAAGACGTTCACGCGAGTGGGTGGCACTCCCGCGATCTTCATGTCGATCGGCGCAAGATCTGGCACCTCCTCCTTGTTATAGGCCAGAACCACGAGAATTAGTTCGCGTATATATTCGGAGTAGTTCAAAAGAGCCTTTGTCGGAGGAGGCGGCTCCCCACGTTTGCGCTGTCTCCCGCGTGTCGTCCCGGGCAGCTTGTGGTCCAACGCCTTGTGAGCCGTGTGATGTTGGTTCTCCACCAAGCTCTTGCTCTGGCCGCTGTAGGCCTTGGCGAACTCCACACCAAATCGAAAGTGCTTCTCAGCTTCCTTCATCGCCTCAGACTTCATCTCGCCGTTGTCGGCGAGATAAAGGCGGTGGGTCATGCCGGGCCACTCGTCCTCACCAAGCTCGATACCAAATCGAGCCGCAAACTCGGCCTTGTCTCCCGAGGCACAAAGGATGGCTTGGAGGGACGTCTCGGAGCTTGGATCCTCCCACCCACAATAGAAGCCTGGTACGAACGTCGATCTGACATCAATAACGACGGTCCTATGCATCGGTGGCAATACCTTGAGCCGCGACAACTCCGAGGTGAGATAGATGTCCGTAGAGGTCGAGTCAATCATCGCCATCTGTCCAACCGCATGCACCTGATCCTGGGCGCTACCTGCTACGGCGAGGGTAGATGTCGCCCAGTGATCAACACCCATCATGCGGCGGCGGAAAGGCTCTCCGTAAAGTTTTCTCCCCCAATATTCGAATTGGACTTGCGTGGGACGCTGGTGCGCCGGAAGCAGCTCGTATTCCATGCGCCCGTGCTCGTTCTGTACGGTCTGTGACCAATAGGCACCACTCGTAAGTACATAAGCATCAAATAATGTAAGTCCCGGCTTCACGAGTGCGTAGCCGTAGGCAAGTAGCTCTGTGTCACCCTCTTTCAAGATATAGCCCGGACTTTCGACCACCCCTTCCTTGAAGCAACGGGATTTACGCCCTAGGCGTCGTTCAGACTGCCTTTTCGGCTTTCCAGGGCCTCCACACTGGCTGGTGTCTGGAATCAAGCTATTAAGACACTCGCGTCCGGCCCAGTACCTATGGATCCAGCTGTAAATACTAGGCGCGCTGAGGTGGTGTATCTTCGCCTGAGCGAGGATATTCTCGCGAAGCATATATGCCACTGGGACGATTTGCTGCGCCGTATAATCTCCAATGATGGCCTCGATGATCATCCAGCGCTGGTCTCTCCTTTTAAGTCGCCATTCCCTCCGCTCTCGTTCGCGTTTGTTCGGCGCGTCACTGACGTAGTCCGCATCGGTCATCAGCCAAATGGCAGGCAGCGGGACATTCTCCATAACGAGCTGACCTCGCTCGATCGCATCGGAAAGACCGGCGAGAGAGTAACGCCGTGGACCGAGCATGTGCACAGCTTTGCGATTCGTCTCTGACCTGTCCCGCGGGATATTGATAAGCCACACGGCATCGCGATCGGCGGCAATTGCCAACACGCGTTGTGGTCCGGGCAGCCGCTGCTCACCGACACCTTGGCGAATGATGTATCCGAGGGCGGGAATCACGCTCGCCTCCCGAACCATTGTCTTTGAAGTTGCTCTCTAAGTGCCACGCCTCCCTGCCTCAGAGGTCGGGTCATATGTATGGGCTGTAAGAGGTCGACGTCCAAATGTTGATACCAAAGGGCGATTCTCAGCGCGCGCTGGTTTTCCTCAGCGGTCCATCCCACTTTGGAGGCTGCGTGGCGCGATGCGTCGCAAGCCGGCACTTCATAAACTGTAGGTTGCAAATGCTTCAAGTAGAGTTGGTATTCATCTGAAGTAATGAGCTGCTTGAGTTGCAACCACGGTTCGATGGGGGCAAGCCAATGCAGCTGAACCACCAGAGTCCTGGGTAGCTGCTCGGGATGAACGAGGTGATGAGGAATGTTCGCAGCGACACAATAACGTCGATCGAGTTCCAATCGCTCGCGCAAGCGATCCCCTGGTCCAGCCCTGCTATAGAGATCCAGCGGCTTGCAGCTGAAGCCGACTAGGCGATTAGGACCCGTGGACGCTGGGATAGTCGCTAGGAAGTCGATACTCAGAACGACCGGTATCCTCAAGCCGGGGTACTTTCCCAACGCAATGTCCGCATCGCTGGCCACTTCGGCCATTCCGGGATGACTCCCTATCGTGCAGTGACCGATCTGATCGAGTGGCTGCGGATGAACCCACGGCCAGAGCGGATACTGCTCGCGCACGTCCTCTGCACCGAGCCACCAGAGAAGTAACCCGAATTCGCGCTCGCCGCGAGACAGAAAGTGACATAGCCGCGTGAGATGCGGGACGGGGATCAAGTTGAGATTTGAGTAGGGCGACGACCGACGACGAGTAATCTCTTCCCAGGGCCGATAGCTATCCCCTACGCCTGTGCCGCGGCCATCCGCGATCATCTCCATGAGCTTGTTCAATGTCATTCTCATGGCCGGTGCGTCCGTGCGCACTCTCGCGCCAAGACAGCCACCCGCACGCCCCGGAGCCAATTTGTATACTTGTTGTGCACACACGCCTCCCTGCCGCAGAGCTGCGGCATTGAATATCGGATAGACCGGAGGCTTGACTTCGAATACGGGCAGGGAACACACTGCCGCTCAGGCGAACCAGGCTTGAGCAATCAAGTCACGCCAGAAAGCCACCCCGCCACAGGGTGGCTTTTCTTTTTTTCCGGAACAGTTCTGCTTCGTTGGATTCAGATGGCTCGGTCACCCCCTCATTTGACTGTGAGACTGTTTTAGACACAGACTGCGTAATCCTAGTTCTGGGGCGTTTCCGGCGTTCCTAATCACGACCTTGCACCCCGCGATGGTTAGCGCGGTCAATGGTCTGATCGATCCACTCCGCGACTGCCGACGTCGACGCAAACCAACCGCGCCTACCTTGAATAGCGAACATCGGGACCGGTAGGCGTTGGCGTATTCGTGCTTGTCGAAGCGCGTCAGTGCTACGGAACCCGAGGAGCTTGGCCGCAGCGGACGCATGCAATAGAGGTCCGTGCTCTTGCATGAGCCATTGGACCGTCGATGAATCGTCGGGCACGTTGCGGTGTGTCACGGTTCGTTCGGCTCCATCGTAGGCTCGACAAGTAACCTACTCGCGCCTAGATTATTTTTCAAGATATTGATTTACAACGTATCTTTACTACGAAGCGCAACGCCACTGGAGGCTAGCGCGACGTTCAGACGCTCGCGCAGTTATCAGTATTGCGTGCGCCGCGGGCACTGTCCTGTCCGCCACTGAGCTCCTAGTGCTGGGCCAGAGTGTGTCTTTTGATGTCCGATTAGGGTCGTAGGCGGCCCCCCCCCCTACCCCCGATAACGCTCATCGCCCTTCTCTGCATCGGCTCCCGGTCAAGAGCGGGCCGCGTTGGTACGACGTCCTCTTAGACGAGATGTGAGGCACATTCGAAGCGTGAATTAAAGCAATTACGACCAGCCAGAGCGCGATGCTGCCTACCGCGCAGCAGGTTGTGATTCCGGACCATGTGAGCTTCGCCTCGGCAGATTGGCAGTGGCCCGACAACCTTCCCGGAAGCGGGAGCAGCCCAGAAACGGGCCATTGGATCCCTTCTTCTCTTGGATCTTGCCTTGCTTACACACGGGACATGTCTGTCCGACCACCACCGGGCCTGTGATCCGTTGGACCCGCCGGGCTTGTCGGTCCGCCTCCTCATTCGGATTGCGCGTGTGGTCGCACGCTGGAAAGCGAGAGCAGCCGAAAAAAGTGCCGCCTCCGCGCGGGACCATGACGCCCCCACAATCAGGACGGGAACAAGGCTCCATCACCTCCCCATCTACAGGTTCGACTTTCAGGTATTCGTTCTTGACCAGCTCCACCAAGAACTGTGATGGCTGCGCAAGGGTCGTGTAGAACCGCACTTGCTTGCGAGCGCGCGTTATTGCGACATAGAACAGCCGCCGCTCCTCTGCGAAAGGGAATGGGTCGGGTGTGGGCATGGCCAACTGCAGAGCGGGATCGTCATGGATCTGGCTGGGGAAGCCATGTGTGCCTTGGAGAACGTTGAGCACGAACACGTACTCTGCCTCCAGCCCCTTGGAGCCGTGTGCAGTCCGGTAGTTGATCCGCAACCGATCCCCGAACTGTTGTTGCCAGCGCTCCAGCGCGGAGGGTCTGTCGCTCCGATACCGCCCCAGCAACATGATCGTGACGTGGGTACCTTGGTCGGGCGACAGCTTGCCCTCAACGACAAACCGATGCATGTCGACGAGTTGCTTTTCGATGTACCCGTCGATTGTCTCAGGTTGCTGGAAACCGTAGGCGAGCAAGGGCGTCTTCGTCAGCGGATTAGTGGTACGAACCGTCTTTTTGATCTGAGCCGGATTGGCCTGGATGAAGGCGCTGGACACATCGCACAGATGCTGCGGGCACCGGAAAGTGGTGTTGAGCGTCAGTCGCGCGGCGTGTTCGAAGGTCCTCTCGAATTCAGTCATGACGGAAATGTCGGAGCCCGCAAAGCGGTTGATGCCCTGCCAGTCGTCGCCCACAACGCACAAGTGGGTCTGGACTCCCGGATTAGCCACAAGCGCTTTCAATAGCCGGATGCGAGCGCGCGAGCAGTCCTGAAACTCGTCGGCCAAGATGATGGTGTACGGACTTTTGTAAATCCCCGACTCCACGTAACCGGCTGCTTGGATCAGCATGTCCTCGAAGTCGATGTAGTTGCCATCGCGCAGTCGGCGCTCCCACTCGGTCGCAATGCGCTCGTAAAGGGATAGATACATTCGCAAGCGCGCGGCGAAACCGTCTTCCGACTGCTCCGCCAATGCGGTCAGCAACTGGCTGTGCGTCAGCCCATTGTTTTTGACGTGCTGCTGGAACATCCGGAACGACCGCGCCAGATCTTCTTGTGGCACTGCGGGCAAGCCGGGGGTGGTCCGGGATGGGTCGAAGATAAGTTGTACGCCTCGCTCTACCAAAGCGTGCTCCAGCACGCCCATCCACTCGCCGGTGGCCAGGATGTGCGAGGTGGTTTCGATCAGTGCCGTGCCCATCTGGGCGTGTATGCGCCGCTTCCAGTCCACACCTTGAAGATAGCCCCTGAAGGCTTTGGGGGCTTCGCCCCGGGCATTGAGTGCGAAATGCTCGTGGTAGAGCTGCGCGCCCGGGTAGTAGAAGTCCGGGTGGTACTGCCGATGCGTCTCGTCAGCCGTGTCGTGCTCGTAAGCCTGCTCATATACGTAGTCAACGCCGCAGTAGAAAAGCCAGTCCGCGATGACGCGCTCTTCCTTGCTCTTGACGATATCGCCCTTAGCCGTGAGGAACCCGCGCTTCCCCTCTGCATACGCGTCAGGTTCCTGGCGCTGGCCCCACTTGCCGATATCGCGTCCGTAGACAGTGCGGAACAGATCCCACTCGCCCCTGAACGCGGGATCCTGGGCACATAACGTGTCGATGATGTTGCCTACCTCTCGCACGTCGGCGCTCGGATTGTCCGGACTGACCCAAGGGGCTAGCGACGGCTTCTTACCGGTGGCCTTACCGATCACTTGGATGCCGAAGGCGTGGAAGGTATTGGACCTGACGCTGCCCACGTTGGGCACATTGCCTAGCTGCTCGGCGATGCGCTCCCCGACCTCGTCGGCCGTTGTGCGATTGAACGCCAGTAACAGGATCTGCTCAGGCGTCGCCAGGCCTTCGTGGAGGACGTAGCCGGTCTTTGCCACCATGGTGGAGGTCTTACCAGATCCGGCTGCCGCAACGACCATGACAGCGTCGTCCATGCAAACACACGCATGGATCTGCTCATCGGTTAGCGGGTTCTTCTCGATAGTGTCGAAGAACTGCTTGCGGGCCACCCTCTTAGTCCGCAAATGCGTGTCGTTCTTGGTATCAAACAACTTTTGTAACGTGGCGCGTGGCGTCTCGTCTTTCATCACCTGTTTCCAGGTGCGGCCAGGCCATGCAGGCGCCGGATACTTGGTCAACATCCGAGAGGCGGCGCCGCTGGGTATCCATCGCCCCTCCCCAACCGCTGTCGTGATCGCGGCGATCCACTTGTCGAAGGCGGCCTTGAACGCAGCACGTTCCGCGGGGTCTTCTGCTAGCTTTGGCGGCATAGCGGGAGGATCGATGCGTCCCCGAAGTTCTTGCTCCGGCACCGCCTTCTTGCCAAAAATCGACCAGGCTAGCCAGATCGTTCCGAACTGAACTACGCTCAGCCAGAGCGCAAACACCTGAAGAAGCGTCCACACCATCCAGAACGCCACCACCAGGCCGCGACGTCGACCACTGAGCGCGATCGAGAAGAAAATGATGGCTTGCCACACCAATATCGCAATGGTCATCCCTGCCGTACTCCGATCCGCCGCCCCAACTCCCCGCCCTCAATTATGCTCTTAGGTCGTTGATGCGCTTCGGCTATTGGCGTCTCGACCACATCTCTCGGTGTGGCACTGACGGCGCAATCGTTCCGACCGCATCAGCGCCGCGCTTAACGATATGACGGATGTCCGTCTTGGGTCGGACAGCGACCGTCGAGCAAGACTCACCAGCCGACAAACCAGCGAACAGCGATCAGTGGTCGCTTACCGGCCAGAAGTGGACGCTCGAATGTGCACTCTGACCCTGAGGTTTTTCAAGAAGTCTGACCTTGGACCATCTGCTCGGCCTCATGCAGCACTTGGCCGAAGCCAGTGACGGTCTGCTGATCCAACGTCAACATATGTTGTAACAGCGCATCCGCCTTAGGCCGTGTTTCCCGGTAAGAACGAATGGCCTCGGGCAACGCTTCACATGCGGGTGGCGCGTTGGGCGCGAGGCTTCCGTCCGCGGCTATACAAGGTGTGCGGGACACCGCCGCATCAATCTCCACCAGACGCTTGCGAATATCGCCTACCTCGTTGGCCGTGCCGTCTTTTGCGATCTGCAATTGGTTCTGGAATACCTGCATCTGGTTCACCAGGACGTCGGCCTGATTCCTCGCGACATCATTGCCGCTCATCAGTTGCCTGACGCGAACAAGCGCCGCCTGGCCTTTCCGCATCGCGTCGTCATACCGGCTTCGCTGCCGATCGGTATTCCAGGTCGGGAAAGCCTGCAAGAAGCGATTGATCCGCGTGGTCAGCGCGCTGGCTTGATCGCTTTCTTTCGCCAACGTGATCCGTTCTTCATCAGCCTTTTGCAGCTGTAAGGATCCGTTCTTGAACTGGGCCAACACTTGCCCATATTCGGCGTCAGTTTTCAGCGCGAACTTCTCATTCGAAAGCTGGCCGTTGTCCATCCAGGTCAATGTCAGGCCTTGTGCGTCGATGGTGCCGGTACGATTCAGGTGCTGACCGAACCCTTGGTCGAAGACGAGTGTGAAATGCGCACCGTCGAGCGTGCCGGAAACATTCGTCGTATCGGCCCTTTGCTTGCCAGCCTGATCCATCGATGTTGACTCGAAAGATCCGGTGAACTGATTGGGGCCGGACTGTGTGAGTCGAAGCGCTTGCACGCTCAAGCTGGTTTTCTGCGCATCAGTCGCCATGGCAACGTAGGTGCCTGAGATCGAGGGTGCCTCACTCCTGGATGACTGCGTAGCCTCGGTGGAAGCAGGCGGTACCGCTCCTTGGAGTGGCTGCGAACAAGCAGCCAACATCCCAACAGCCAGTGCCACGATCACACACCATATTCCCTGTTTCATCGCCACCCCTGGTTCGACGAAGCCATTCTATAAGCATCAAACATGCAACCGCCTTTGGGCAATTCGTGCCGGTGTATCTTGTTCGGAACCCAAACCACCAACGCCACAACAACGGTATCAGGGACAATTTGCCCTCTGGCAGCTAGCCACGAATTGTCCCTGGCACCTTTTCTCCGTTGGGTGTCCGGTCCCGATTTTGCCATTTTCTCGGCGCTTCTCGGTCATTCCGATCCACGAGTCTGGAAGGGCGGAATAATCCGCACCACAGACAGGGATGAACTCATGAGCAATCGACCCGCACCACCCAATGGCCCGAGCAAGACAGGTCGCGATTCCGGCGGTGGACGAGGCAACAACCCGACGAGCCCAGGCCGCACGCCGAAGGGTGGTGGTAAAAAGTAAGTCCTAGGGGTCGGCCTCGCGCCGGCCCTTTTCTTTTACAGCCGTTCTCCAAGAGCGACATTACCGGGATTGCTAGCCACGCCGGAGCGTTGAAGGCCGGCCACCAAGAGATCGAGGGTCGATGTAGCGCTGGTGCCGGACGGTCGCGTGGGCGATGGGGGTTGCCTCCTGGGGGCTTAGATCTTGGAGTTCGATGCCTTCAGCTGACGCGCACAGTCGCACGTATCCTCGGATGATGTTTTCACAAAACTTGTATTGCCCCGGCCGAAACGCCTTGGTCAGGAGCGGTCCATGGGAGTCACGCTTCAAGGTGTTGAGCCGCTGCACGAACCGTGTTTGATCAATCGGCGTTAGGTTCAGGTGGTCGCAGAGACCTTGATAGGATCCATAGATGTGACTTGTCGATCGCTCCAGATCCCATGAGTCGGCTGCTGCCCAAACCGCATGCTTGTAGGCGTCGTTGCGGCCTCGGATGGCCCGGTCGTATGGCTTGCGGATTTCCGCTTGGGCCCCCGCCACGGCTGCCGTGATCGCCGACCGGAGGTGGTCGAGTGTCGGCTCCTCCGCGGACTTGTCGTCATAGATAGCGTAGAGCAGCTTCGCGATCACAAGGTGAACGTAGTAGGGGAATCCATTGGCGATGCTGGCCACGCGGAACCGGGCCGACCTGGTTGGCTCTTGATCCCATTTCAATCCGAACCGTTCGAGCACGTCGTCGATGATGTCCAGAGCCGCGTGGTAAGCGATGCGTTCGAGCTTCACTTGCGCGAATTGTCGAAAAGAGGACTGATGCGCACCTAGGATCTCGTCAAGGTCTGCACCGACGCCGCTAAAAATGAAGGTGATCAGGGCGCCTCTGTCTCCTAGGAGTTTCACGAGTTCGGCTAGGTCCCGCAGCGCCTCCTTCGATTGGATCCTATCGACCTCGTCGATCAGGACGACTCGAATCGTGTTCTTTAGGTCGTTGTCTAGCGATGCGAGAACATCTGCTGTCCAGGACACGTCCAGACTCGCTTGGGCGGAGTAGGTCTCCTGCATGCTTGCGCTCGCGGTGAAAACGTGGTTAAAGCCGAGTCCGCTCTTTTTCTGTATTTCGGCCAGCTTCTTTGGCGCGAATGTCTCTATCACGGGTCTGATAATGGAGTCGAAGGTCGACTGCGAGTTGCATCCGAATTGCTTGAAATTCTGGTGTTCGATCGTCGCAAGACCGGCTGTTTTCGCCAGTGATGTCTTGCCGACGCCGCGTTCACCGAAGATGAAGACGTGCTGCCCTTTGGTATAAATCGCTTGGCGGACGATGCTGACCTGCTCGACGCGACCTTTGAGGTGGTTGACCTGCTCAATCGGTGCGGAGTGTGACGCCACGCTGTTCAGCTCGTTAGCGAACTGATGCATGGTGAGATCGTGGATTCCTTTGATCACTTATCGCCGCCTCGTGCAGGTATGACGACACATGCTAGCCGGATAGTGGTAGCAAAAGATGACCTGGTCGGCGTTGATGTGGTCGATCAGTTGCTCGCATTCGCGGCGCGCGGATTCGATCAGGTCGCGTACCCGGGGATCGTCGAAGGGCCGGCAGGCGGCCAGCACGCGCTGGTGGCGGGCGGCGTCGAGTTCATCGGCGGTGAGCGTGTCGGCGTTGCGGGTGATGCCGGCGGCTTGGGCCGTGTCCAGCGCATCGGCCGCAACGAGGTCCGGATCGAGCGCGCTGACCAGCCCGCGGGCGAGGTCGTTGAGCGCGATGCCACCAGACGTTTGCTTGATCCGCGCCAGCGCCTTGTCATCCAGTTGCTTGGCCAGACGCACCAACCGGTTGCCGAGGCTGAGCACGGTGTCGTCGTCGGTGCCACCGACGGCGATGCTCTTCAGCAATTGGTCGAGGGTAGCGCCGGGTTTCTTTTCCAGCGGGCGGCTTTCGGTCTTCAGCGATTTTTCCACGCCGACCGCGTCGATCAGCACGAAGTGGGTCTTGGCACTGTCCGCGCTGTTGCTGACCTTCTTCAATGATTCCGCATCGAGGCTGCGCACACCGCGGCCTTTCATCTGCTCGTAGTAGCCGCGGCTGCGCACGTCGCGCATGAACAGCAGCACTTCCAGCGGTTTCACGTCAGTGCCGGTGGCGATCATGTCGACGGTGACGGCGATACGCGGGTAATACTCGTTGCGGAAGTTGGACAGGATGGTGTCCGGGTCTTCGTCGGCCTTGTAGGTGACTTTCTTGCAGAACGCGTTTCCTTCGCCGTAGACCTCGCGCACGATCCGGATGATGTCGTCGGCGTGGCTGTCGGTCTTGGCGAAGATCAGGGTCTTGGGCACTTCCTTGCGGCTGGGGTAGATGCGCGTCTCCACCGCGCGCTTCATTTCGGCGATGACCTTGCGGATTTGGTCGGGGTTGACCACGGAGCGGTCCAGCTCCTTGCCGCTGTAGGCGGTGTCCTCCTCGATCTCGGCCCAGCGTTTGGCGCGGGTTTGACGTTCGCGGTGATCCACCCATTCCCTGGCCTTGAGCTCGGCGCCGGCGCGGGTGATCTGGGTTTCGATCTCGTAGACGTCATAGCCGACATTGACGCCGTCGAGCACCGATTGCTCGTAGCTGTATTCGGCGACCACGTTCTGGTTGAAAAACCCGTAGGTGCGCTTGTCTGGCGTGGCGGTGAGTCCGATCAGGAAGGCGTCGAAGTAGTCCAGCACCTGCTTCCACAGGTTGTAGATGCTGCGGTGGCATTCGTCGATGACGATAAAGTCGAATTCCTCGATCGGCACGGCCGGGTTGTAGTTCACCAGCCGGGCATTCTGGTTGGCTTGAGGCAAGTCGGCCGGGTCAATGTCCTCGGCGGAATCGTCGATGTGCTCGCCGCTCAGGATCGCGTACATGCGCTGGATGGTGCTAATGCATACCTGTGCGTGCGGGTCGATGCGGCTGCTGGAAAGGCGCTGCACGTTGTACAGCTCGGTGAACTTGCGACCGTCGTCCGGCGGCGTATAGGCCATGAACTCCTGATGCGTCTGCTTGCCGAGATTGCGCGTATCGACAAGAAACAGGACGCGTTTGGCCCCGGCAAACTTGAGCAGGCGATACACCGACGTGATTGCCGTGAAGGTCTTGCCGGCGCCGGTCGCCATGTGTACGAGCGCGCGCGGCCGGGCCTGCGCCAGCGACTTCTCCAGGCCGGTGACGGCGCTGACTTGGCACTCGCGCAGGTTGCGCACCGGCAGCGGCGGCATCTGTCCAGCCAAGCGCTGGCGCAACGTGTCCGGTTGCGCGGCCCAGGCGGCCAGCGTGTCGGGCCGGAAGAAGTGGAACAGCTCGCGGGCACGCGGGCGCGGGTCGCCACCGTCGGTGAAGTGGATGATCTGGCCAGTGCTTTCGTACGGGAAGCGCAGCGGCGGGCTGCCCTTGCGCCACTTGAGCTTCGCGCTGGCGTAGCGCTCGGTCTGCGCTTCATGCGCGGTGAGGTTTTCCGCTGCATCGTCGCGCTTGGCTTCGATCACGCCCACAGGTCGGCGATCAACAAATAGCAGGTAGTCGGTAGGGCCGGTTTCGGTGGGGTACTCACGCACCGCAACACCCGAGGCCGCTCCCAAGTTGATCTGCTTCATGTCCTGCACGACCCAGCCCGCGGTTGCGAGCTTCTGGTCGATGACCATCCGTGCCTTGGCTTCTGGCGTCACGCGCGAGCCCCCTCGCCACAAATCCCTCGCAAGACCCCCATGCACTTCCCCTCAACTACCAGAAATACCCAACAGGGGGTAATTAGCTCCGCCTTCGGTGGTTAGCTCCGCTTAGCCTGTGTCCAATGAGTTTGAGGCTAAGTTGGAAACTCTATTAACGCAACCTTCTTTGAATCGACGGCCTGGTTGGAAATTCTATTACCGAGTTGGAATTTCTATTAGGTCTTACCATTGCCAGGCAAGGCGGTGCTGCATCATTCCACCGTCACCGATTTGGCCAGATTGCGCGGCTGGTCGACATCGGTCCCGCGCTGCACGGCGACGTGGTAAGCCAGCAATTGCAACGGCACGGTGAACACCGCCGGGGCAATGAACGCGCCGCCGGAACCCACCCGCAGCATCACGCCATGGTCGGCCATTTCATCCATGCTGGCCTCGCCATCGGCAAACACGATCAGCCGGCCGCCGCGCGCGCGCACTTCCTGCAGGTTGGACTTGAGCTTGTCCAGCAGCCAGCCGTTGGGCGCCACGGCCACCACTGGCATGTTCTCGTCCACCAGCGCCAGCGGGCCGTGCTTGAGCTCACCGGCCGGATACGCCTCGGCATGAATGTAGGAAATTTCCTTGAGCTTGAGCGCGCCTTCCAGCGCCACGGGGTACTGCGCGCCACGGCCCAGGAACAGCGCGTGTTGGCGCGTGATGAACTCGCCCGCCAACTCGATGATTGCCGGCTCCAGCTTGAGCGCCTCCGCGATCGCCCGTGGCAGGCGTTGCAACTCGGCGCACAGCTCGGTGTAGCGCTGCGGATCGATGCCGTTGCGCTGGGCCAGCTCCAGGGCCAACAGGCCAAGCGCGGCCAGCTGGGTGGTGAACGCCTTGGTCGAGGCCACACCGATTTCCGGACCGGCGCGCGTCATCAATTGCAGATCGGCCTCGCGGACCAGCGAAGACTCCGGCGAATTGCAGATCACCAGTGTGCCGATGTAGCCGCGTTGCCGCGACTCGCGCATGGCAGCCAGCGTGTCGGCGGTTTCGCCGGACTGCGAGACGGCGACAAACAACGTGTCGGTCGGAACCACGGCCTGGCGATAGCGGTACTCGCTGGCCACTTCCACACTGACCGGCAGCCTGGCGAACGCCTCGATCCAGTACTTTGCGACCAGGCCGGCGTTATAGCTGGTACCGCATGCAACGATGTGCAACCCGCGCGTGCGCGCCAGCAGCGCGTCGCTGTCGATGCCGAAAATATTGGGCAACACGCCATGCGGGCCGATCCGCGACTCCAGCGTGTCGGCCACCGCGCGTGGCTGCTCGAAGATTTCCTTCTGCATGTAATGCCGGTACTGCCCGCGCTCCACCGCATCGGTGGACAGTTCACTTTCATGTATCTCGCGCTCTACCGGCGTGCCGTCCAGCGCAAATACCTGCACCGCGTCACGGGTGATTTCCACCACGTCACCTTCATCCAGGTACAGCATTCGGTTGGTTACCTGGATCAAGGCCTGGGC
>Ga0070681_10001156_pt1 | contig 22806 bp, 16 predicted proteins | sample KBSC83BmetaG_FD_65650 | JGI IMG/M metagenome (GOLD analysis project Ga0070681, IMG submission 65650) | Corn rhizosphere microbial communities from Kellogg Biological Station, Michigan, USA - KBS C8-3B metaG | ecosystem: Host-associated > Plants > Roots > Rhizosphere | place: USA: Michigan...
ATAAGCGGGAGATGGCCGCGAGATAGTCGCAAGTACTATGGAGCGGGGCTCGAACGCGGGCGCAGAATTTCGCGGAATGCCGGGAGGTCGCGCAGCGATTCGAGATCGGGGTCGGCGTGAAGCAGGTACAGGCGTGCGAAGCCCTCTCGCAGCGCCTGGTGAATGAACGCCGCCGCGGCGCCTCGATCGCCCTTCACCGCCGCAATGCGCGCCGCCCACAGGCGCGGCGCACCGAAGGTGTAGGGCCTGTCGTCGTCGACGAGTCGTGCGCCAATGCTGTCTGCCTCCGCAATCCGCCCAAGGCGCGCCGAGAGCACGCCGAGAGCGCCGAGGTGCTCCACCGTCATCGAGTCCTGGGCGTAGAGCGTCAAGTACGCCGCCCGTGCGTCGTTCCACCGCTCCAGCGACGCGAGGACTCTCGCGACGCCTCGCCGATGGGCAACCGTCCGACGTTCGTCCGCGGGCCGCGACGCGTACCATCGCTCGGCCCGCTCGAACGCCTCGTGTGCTTCCGCCGGATGACCGTGCGCGCGCAGCTCGCGACCCGCCTGCCAGAGGAAATCGCCGGGAGAGTAGTCCTCCCACGTATCTGTCGTGGTCGGGAATGCCGCCCCCTCGACCGCCAGGCCAAGCGCCCCCTTCGCGTCGCCGAGGGCTGCCGTGGCGTTCACTTCCTCGAGGCGAGTCCACCCCACGTTAGGCTCGCTGGCACGCAGCTGCTTCGCCCACTCGAGATCGTTCCGATAGTCGCCGAGTTGATGGTACGATCGCGCCAGGAGGTTGTAGACGCGCGGTGCCCAGGCTTTGCCCCAGCCTTCCTTCGTGTCGATCCGGCGAAGGACCTCGATGGCCTCGTGCGGGCGATTGGTGATCTGCGCCGTCAGTCCGGCCGCGTACAGCGCGTGCCCCGCGCCCGGTGCAAGCTCCAGCATGCGCCGGCCGCCGCGATAGGAGATCTCCCAGTCGCCGCGGACGAAACCGGCATAGAAGTAGTCCAGGTTGGCCTCGTCGTACGACGCCAACTGCGCACGATTGCGATCGAGAATCTGGAAGAGCGAATCGGCCGGACGGTACCGATGCAGGTTCGCGTACGACATGGCTGCCCACAGCATGGCTTGCCAGTACGTCGAATCGAGTCGGGCCGCCTTAGCGAAGTGGCGCAACGAGTTCTCGTAGTCGGGTCCGAACGTCTGCATCCCGAGGAGGAACTCGCCGTACGCCTCGTACGTTGGCGGCTGACTCGTTCGCGCCGTCCAGTTGTTCAGCCGCGGATCGAGCAGGACGGCCAGCGCGCCCGTTACGCGTTGTCGCAGAGGCTCCAGCGCGGCCGTTGGGCGCACGAGCGGGGCGTCCACGACGTCCACCGTGTGTCGCACTTCGCCCGATGGCGCGCCGGTGATCCGCATGAGGAAGCGGAGCGAGTCGCCTTCCGAGAAATACGTTCCCGATACGACGGTGCCGGCACCGGTCCGTTCGGCGAGCGTGCGAAGGTAATCGTCTCCGCGCGACGGGCCAGCTTCGCGCGCGGTCTCGAGCATGGTGCGCGCATCGACCACCTGAACCAGCCCGGTTCGCAGCAATCCCTGTGTGATCCACTCGGCGACCATGGACCCGACCGGGTCGAGCGTCTGGTTTCCGGTGCGATTCTCGAGCGGCGCGACGACGACGCGCGACGGGACAACCACTGGTGCTTCCACGGTCATGCGACCCCACACCGCCCACGCGCCGACGGTGGCCACCACGACGGCCGCCGTCCCCAGCGCGACGAGTCGCGTAAGCCGTTTCGACGGTGCGGGTCGTGGGGTCGTCGGCGTCTCGCGGCGCACCACCGGGGTCTCCGGCGCTGGCACCGGACGGACGTCGACGTTAGGCGCGCTGACGGGTGGACTGTCGTTCGGCGGGTCGGCCGCTGTCACGGCCGCCGTGGGACCGTGCATCCCGGCCCGAATCTCGTCGGCCAGCCTAACGACGTCCGCGTCCGCGGGGCAATCGAGCTCCTCGCGAACGAGTGCCTGGTGGATGGCAGCATGCCGAATGGCACCGTGGCGGTCACCCGCTGCTGCCAGCGCCCGCATGAGCCGGACGGCGACCCGCGCGTTGACCGGATCTTTCGCGGCCAGGCGGCGCCACCAGGTGACCGCCGCCGCGTAGTCGCCTCGCGCCTCGGCGCCAGCCGCGCACGCGTCGAACACCGTTTCGCCGTGGTGCTCCAGGGCGCGTCGCTCGTCCTCCACCCACCGGTCGAACTCCGCGGCGCCAGGGAGGTAGAATCCATCCAGGAACGGCCCGGCGTAGAGCGCCGCCGCACGATCGTAGTCACGCGCGGCAACGGCCTGCTCGAGCTCCGTCACGTCACTCGTTAGGATGTCCGAACCGATGCGAAGATCGCGCACGCCGACGATGGCGTCCTCAGATCCAAGTTCCCGGCGCAGCATGTACACCGCCTCCGACAGCAGGCGACGCGCACGCTCCTCGTCGGAGTCAGGCCAGAGGAATCCGATGACCTTGTCGCGACTCAAGCCACGGTCGCCGGCCCGCGCGAGCAGCGCGAGAATCGCCAGCCGTCGTGGCTGGGTGGCCGCCCCAGCGACGGGTTGCCCGTCGTCGTCGAGCACGGACAGCTGCCCCAGACACTTGATGCGAAGCACGCGTGCGCTCTACGCTCGCGCCCGTGAGCGGACGACGTTACGAACATACCACGCGGCCAGCGCCAGAAACGCGAAGATGAGCACCGCACCCTGAATCGCGGCGCGCCACATGCCAGGCGCGAGAGCGTCATCAGGCACGGCAGCCGGCAGTGCCAGACAGAGCGCGCTGCCGAGCACGCCGCAGGCGACCAGCAGCAGCGGCGCGCGTTTCTCCACACGCCATACTCCCAGCGTCGCCACGCCGCTCGCCAATGCGAACGCCACCGCGGCCGCGACGATGAGCCACCACCGGTAGCGATCATCTCGCTCGATCAACATCCGGATCGCCAGTAGAAAACCGGCCATCGTGTAGATGGTGAGCAGCGCGGCGAGCAGCTGAATCCCGATTGGCCGATTGAGTGTCACGGGCGCGGGGAGCGACGTTGAAATCAGGTCGAGCGCAGGCGGCACGACCGTCGCCGACGAACATGGCGAGGCCCCGCTTGGACACAACCCCTGTACGGTGAAAGGTTGCGTGTCGACAGACCTTTGGCGGGCTGTAAGGCCGCCGGCCGGATGGCGCCGCGCCGGCCGACACCTTGTGAACAGGCTCAGCGCAGGCGACGATTCGCGCGCCGACTTTCTGTCCTCGAAGGCCACCACCCCTGCCCTCTCATGCGCCAACTTCGCCGTCCGTATCGTCAGCTCACAGGTCACGCGCTTGCGTCCTGCACCGCCCTGGCCCTTGCCGTTGCGGCCGGCTTCCTGCCGCGAGTCGCGGCGGCGCAACGGCCACTCAAGGTCTACATCTCCGTCGATATGGAAGGCATCGCCGGGGTCGTGACCGGGGATCAGCTCGGTCCCACGGGGTTCGAGTACGAGCGCGCGCGAGGGTTCATGACGGGCGAAGCGCTCGCCGCAATCGCCGGCGCGCGCGACGCCGGCGCAACGGAGATCGTCGTGAGCGACTCGCACGGCAACGGTGAGAGTCTCCTGATCGATCAATTCCCCGATGACGTGCGCATCGTCAGATCGTGGCCTCGGCCGCTCATGATGATGGAAGGCATCGACTCGACGTTCTCGGCCGCGATCTTCGTTGGTTATCACGCGTCCACCACCAGTCCGGCTGGCGTGCGCGCGCATACGATCTCGAGCGCGACCCTCGCGTCGGTCTCGCTCGACGGCGTCGCGATGCCGGAGGCCGGGATCAACGCCGCCATCGCGGGACGGTTCGGCGTTCCCGTCGTGTTCATCTCAGGCGACAACGTCGCGGTCGACGAGACACGCCGTCTCCTCGGCGACGTGGAAGGCGCTGTCGTCAAGCAGGCGATCAGCTTTCACGCCGCGTCGACGATGACGCCAAAGGCGGCGCAGCAGCTCATCCGCGAGCATGTGAAAGCCGCCGTCGAGCGTCGCAGCTCGTTCAAGCCGTATGTGGTGAAGGCGCCCGTGACGCTCGACGTCATCTTCAAGAACTATCGGCCGGCGGAGATGCTCGCGTTCCTGTCGAACGTTCAGCGCACGACGTCACACGGCATTCGGTTCGTCGGGAAGGACATGATCGAGGTGTCGAAGTTCCTGGAGTTCATCGGCACGTACCAGCCGGACCTGGCGCCCTGATGGGGGGCGGGGCGGCGCCCTTCGAGCTGTCAGAGTCTTGTTAGGCCGCCGGCTCCAGGGCAACTACCGCCCACTACATTTCTTGAGGCGCCCCGCTTCGCGGGGCGTTCTGCTTTATCACCCAGTGAGATGATGACATGGACTGGCTCACCGACCCAAACGCGTGGATCGGACTGCTCACGCTCACCGTGCTCGAGATCGTCCTCGGCGTCGACAACATCATCTTCATCTCGATCCTCGCCGGGAAGCTCCCGGAGGATCAACGCGCGAAGGCGAGGCGGCTCGGCTTGTTAGGCGCGTTCTTCTCGCGGATCCTTCTGCTATTGAGCATCGCGTGGGTCGTGCGCCTGACGACGCCGCTGTTCACGGTGGCCGGCGTCGATGTGTCGGGCCGTGGGCTGATCCTGATCATCGGCGGCCTGTTCCTCATCGGCAAGGCGACGCACGAGATTCACGAAAAGCTCGAAGGGGGAGAACACGACGAAACCGTGAAGCAGGCCGCACGATCGCTCGCCGCGGTGATCGCCCAGATCATGGTGATCGACATTGTCTTCTCGCTTGACTCGGTCATCACGGCTGTCGGCATGGTGGATCAGGTATCGATCATGATCGCGGCGAACGTGATCGCGCTGGGGATCATGCTCGCGGCGTCGGGGCCGATCAGTCTCTTCGTGGACCGTCACCCGACCGTGAAGATGCTGGCCTTGAGCTTCCTCGTGCTGATCGGCACCAACCTGGTGGCCGAGGGGATCGGGCAGCACATCCCGAAGGGGTATACGTATTTCGCGATGGCGTTCTCGGTGGTGGTCGAGATGCTGAATATCCGCAGCAAGTCGAGGGCCCGGACTTAGGGACTGGGGACTCGGCTGAGATGCTATTAGCGCCGAGGAGACTACCGAGGCGGTAGAAGGGTCCCGGCTGAATCCCTAGTCCCCAGGCCCGATGTCCCTGGTGTTACCACCACCGCCGTCGATGCCATGTGCCCGGTCACGTTCGCGAGCGTGTTGAACATGTCGGGAATGGTGTCGACCGCGATGAGGAGGCCGACGCCCTCGGCGGGCAAGCCTAACGACACCAGCACGGGCGCCATCATGAACAGACTCGCGCTCGGGATCCCCGGCACGCTGAAGCTGATGAGCACCGCGGTGACCAGCATCCAAACCAGCGACGTAAACCCTATCTCCACCCCATAGAGCTGGCCGAGGAACGCGGCGCTGATCACCCAGCGTGGGGGGACGTTCATCCGAAGGACCGACACCGCGAGTGGCAATGCGAAGCTCGTCGCCTCCGGCGGCATCGCCAGCCGGTCGCGTGTCTCGCGCAACATCGAAGGGAGAGCCGCGAGCGACGATCGCGAGCTCATGGCCACGGCCTGCGCCGGAAGCGTAGCAACCACGAAACTCCGCAGCGGCACTCGGCCAAAGAGCAGAACCGGCAGATACAACATCAGCGTGACGAGCAGCAGCGTCACCGCGAGCACGACGATGTAGTACAACAGGGCGCCCGCGGCCTGAATTCCCGCGCGAGCCGCGACTGACAGTGCGAGCGCGAACACACCCACGGGTGCCGCAGCGAGCACCCAGCCGACGACCACGAGCATGGCGTCGCTCACGCCACTGAAGAACCCGACGACGACATCGCGGACCGGCACCGAGAGGCGAACGATGCCCAAGGCCAGCACCAGCGTGAACACGACGAGGGGCAGCATCGCGCCGTCCGCTGCCGCGCGAACCGGATTGGCAGGTACCGTCTCCACGAGCCGCTGCGCGAGCGACGGCAGCCGCTCGACCGCCGTGACCGTCGACGCGGACGCCGTCGTGGCGGTCGCACGGAGTTTTTCGGCGACGTCGGGCGTGAGGGGGATTCGCGCCAGGAGCGGCGGAGCGATCACCAGTGCGATGAGCCCGCCGATGACCAGCAGGATCGCGTACGTCGCCAGCGCGCGAGCGCCGAGACGACCGAGGGACCGCGCGCCGAAGCTCGTGGCGACGCCCGTGATGAGCACCGATACGACCAGCGGGACGACGGTCATCCGGATCGCGTTCACCCAGAGCGTGCCTAACGGCTCGATGGTCGTGACGAGTCGGAGCGCGGCCGGGCTCGAGGACGCGGCGGCCAGGCTGCCGAGCATGAACCCGGCGGCGAGCGCCGCGAGGACGTAGGAGGCGGAGCGCACGATTCGATCAGGGACGGACGATGGTCGTCAGGCGGTCAGACGTCGGCAAGCCTCGCGAGGGCATCGCCGTCGACCCGGTACACGGTCCAATCATCCATGGGTCGGGCGCCGATGCTCTTGTAGAATCGGATCGCGCTCTCGTTCCAGTCGAGAACCCACCACTCCATCCGCCCGCAACGACGTTCGATCGCGATGCGAGCCAGATGCGAGAGGAGACGCCGGCCGATTCCGCGCCCGCGATGTGGCGGAAGGACGAACAGGTCCTCGAGGTAGAGTCCGCGCCGACCAAGAAAGGTCGAGAAGTTGTGGAAGAAGAGCGCGAACCCCGCCACTTCAGACCCGACATACGCGAGCACCACCTCGGCCGCCGGCCAGTCCCCGAACAGCGACTCGTGGATCCCATCCTCGGTCGCCTCGACCTCGTGCGCGAGCCGCTCGTACTCGGCGAGGCCCTTGATGAGCGAGAGAATTACGGGCGTGTCCCTTTCGGTCGCCGAAACGATGCGAACGTCGAGGGACGGCGTCACGCAGGAACGCTGCGCTCTCGAAGCTGCTCTTCAGTGAGGCCGTAAAGCGGAGGGGTTCGCACGCCGAGCATGCCGAGCATGAGGTACAGTTGTCCGCGGTGGTGGATCTCGTGCTCGATCATCGCGCGGAGCCATTTCCACGTCGTGATGCTCGTGCCGGCCGGCGTCGTGCATCGCCCGGCGAGCGCCTCCGGGCTCAACGACCGGTAGATGTCGAGCGCTTCGGCGTGTGCACGATCGAAGAAGGCGAGCACCGCATCGTAGCCATCGGCGAGATCGCGACCGTGGCCGGGATAGACACTCACATTCCCGCGCGCAGTCTCAGCGAACATGTAACGCTCGGCGGACGCGATGTGGCGCACGAGGCCGCCGAGGGTGAACGCGCCCTCGCGGTGCGTCCATTCGATTTGATCGGGCGGGATGGTCTGGACGACGCGCCGCGTGCGACCGCGCACGCTGTCCGCGTAGCTCAGGAAGTCGGCGATGTTGGTGATGATCACGAGAGACGATCCGTCGTAGAAGTCCGGGGCGCTCGAGACTCGCGCGTCCAGTATACTATCCGCTCAAGTGGTCCGCGACCGGACAATCTTCGCCGTCGTTACGAGCTGCCCGGTGTGCCGATGCGTATGCTCGGCACAGTGAAACAGCAGGCCGAGCACGTTCGATGGCAGCGCGGCGCGCCCCACCGACCGCGCGAGCAGGAGATCCGAATCACTCGTCGACCGCAGAACATGGACGGCCGAGTCGATTTCGGCCTGCGCTGATGAGACCAACGTCGGCGCGATGTCGGGAGGCTCGCCTGGCTCACCCTCCGCGCGGAGGTACGCGAGCTGATGGCGATCCAGCTGCGCGCCGCGTGCGTAGGTCAGGAGGCGGTCGAGGCTTCCCACGATGTGCCGCAGATGGAAGCCGGCCGACGCCGCGCCCCCGGGCTTTGCCCAGAGCTGATTGGTCGTCAGGTCGGCCGCCGTCGCGATTTCCTCGCGACATTGCATGAGACAGTGCGCCGCCGGCATCAGCAGCGGTGATACGCCCGGCAGCGGTCCGCGGAGCCAGACTTCGGGAAGTTTCTCGGAGGCCATGCTCGAACCCACCGGGGTGCCGCCGTCGTTAGGCGCCCCGGAAATCGTTGCCTAGTTCTGCGGCTTCTTGGATAGCGATCGGTAGTACTCGTCGACCATCTGCCGGAACCCCGCCGGGACGTCGCCCGACGCGCCTAACACGGGCCGCGCGCGGTCGTTGCCCTCGACCTGGCGTCGGAGCGCGAACTCGAACGCCTTGAGCCCTTCGATGAGCGACTGCTGCAGCTTCTCCAGCGACGCCGGATCGTCGTAATTCTTCCCGTTCTCGAGCTGTCGCATCTGATCGATCATGCGGTTGAGATCCGACGGGTCGACGCCCATCTGCTGCAGGTCGCGCTTGAGCTGCTCGGCCGATTGACGCTGATCCCGGAACTCCCGCGAGAACTGACGGATGTCGTCCGCGCTGAGGCGACCGTTAGGCGACCCGCCCTGCTGATTGCCGCCGAGCCGGCCGCCAGGACCCTGCTCACTGCTCTGCGAGGATCCAGCGCCCATCTGACCGCCCTGCTGCTGTGCTCCACCCTGCTGGCCGTTCTGTCCTTGCCGGCCGTTCTGTCCTTGCTGGCCGTTCTGTCCCTGCTGGCCATTCTGTCCCTGCTGACCGGCCTGACCCTGGCCTTGTTGGCCCGCCCTACCACTCTGCCCCTGCTGCTGCCCGTTCTGTGCGCTCTGCTGGCCATTCCCCTGTTGGTTGCCCGAGGCGCCTCGCGAGCCCTGCGCATTGGCGCGCGACGTATCACCCTGATCGCCGCCTTCGCCGAGCCGGCGCTGACGCATCCGGTCAGCGAGAGATTCCTGGCTTCGCACGAGATCGCGAGCTTTGTCCAGCGACTTACTCGCCGCCTTGCCATCTGCCTCACCTTTGGACGCCGCCGCGGCCTCGTTGACCTTCTGCCGCATCTCCTCGACGCCTTCGGTAATCGCCGATTCGAACTGCTTGGCGTAGTCCGTCGGCACACGTCCCTGAACAACCGCCTGCGTTAGGCGCTGCGACGCCTGCACCCGATCGGCGAGACGGTTCTCTCGCATCGACGTGACCGCCTCCTGCATCTTCTTCGACGCTTCCGCGTGGTCCTTCTGCGAGTCGCGACGCATCCGATCGAGCTGACCCTCGAGCTGTCTGACGTCGTTCTCCATCTCCTTTTGACGGCCCGTCACGCGGTTCGCTTCGCCCGCGTCCGGATTGCCGCTCGCCGCGCCCTTCGAGAGCTTGTCCACGTCGCCGGCAATCTGGCGCTGGTCGTTGGCGATCTTCTCCGCTTTCCGCACGGCGTCGTCGAGGTCACGCGCCGTGCGCGCGCTGCGATTCTCGTCGAGCAACCGGCGAGCTTCCTGAAGCCGGTCGAGCGCCGAAGCGCCCTGTGAGACACCGCCGTCGTTCGCGCCGGTGGCCGACCGACGCATGGAGTTCGCTGCATCCTGCAAGCGCCGAGCGCTTTCCTCGAGCTTGTCGTTGTTCGCGTTCTGCGGATTCTCGCGCACGAGACGCTCCAGCTGACGCGCCATCTGCTCCGCTTCGTCCGCCAACTGACGCTGACTGGCCCCGCCGCCGCCACTCTGCTGGCCGGGCTGGCCGCGCATGCCGTTCTTCAGTCGCTCGTTCTCTTGCTGCAGACGGCTCGCGAGCTGCTTCAGCTTTTCGGCCGTCTCGTCCACCTGGTTGTCGGCCTGCTGCTGCTGCGAGCCACGGTCGACCGTCTCGTACTGATTGCGGAGCTTGTCCGCGTCCAGCTCGAACAGGTCCGCGAGATCTTCGGCATTGGACTGCTGGTTGCCGCCACCACCGCCATTCTGGCCTCGCGTAATCTGGTACTCCTTGAACGCGGCCTCGGCCCGTTGCAGGTGTTGGAGGGCACGCTGCTCGGGAGGTAGCGCGTCAGTGGAGTTGCGGGCGAGGAGCTTCTCTTCGGCCGCCTGCATCTCCTTCGCGGCCTGCGGCAACTCTTCGGCGATGACCTTGAACGCCGTGTCGATCCCCGTGATGTTGCGTTCCGTCATCCGGCGAACGAGCGTCTCGACCGCTTCGCGGATGCGACCCTGCGAGAGGTTGAGCGTCGCGAAGTTCTCGCGCAGCTGGTTAGGCGGCGTGGTCTTCCGATCACGATCCACCTTGAACGTGCCGGCGATCACCTGGCGCTGGCGCTCCGTCAGCTCGCCCGGATCGTCGGTTCCTCCGCCGCCTCCCCCGCCGGACTCCGCCTGCTTGTAGGTCTGGTCGAAGGGCCTAACGCTCATGAAGTAGATGTCGGTCTTCGCTTCCTGTCCGTTGTTGGCGCCGTTGTCTCGTGCGCGTGCGTAGTAGGAGACGAGATCGCCGGGTTTGAGCCCGAGCTCCTCGAGGAAGAACGTGTGGCCCGCCAGCACTTCGCGCAGTCGCTTGCCTCCTGCTTGCAGCGCGACCGTTTTCTCCGGCCCGCCGTTCACCGAGTACATGAGGTCGATCGTCGACACGCCGTAGTCGTCCGTCGCCTTCACCTGCGTGAAGACCTCATCCACAGCCGTGACCTTCGTGTCGCGACCGGGCTTCTCGAAGGTGATCGTCGGTGGCCGGTCGTCGAGCACATCGATCGTATAGTCGAGCGAGCCTGGGATGAAGTCGCCACGCTCGGTCTGTAGCTCCAGCTTGTAGAAGCCGTTCGCGAGCACCTGGATCGGCACGGAGAGCGTCCCGTCGCCGTTAAGCGCGAGCGGTGTGGGCTGCTTACCTTCGATGAGCAGACGGCCGCCCTTCACCGGCATCGTCGTCGTTGCGTGAACGATGACCGTCGTCCCACGTGGCGCGGCGATGTCACCGCCGTCCGCGACGGTTTCGGACGGCATGCCGGTGTATCCGGGATACCGATACTCGAGATCGATCTTCTTGACGTATGGCAGATTGGCGACGTCGATGCGGAACAGCGCGGACCTGACGCCGTTCGACTCGACGTAGTATTCCGTGCGCTCGGCGATGTCGAAGAGCCGGATGGAGAAGTGGGCCGAGTCTCCACCGGCCGTCATGGGCAGCCGCTCCCATTGGGCGGCCGAGCCACGCCGTACGGAAAGCTGCACGCCCTCGGCCGTGAAGCCGCGCAGCGTGGCGGCCACTTCCTGGTCGCCGCCCTTGGCGACCGTCACGTTGCCCGGTACCACCGCGATCGCGTACGGCTGCGCAGCTTCCGCGCTGCGCCATGGCGCCAGCAGCAGCCGTGCGCCATCGCGCAGGAACGCCGGGCCGACTCCGACCGCGAGCAAGCCGATCAGCGCCGCTGCGCCGGCGAACATCGCCGCGCGCAGGATCTGGGGCTGATCCACGCGCGCGCCATCCGACACCTGGTGACTCCGCTCGATCGCGCTCTCGATGAGGCGCCGCGCGAGCAGCGGCGAACGGTCGGGCGTGTCGTGCGTGAGCTTGCCGTGTTCGACCGCGCTCAACACGGCCGCGTCGAGCGACGGCTCGTGCTCCTCGAGGTAGAGCGCGATGTGCTCGTCGCTCGCTCTCCGCAGGAGCGGCCTCACCATATACTGGATGAGGAGCACACCGAGCACGACATACGCCGCGATTCGCACGCCAGTGATAGCTCCCGGAGCGAATCGAGCGGACTGCATGACGTACGCGCCGACGAGCACCGCGACCACGAGCGCGCCGAGCACGATCGCGGCACCGCGGAGGGCGAGCTTGAGGCGCCAGCGCGCACGAACGCGGCGGATGACGCCGAGCAGCGTTTCGTGGGCCGACGTAATCTCGATCGTGCTGGCCATCGTCGCTCTCCTGCCTAACGAGTTCTACCGTGGAACCGCGATGCGCCGTGACAGCTGGTTCGAGAGTAGGGTCTCCCCCACCAGCAACAGCAGCACCGCTGCCAACAGATACCACCAGAATCCCTGACGCCGTTCGAGCTCGACGGGCGTGGAGGCCTCGACTGCGGACGACGTGGAGTCCGCGCCTGCGCGGGCGATCATCGCCCCGGTGAGCAACTGCGGTTCCACCGCCGTCAAATCAGACTCGGCGAGGTCGACGTTTACCGCGACGACCCGCGGCTCCCCGCGCGACCCCGCGCGCTGCAACTCGTAGAATCCCTGCTCGCGGAGCTCGACCGACCGCCGGTCTTTGCCCTCGAGACGCGTGCGCTGCCCCGACGGTGCCACCGCGACATACTCTGCCGTACTCGCGGCGTCGCCCGGCCCGGTGCTGTCGCGGAAGATGCTCGGCAAGTTCGCGACCTGTCCTACGATGCTCCATGGGCGTTCGTCAGCATAGGCCGCCGCGTACTTCGCCATCTGATGAGCTACCGGAAGGAATACCGGCTGCAGAGGCAGGTCGTTCCATATGCCGTCGAACGACGACGCCCACACGAGCACGCGACCGCGGCCCACCTTCCGCTCGAGCAGCGCAATGTGGCCGTCGTCGAAGCGAGCCAGCTGCTGATCACCTGGCGCGGGCGTGATGCTTCGATAGCGGAAGAATCGCGGCGTGGAGAAATCGCCACTTCGCGGTGCGCTGAACAGCTCAAAGATCGGATGGCTGCGGTCGATGTAACCCAGCGTGCCGCCGCGGTCGGCGCTGCGGTCGATCGGTGCGTCCGCGGTCGCTGGCAGCAGCTCGGATGCGTACGCCGGCCGGTCGCGTGGCGCCGCACGGTCGCCAAGCGCGACCAGGAGTCCGCCACCGTTCTGCACGTAATCGACGAGACGACGCCCGAGGTCTCCGGCGGGAAGATCCGAGTCGTTGAGCAGGATCAGCGACCGACCCGCAAAGTCCGAGGCGGTCACGGAGCCAAGGCGCTTGGTCGTTACCAGGAAGTTCGGCTGGTCGCCGATGCCGAGCGCGCGCTCGACGTAAAGGCTTCGCGGTGCCGCGCCCTCGCGCCCGTCGATCACCAGCACCGAGAGCGCCTGACCGCGCGAGATCGCGAAGAAGAAGGCATTGTCTCGAGGGAGGGCATCGTCGCCGAGCCTAACGACACCGCGCGTCGTCCCGGCGGGCAGCGGCACGGCGGCGAAGTCCACGGTCGCCGCGGCGTTCGCGGCGATGTTCACCTGCTTCGTCTCGACCGCACGGCCATTGAGCTCCAGCGTCACCGGATGGCCGGTTCTGGCATCGGCCGATCGGTTGACGAGACGCGCCGTAATCGCAACGCGCTCGCGATCCGCGGCATAGTCGCGTCGGAAATCGACACCCGTCACGGCAACGTTTGACGTTTTCGCGTCGGCGAGGTCCACCGGGTTGACGGTGGTCCCGGCCGGCAGCGACGGCGAATCCCGACCATCCCAGCCGACGCGCTGAAAGTCCGAGATCAGCAGGACCTCGCGCCGCGGCAGCTTGGAGTCCGCCAGGATTCGCTGCGCGAGCTTGAACGCCGGCTCGTAGCGCGTTGCGCCGGCGCCCGGCTTCATGCCAGTCAGCGCGGCCGTCAGCGCCCCCTTGTCACCTGTGGGCTCGGTCGCCGCCGTCGCCGTCAGGTCGAACGTCACGAGCGATGCGCGATCGCTGCCGCCAAGACCGGCGATCGCTTTCTTCGCCGCCGTGACAGCGCGCGACCACCGATCGCCGTAGTCCATGCTGTACGAGCGGTCGAGCAGGATCACGAGCTCCCGCGCTCCGAGCGACCGCACTGGCGCCGCCGCGGCAGGGCGGTTCAAGAACGGCCGCGCGAACGCCAGCGCGAGAAAGATCAGCGCGAGACATCGCAGCGCGAACAGCAGCCAGTGGCGAATCCGCTGCTTCCGGACAGCCTGATACGGAATGCGGCTCAGGAACATGAGCGACGGGAACACCACCACGTCCTTCCGCTCCTTGTGCGTCAGGTGCACGAGGACCGGAACGGCGAGGGCGACGAGCCCCGCGAAGAAGAGCGGCGCGAGAAAAGACACTAGCGCACCCGCGTCAGGAACTGACGCCGCGAGAGGAAAGCGAACAGCGCGTAGTCGAGCGGCATCGACGTGTCGAACAGCCAGTAATCCACGCCCTGGTCGCCACAGAGCTTCTCGATGCGCTCCGTGTGCGCGCGAATCATCGTTCGGTACTGGTCGCGCAGGTACTCCGGAATCACGGGAATGCGCTCCCCGGTCTCGATGTCCTCGAAGCTCGTGGCGCCGTCATAGGGGAACTCGAGCTCCGCGGTGTCGAGCAGATGCATCGCCATGAGGTCGTTGCCGCGACCGCGAAGCTGCGCGAACGCGTCGAGGATCTTGGCCGGGTCCTCGTAAAAGTCCGAGATCACGAGCAGCATGCTGCGCCGCTTGAACTGCTCGGCGAGCTTGCGGAAGACGCGCTCGATGTTGCCGGGCCGCTGCGGCGTGGCGCGCGCGAGCGCGTGCAGCACGTTAGGCAGGTGCTTCGCCGACGGCGGGACGATCTCGACGATGTCCTCGTCCCACGTGATGAGCCCGACCCGGTCGCGCTGCTGGTTCGCGAAGTACGCGAGGCACGCGGCCAGCGTTCGTGCGTAGTCGAGCTTCGTCACCGCCCCGCTGCCGAAGCTCATGGACTTCGACACGTCGAGCAGCACGTTGAAGTTCGTGTTGGTGTCGGCTTCGTATTCCTTGATGTAGTAACGGTCGACGCGCCCGTAGAGTCGCCAGTCGATGCGCCGAATGTCATCGCCCGGCATGTACGCGCGGTGTTCGGCGAAGTCGATCGACGTCCCGAGATGCGGCGAGCGATGGAGCCCGCCGAGGAAACCCTCGACGACGGTGCGCGCGACGAGCTCGAGGTTCCCGATCCGAGCCAGGACGGCCGGGTCGAGAAACTGGAGGCCGGGAAGAGCGTTATTCGTCACTCAGGCGCTCCGCCTCAGAGCCCGCTCTTGGGAGTTGGAACCGCCTTGATCAGCTGCGCGATGATCTGGTCCGTGGTCACGCGCTCCGACTGCGCGTGGAAGTTGAGCAGGATCCGGTGCCGCAGCACGGGATGCGAGAGGGCACGGATGTCCTCGAAGCCCACATGGTACCGGCCATGCATGAGCGCGCGCGCCTTGCCGCCGAGGATCATCCACTGGGCCGCGCGGACGCTGGCGCCATAGTTCACCCACTTCTTGATGAAGTCCGGCGCCACGCCGGAGCCCGGGCGTGAGTACCGCGCGATGCTCACCGCATAACGAGTCACCGCGTCGGACACCGGCACCCGTCGGACGAGACGCTGGAACTCGACGATGTCGTTGCCCGTCACCGCGTGCGAAAACTTCGGATTCTGCAGCGACGTCGTCGACCGGACGACTTCGATCTCCTGATCTTCCGTCAGGTAGTCGATGATGATCTGGAACATGAACCGGTCGAGCTGCGCCTCGGGCAGCGGATACGTGCCCTCGAGCTCGATCGGGTTCTGCGTCGCGAACACGAAGAACGGCTCGGTGAGATCGTACGTCTTGCCCTGCACCGTGACGCGATGCTCCTGCATCGCCTCGAGCATCGCCGATTGCGTTTTCGGCGGCGTACGGTTGATCTCGTCGGCGAGGACGATGTTCGCAAACACGGGGCCCGGCATGAACACCATGCGCCGCTGACCAGTCGCCGGATCATCCTGGATGATATCGGTGCCGGTGATGTCGGACGGCATGAGGTCCGGCGTGAACTGGATGCGCGAGTATTTGAGGTCGAGCACGCGCGCGATCGTGTGCACGAGCAGCGTCTTGGCGAGGCCCGGCACGCCGATGATCAGGCAGTTGCCGCCGGCGAACAACGACACGAGCACCTGCTCGATGACGTCGTCCTGGCCGATGATGAGCTTGCGAAGCTCGCTGATGATCTGCTGGTGGCCGGCGCGAAGCTTGTCCGCGAGGGCAATGTCGTCAGCGCCTGTGAGAGCGACTTGTTCGGCGGCTGTTGCCATGTGTCGGAAATCGGGAATAGGGAATCGGGAAACGGACTTCGCCGTTCGAGCTGATGGCCGATGGCTGATGGCTAGTGTGTCAGTGCGTACATGAAGTAGTTGACGCCGAGCTTGTACGCCTCGTTCGTCAGGTCGATCGGCAGGAACCCCTGATCGGACCACTCCCAGGACTCGCCCACGTCGTTGTTGTAGTTCGCGATGACCATGAGGCGTTTGGTGGGATCGTTATTCTCGAAGATGCCGAGGTACTGCACCGGGCACCGGTAGATGCCGCACCGTTGAAGGTCTTCCTCGTCGATGCGGAAGAACGAATCCCACACCGCGCTGCTCGGGTCCACGGGGAGCCATTGGGCGTCCGGCAAGACGCGCCGCATCTGCTCCTGCAGGTTCGGCCAGTGGAACACGCGGAAGTCGTCGATGATCATGAAGCCGCCCTTGACGAGATAGTCGTGCACGTTCTTCACGTCGTCATCGGTCGGCTGCCAGTATCCCGGCTCCGAGAAGTACAGGATCGGATGCCGCATGATCTCCTTGTCGCCGAAGTCCAGGATGTTGCTCGAGTCCTGGCGCGGGTTCAGAAAGGAGATCTGCGACAGGATCTTCGTCAGATGTCGCTCGGCCGTCGGGTAGTCGTGCTTCCACCCCGGGCCTTCTTCCGTCAGACCGCCCAACCCCGGATATCGAAGACGCGTGAACGTTAGGCGGCCATCGTACGACGGGTTACGTTCCTCCGGCTCGCCGCCAACGAAGATGCCCTGCTGTGCCGACAGTGTAACCGCCGCGGCGCCAATGAGCGCGAGCACTCCATATCGTCGCCGTCCTCGCATCTCACTCCCCTCCCCCGCCCGAGCGATTCCCCTGCTGCAGCCGCAGCAGAAGCTCCTGGGCCTTTTCGAAGTTCGGCGCATCCTCGAGCGCGCGCAGTACCTCGCGCCGCGCAGACTGGCCGTCGCCCGCCTCGTAGTACGCGAGCGCGAGTTGATACAGCGCTTCAGCGCGGTCGACGGGATTCAACGCGACGACCGCCTGACGTTCCCGCACCGCGCCACGCTTGTTCCCCGTGTGCGCGTACACGGCGGCGAGCCGCACATGCTGCGCCGGGTCGTACGGCGAGATGTACATCGCGCGATCGAGCGCGGCAGCCGCACCGGCGCTGTCGCCGAGCTGCTCGAGCACGTTCGACAGTTCGATGTTCGCCCCGTAGTGGTCCTCGTTGCGCAGCGTCATCGCCGTCAGCTCATTCGCCTCGGCCCGCGCGTTGCCCTTCGCCTTGTACGCCTGCGCGAGCAGCCAGTACGGCCCCTGCGCGCTGGCATCTTCCGGGAACAGCGCTTTCGCCTTGTCGAGCCACTTGATGGCCTCGTCGTAGTTCTTCATCTCCATCGCGGCGATGCCCTGTGAGAGCGTCGTCGTGTATTCCCCATCCACCGCCGGCGCGCGCGGGACTGCATCCTGGCGCACGTCCTTGGGCTCGATGACGGCCATGAGCTTCCCGAACCGCTCCTTGAGGTACGCGTCGAACTTCGCGTCGAACGCGTCGGGACTCAGCTTGAGCACGCGCTGGAAGACCTGATCCGTCGTGGCGCCGGTCTTGTACGCGTTCAGCATGTCCACGATGGCGCGCTGCCCAAAGTCGCGCTCGATGAGCTCACCCACGAGCGACGCCTGGTAATACGAGAAGATCAGCTGCTGCGGGTACGCCGGCCGCATGAAGCCGTCGTTCATGCGGCTCACCTTCACGAGCTTCCCGGCCTTGTAGGCGGCCAGGAATTCCGGCGTCACGTCGGCGCCCCACCCCTTCCGCGCGCGACGCTCCTCCAGGACGGACAACCCTTCCGAGAGCCACCGCGGCACGCGGTGATCGCTCGCGCCTAACGTGAACGTGTGCGCCAGCTCGTGCCAAAACGTCGACCCCCAGTTGAAATCGCCGACATCGCGCGCCGCCGGCGAATCCATCGCCAGCGTGGTGCCGAAGCTCACGCCCAGTGCGCCGAGTCCGGCCAGGCCCACGGTGCGCACGGAGAAGTCCGCATGCGAGCGATAGACCTCGAGCCGGATCGGCGTCGGCGGCTTGTACTGATAGCGCGCGGCCAGGGAGTCGTATGCCTCCTCCGCGAGCGGGCGCAGGTACGTGGACAAGAGCTCCGATTCCTTGCCGTCCACGACGAACCGGAACCGTGGGGACGCCGTTTCCTTGTAGTCCTTGAACGTGTCCAGCAGGTCGAGCGTGTTCTTGATCCATACGTCGTAGGGATCCCCGGCAAACGCACGGTCGAGGTTCTTCTTCCCTTCCTCCATCGCACCGACGCGCAGCTGATTCATGCCTAACACGCCGTACGCCCGCCACGCCGTGGAATCGGCGGCAACACCTTCGCGCGCGAAATCCACCGCCTGCACGTACAGACGGTTTCGCGCGGCCGCCTCGGCCATGTTGACGAAGAAATCGGATTCCTTCGGGTTCTGCGCGAGCGCGCGACGCTTGAGCGCATCGAATCCCGCCCGGTCGCCCTGCAGGTAGCGCGACGCGGCGAGCACGCTGAGTCCCTCGACGAGCGTGGAGTCCATCCCGAGGGCCCGCTCCGCTTCCTTCGCCGAGGCCGCGTAGTCCTCGCCATCGAAGTAGATCGAGCCGAGAAACGCCCGCGCGGTCGGCGAATTCGGGTTCACCTCGAGGCTCTTGCGCACGATCTCCGCCGCGGCGCCACTGCCGTCGAAGTACGCCACGCGCGCCGACGCGAGCAGCGCACGGGGATGACGCGGGTTCTTCGCGAGCAGCGCCGCGACAGACTTCTTCGCGTCACCGCTGTTGTATTTGTCGAGGAACAGCTCGACCTCGCGAAGCTGGGCCTCCTGATTCGTGGAGTCGCGAGCGATCGCCTCGTCGTACGCTTTGAGCGCGTCCTTGAACAGCTGCGGGTTCGTCACGCCCAGGTACCGACACGCGGTGCCGACCGCCATGAGCTCATCGGACGTCAGTGACCGGCGCCGTGAGTTGTAGACATCGATGAACCCGTCGAGATCCTTCAGCGCCTCGGCATGCGCGCCACGATCGAAATGGAGCACGTCGAGATTCAGCCGGGCCGTCAGGCTATCGGATGCGCGCCCGGCCACGGCGGCCTTGAAGGCCGACTCGGCGTCAGCCGTCTTGCCGCGCAGGTGAAGCACCTCGCCTAACGCGTTCTGCAGCTCGACACCCGACGCGCCGGCGACGAACCGCCTGCCCGATTCCTCGGCGTCCTCGTACTTCCCCGTTTCCGAGAGGGTTCGCAGCAACCCGCGCCGGCTGGCGACGGCCGTCGGACCCTCTTTCGCGGCAAGTTCCTTGTAGATCCCGACTGCTTCGTCGTATTTGCCTGACCGCTCCAGCTCACGCGCCCGCTTGAGCTGTGCCGGATCATCCTGCGCGCCCTGCCAGGCCCACGCAGGGCGATCGTTCGCGCACGATACGCTGACGGCGGTCGCGAGCAGCAGCACGACTCGATAGATGGATCCGTTGGCGCCGATCATGGCCGACCTCCCGTCGCATCACGGATGGCCTTGTTCTTTTCCGCCAGCTGCACCAGGAGACCCTCGAGCGCCTTCTCGTACGCCGTCGAGTCCATCGATGCCTTCCTACGCCTGAGCGAATCGAGCTTCGTCTCGATCGAATCCTTCTCGCGCTCGAGTGCGGCGACGCGCGGGTCGTTCGACGCGGCGTGCACCGCCGCCGTAACGCTCCCTGCTCGTCCACCCAGAAACACGCGACGAGCGAGCGACCCGTCCTCCGACTTCGCGTCAGGCGCCGCGGTCCCCTTCTTGTCGCCGTTGTCATCGAGCTGCGCGTGCTCCGTGAGGAGATGATTCTCGCTCTCGTACGCGCGTGCGACTTCTCGACGAGCGTAATCGAACGCCTCGAGCACGGAGACCCGCCCATCCTTGTCCGCGTCCGCGACATCGGTCGCATACGCCTGGACGAAGTACGTCGCGAATCGCGTCTCGTTGCGCTCCATGTCGGACTTGGTCGCTGTCGCGATCACGCGATGCGGGCCTGACAGCGCGGCGATGAAGCCGCCGCTCGCGCTGCTCGTGTTCACGAACGCGATCGTCGGTCCGGCAATGCCGTCGAGCACACGCGCGAAGTCGTTGGCCGTGATGTCCGGACCAGGGATGGCGAACTTCGACGTCGTACCGTCGCCGCTGCCGTGCCCGATCAGCATCACGAACAGGGCGTCTCCCGTCTTCGACTTCGCGCCAAGCGCTGTAAGCTCGCGTACGATGTTTTCCTTCGTGGACGCGGCCTTGATCCGCGCCCCATCGCGCGCGGGATTCTCTGCGAGATACACGATGTCCGAGTCGGGTACGCCGAACCGCGTCTTCAGCGCATCGATCATCGTCGTGGCCTGCTTGAGGTACTCGTCGGCGTACTGCGGCTCGCCGGCAACGCCGCTGACGATCAGCACTCGCGCGCGACCGGCGCTCTGGGCGCGCGAGATGGACGGCGCCATCACGAGCGTGGCCGCCAGCAGCACGGTTCCCGCCCGCATCCTCACGCGAGCCCTCGCAGCTTTCGATATCCCCACTCACTCGTCACGAGCACGAGGATGAGCAGGAATACGATCGGCATGTCCCAGAGGTCTTTCCGGTCTACGACGGTGTTCCCCGCGTCCGTAAAGACGATGTCCTTCGCGAGCTGCGCCACGTTGTCGCCCGTGTAGAACCGCCCTCCCGTCTCGTCGGCGATGCGCTTCAGCAGCGGCGCGCGCATCTCGGCGCCGAAGTATTCGGTCGAGAGATCGCCCGACGCGACGTACGACGGGTCGCTCACGATCGAATCGGTACCCATCCGCGCGCGTACGTCCACGCGGTAGAGCCCTTTCTCGCTCGGCGTGAACGACGCCTTGTACTCACCGTCGCGCGTCACCGACCACTCGAGCGGCATCTCGGAGACGTTCCCCGACGGAGAAGTCACACGCGCCACTGCCTCGGCGTTGTTGACCTTCAGGAAGGTCTTGTCCGAGATCTCGGCGTTCAGGCCCACCGGATCGCCGGGGGCCGCCTGATCACTGGCGGCTGCGACCATCACACGCGACGGGACATCGCTCACGAGCCATCGCAGCAGCTGGCGCCAGTACGATTCGAACGTCACGTCGCCGACATCGTTCAGCATCTGCCATTGCCACGAGTCCTGGACCGGGAACACGATCGCCTTCCCGCGCCCGTAGCGTTGGTACGCGAGCACGATCTGTCGGTCGCCACCCTTCGTCGGCTCGCCCGTAAGAAGTACCGTTGCTCCGGGCCTCGCGCGGCCGATCCGGTTCACACTCGTCACCGGCGGCATCGTCTTCCACCGCTTGGCCGACGTGCTCTCGGCTTCGGCAATTTGAGTGGCCGCATGCATCGAGCCCGGGATGGTCACGTCGACCTTGAGCTCGCTCAGGTACCCGGCCTTGTCATTCGGCCCGCCACCGAGGTCGACGGGGAGCACCTCGGCCACCGGCGTCCCGGCGAATCCACCCTCGCCGAGCGACCGACGGCCGCCTAACGCGAGCAGTCCACCGCCACGCTCGCTCACGAAATCCGCCAGCATCCGAAGCTGGTCGCCCGTGAAATAGCTCGCTTCCATGCTGCCGAGGATGACCCCTTTGTACGCGAACAGCTCGTCTCGCGTTTTCGGGAACCCGGCAACGAGATCGAGGCTGTCATCGACGCTGAACCGGCGGAACTGGTCTTTCGCGAGCCGCTGCAGCGTCACGACCTGCAGGTTCTTGTCATCCCGCACCGCGTCCCGAAGGAACCGCATCTCGAACCGCGGCTCACCCTCGATGTAGAGGATCTTCTCGCGGCGGTCGCTCACGTTCACGATCGCCTGCTGCGTGTTGTTCTGCGCGACCATCTCGCCCGGCTGCGGCGCGATCCGGAACGTGAGCACGCGAGCGCCGGCTTCGGTCGTCGGCACGCGGACGCGGATCGGAATCGCCTCGCCGTCGCCGGAGAGCGTCACGGACTGCGTGCTGACGATCTGCCCGCCGTCTTCGACGATCAGCTGCACCTTTTCGCCCGTGTAGCCGCGCTGCGAGACCATGACATCGACGACGAGCGACGCGCCTTTCAGCACGCTCCGCGGCGCTTCGACGCGGCTCACTTCGATGTCCTTCGTGAAGCGCTCCCGCCCGACGCCCACGGTGAACACCGGGACGTGGCGTGCACCGAGTGACATCACCGCGTCGGTGAGCGAGCCGGTCGAGTTATCGGCACCGTCGGAGACGAGGACCAGGCCCGAGAGGGGCACCCCCGTGAGCTCCTGCCGCGCGGCCTCGAGCGCGGGACCGAGCTGGGTGCGAACACCGTCGTACGAGAGATCTCCGAGCTGAGCGACGCGCTCTCCGTTCCCGGAGAACCGGAAGAGGCGAACGACGAATTTGTCCGCGAGCGCGCGATACAGTGAGCTGTCACGCGTACCGAGGAGGTGGCGCACGGCGTCGGCCCGCGTGGTGCCGTTCAGGTCCGCGATCCGCATGCTGCGCGAGTCATCCACGAGCACGCCCACGACGTTGCGCTGAGGCACCGCCTCGGAGACGACGAGGATCGGGTGCATGAGCGCGACCACGACGACGGCGAGGACGGCGAGGCGCAACGCGAGTAGCACGACACGGTCTCGCGGCCCGCCACGCATGCGCATCCGCGCGTACGCGATCAGCGCCGGCACGGCGACCGCCAGCGCGATCGCGATGACGAGGTACGTCGCGGGTCCAGCCGCGAGCGCGAGCCGGCCCTTCTCGAACACCACAGGCCGGTACTTGAACAGGAACTCGAACAGAGCTTCCAACGCCACTCCAGCGTGCGACGCGCTCTCTCGACTTTCGATGCCGGCCGGATGCCGACCTATCGACCGTTCATGCAGTTACGCGAATACGCGCAGCCTCGCTGGCGACGCTGGCGCACGTCGGTACTCTCGGGGTTCTCCGTAGATAATCTCGGCCGGCGCAGC
>Ga0070681_10001158_pt1 | contig 22775 bp, 19 predicted proteins | sample KBSC83BmetaG_FD_65650 | JGI IMG/M metagenome (GOLD analysis project Ga0070681, IMG submission 65650) | Corn rhizosphere microbial communities from Kellogg Biological Station, Michigan, USA - KBS C8-3B metaG | ecosystem: Host-associated > Plants > Roots > Rhizosphere | place: USA: Michigan...
GCCCTGCCACCGGTTCGACCATCGCCGCCGTGCGATTGTTTCTCGCTGACTCGCTGCAGCACGTGCTGGCCGAGCAGACGTTTCAGGATGCGCCCTACAGTGCGGTGTTCCCCGTGTCGGCGCGCACATCGTTCGTGGGTGCGACCGTGACGTACTCGAGCGGCGCCACCAGCACTACCATGCTGCCATACGTGCCCAGCCGGTAGCAGCAGCGCATCCGCAACGCCCGCTTGAACCCCGGCACGGCGCGCTGCTATCGTTCGCGGTGCAGGTGCGCAGGGCCCTTAGCTCAGCTGGTTAGAGCAGCGGACTCATAATCCGACGGTCGCAGGTTCGATCCCTGCAGGGCCCACTCGTGTGCGGTGACGAAACGGTTTACGGCGCCGCCCCGGTGCGTCTCGGCCGCGGCTGCACGGGCGCAGCGCGGGGAGCAGCCCGCTGTGGAGTGATTCGCGTGGGGACGCCACGGTTGGGTGCGATGACGGGACGCTGGCGCACGATTCGTGGTGCCGGCACGGGGCTCCCAGCCTGACCGACAATTGCGGTCGGCGTACTTATGTTGGATCCGCCCACGCCGGCCGCGGTACCGAGCTTGCCGAAGGCCGCATCGCCCCAGCAATAGGCGAGATCATCGTTGCCAATCGCGCACGAGTAGTCGCCGCCGGTGCTGACACTCCGGAATCCGGTCGCGCCGCCGGCGACGACCTGCGCGGCCCACACCGTGTCAACGCTGGCGAAGCCCAGGCCGAGCTCTCCGTGCTGGTTGCTCCCCCAGCAGTACGTGAGCCCCGCCTGAGTCCCGACGACCGTACACGAGTGCGAAGTCCCGGTGCTCACCTGCGTCGCACCGCTGAAGAACCCCGCCGGCGCTGTACGGACCACGGCTGGCAGCATGGCGGAATCCGGAGTGACTCCATTCCCCACCTGGCCGGATCTGTCTGCGCCCCAGCACCACGGAATCCCGTTGAAGCTGATGACGCACGTGTGATTGCCGCCCGAGGACAGGGCAACTGTGTATCCACCTGACGACAGCGGAACCTGCTGGGCGCCGCTCAGCGGGCGCGCCGAAACCGCCGTGCTGTCACCAAGCTGCCCCAGGCTGTCCGCGCCCCAGCAATACATCGTGACCGATGCCGTGTTGATGCCGCACGCATGTTCGTTCCCCGCCTGCAACTGATCAAACTGCGTCGGCACGTCGCTCACCGGCCACGGCGTGTTGAAACTGGTCGTTGAAATGAAGTCTACCTGGAAGTGATCGTTGTTCCCCCAGCAATTGAGCGCCTTGTTGGGGCCTTCCACCGCACAGGTGAAGTCGCTGCCCAGCGCCACGGCCGTCGTATTGGTGGCCAGATCGGAATACTGCGGGGCGAACGGCACTGAGACGTCCGCGTAACTGCCGTTGCCAACTTCTCCCTTGTCATTCTGACCCCAGCACCACAGCACGTCGTCAATGGCAATGGCGCACGTGTGATTGCCGGCCGCGTATACCGACTTCCACTTGGTTCCACCACTTGTGACAGGAAGTGGATTCGCCTCTCCGCCGGAGAATGGTCCGAAGTTGATGCCAAGCTGGCCGTGCGTGTTGTCGCCCCAGCAATACAGGTCGCTATTGGAATCGATGGCGCATGTGTGATTGAGTCCAGTGCTGATCGCGTTCCAGTTGGTGGTGACGTGCACGACGGCCACCAGAGACTGAGGACTGTTCGTGGCGCCTGATGCGGTTACCGGAATCGTGGCCACAAACGTCCCCACCGGCAGCGACGAGGTGACCGGCGCCACGGAAATCGTGCTTCCCACCAGGGAGGCGCCGTTGGCCCACGTTGACACAAAACCCTGATAGGCCCCAAGACTGCTCGTGTAGGCGAGACTGCCCAGCGCCGTCGTGCCGAGCGACCCGCCGCTACCATTGCTCACCGTCACGGTCTGGGGTGAGGGGTTTGGCGCGCCTGCCTGCACATCAAACGTCAGCGTATCTGATGACAGCACCAGACTGGCTCCCTGCTCCACCGTGAGCGTGACGGCAATGGTGTCCGGCACGACGCCGGGCAGCGTGGTCGTCGTGACGATGATGAACGCGTTGTACGTACCAGCCGCGAGCGACGTGGTGGTGGGTGTGACCGTGATGAAGGCCGGCGCGGTGCCGCGGTTGAGCGACGCCGTGAGCCAGCCCGTTGGCTGAGCCGCGCCATAGGTCACTGACGTCACAATGCCGTCCAGCGTCGTGGACGCGACGCCGGCATTGAACACGGTGTCCTCCTGGGCGGCCGGACTGGCGCCGCCGGCCACGGCGCTGAACGACTGCGCCGTCGGACTGACGCCGATCACCGGCCCCGGGGCGATCGTCGCCGTCACCGTGTCAACGTACGGGCTGTTCGATGCACCGGCGGAGGTGAGGGTCACGAACGCCGTGTCGGCTCCAGGTGCAAGGATGGAGGTGAGTGGTTTGTACGTCAGCCCGGTACCACCACCTGACGCCTCCAGCCACGCAGTGGCTCCGCTCGTGCCGCGGAAGGTCACGCTCTGAATCACCACTGGCGCTAGGGTATCGCCACCACCATTGGTGATCTGAATATTCTCCATGGTCAGGATCGGGCCACCCTCGAACATGTTGAAATGCGCATTCGCCGGGGAAAGCACGATCTTTGGCGCCGTGGCCACCACGAGTGTGACAGGCACCGTCACTGAAGCCACGCCGGCCACGCTGGACGATAGCGTGACTGTGGCGTTGTAGGTTCCGGGGGGCAGGGCGCCAATCGCGGGTTGCACGCTGAGCTGCGCGGGCGCCGTGCCACTCGACAGTGTCGCGTTGGCCCACCCGGTTGGCTGACCGCCCGCGTACGACACAGCTGCGGTCAGCCCCGTGAGCGTGCCCCCGCCCGTATTCGTAATGTTCACCGCCTGCAGCGCGGGGTTGCTGCCGCCCTGCACGCCGTTGAACGTGAGCGCGGCGGGCGCCGGGTTGATGACGGGACCCTGCCCCACGGTGAGCGTTACGGTAAGCGTCTGCGGGCTGTTCGCCGCAACCGGCGATGTCACCGGCACCAATGCCTTGTACGTGCCGGGCGCGAGACTGGTATTCACCACGGTTGCGGTGATGGTGCTCCCGCTCAGCGCCGTCTGCAGCCAGGCGGTGCCCGTGGGCTGATAGGTCGTGGTGCCGAGGGCGACGCCCGAGAGCGTTCCGCCGCCGCCGTTGCTGATCGCGATGGTCACGGGTGCCGGTGCGGCGCCGCCCTGCGTCGTCGTCACCGGTACGGACGCCGGACTCAACACGATGGATGGCTGCGGCGACAGGAACAGGGTCACGATCACATGCTGCGTCGTCACGCCCGGCACGGTGGACGTGAGAGCCACGGTGGCGGTCAGCGTGTCGTATGCCGAGGGGAGCGACGCGATATTCGGCTGGAGCGTGAGCGTGGCTGGAGCCGTCGTCTGCGACAATGTGGCGGCAAGCCAGCCCGTGGGCTGACCGGCGGCGTAGGTCACCGCCGCGGCGAGTCCGCTCAGCGTTCCGCCGCCGGCGTTTGTGATCGCGGATTGCTGCGCAGCGGGATTGCTTCCCTTGGCGACCGCACTGAAGGAGAGCGAGGGCGGCGCCGCCAGGATGATGGGGCCCTGGCCGACCGTGAACGTGACCAGGATCGTCTGCGGGCTGTTGGACGCGACGGGCGACGTGACCGGCACGAACGCGTTGTAGCTGCCCGCAGTGAGGTTGGTGTTGAGAATCGTCAGCGTCACCGTCGAACCGCTGAGCGTCGCCTGCAACCAGGAGGTCCCGGCGGGCTGATAGGTCGTGGTGCCGAGCGCCAGGCCGGTGAGCGTACCACCACCGCCGTTGCTGATCGTGACAGTCGCGGGCGCCGGAGCCGCCGCACCCTTCGACGCGCCGAAGGTGACGATGCTGGTGCTGAGCGAGATGGACGGTGCCGGAGACAGGAACAACGTGACGGTCACCGCCTGTGGGCTGACGCCAGCAACGCTGGATTTGACGGTCACTGTCGCCGTGAGCGTATCGAATGCCGAGGGCAGTGAGCCAATGTTTGGCTGCAGCGTCAGGGCGGCCGGCGCCGTGGTCGGCGACAATGTCGCGGCGAGCCAGCCGGTGGGCTGTCCAGCCGCGTACGTCGTCGCTGTTGAGAGTCCGCTCAGCGTACCACCGCCGGTATTCGAGACCGCGACCGTCTTTGCCGTGGGATTCGCGCTGCCCGTCACCGCGGAGAACGTCACGGTTGCCGGGGCGACGCTGATGAGCGGACCCTGGCCAATCTGGTACACCACCGTGATGTTCTGCGGAGAGTTGCCGGCCGCCGCGGACGTCACCGGCACGATCGCCGTGTCGCTTCCCGTTGCAAGATCAGATCGCAGAATGGCCAGCGTCACGATCTTCCCACTCAACGTGGCCTGCAGCCAACCCGTAGCGCCCCGGTAGGCGATCGTCCCGAGCGCGAGGCCCGGTATTGTACCGCCAGTTGGATTGTTCACCGTGACGGTCTGCGACACCGGCAGCGCGCCACCGCTCGACGCCGCAAAGGTCACGATGGCAGGCGAAAGCTGGATAGACACCGCCGGCCTCACGGTGATCTGCGCGGTCGCGCTCTTCGACCCCGTCGTGGCCGTGATGGTGACCGGTTGCGCGCTCGCGGCAACGCCCTTTACCAAGCCGGTCGCGCTCACGCTCGCCACGGTGGCGTCGCTGGTTGTCCACGTCACGCTGCGTCCCGTGAGCGGTTGGCCGTTGATGTCGGATGCGATGGCGGTGAGTTGCAGGGAATCGCCCGCGAGGACCGTCGCCGCGGCGGGTGTTATGGCGAGTGATGCCACAGCCGACAGTACGACCGACGGGAGCGTCGTCGTCTGATCGGGTTCGAGTGAAACGGCCGAAACGGTCTGCACGTCCAACACGGAGCTGCCGGACAGCAGGCTGAGCTGCACGTTCACGACGCAGCCCGGTCCCGGAACCACACGCGCCTGATCGGCCTCGCACCCCGCGAGATCCACGGAAATGGGAAAGGACGTCTGTCCGGTGCCGAGCGGAAAATTCTGGTCGAATATCGTGACCGGAACAGGCTCGCCGTTTGAAACCGAGCGGAAATAGAAGACGCCAACGCGAAGCTGCGTGGCGCCTGTGGCATTGATCTGGGCTGACAGAGCGAGGCCAGCAGCCTGTTGCCGAGGCGAGCTTGGCGAGCCGTCCTTCTGGCAGCTCGCCATGAGCACAGCGGACAGAATTGCAAGCGGCGTCACCCAGCGTCGGGCGCTTCGCCGCGGCAAGCCAACACGTGTGGTTGCCACGCCCTGCATCCCCCTTGGCGCGCCATGCCCTGGACGGTGGACATCTGGTCGCGAACAGCCGGCGAATATACGCCCGGGCGGCGCGGCGTCAATCAGGAGGACGCCGCGATCGGATCTGGATCAGCGTGGCACGCCGCCTACCGGAACAGTTTCAGTGCGTCCACGACCACGTGATAGACTCCCCACACTGCGGGAATGCCGACCCACAGCCAGGAGAAGATCAGGATGACGCGTTCACGCGGATCCGGCGCAGGCCGCTGGTAGTCCAGCACGCCATGTGTGTTAGACATTCTGGCCCTCCGGGGTGCCGAGGACAGGGGTCGCTGCACCGGACGGCGCGCCGGGCGCGTTCACATCGCCCGTGAAGTAGTGCCTGGCGTGCACGGCGCGAACCAGCCAGTTGCAGATCAGGCCAACGAAGAGCAGCGCCGCCATCAGGTACATGGTCACCGAGTACGCGTTCGCTTTCGCCACGCCGTGATCGATCTGGTACTCGCGGATGTAGTTGACCAGCACGGGTCCGAAAATGCCGGCGGCGGACCACGCAGTGAGGATGCGACCGTGGATCGCACCGACATGCATGGTGCCAAAGAGATCCTTGAGATACGCCGGGATGGTGGAGAATCCGCCGCCATACATCGACAGGATGATGACGAAGGCGAGAACAAAGAGGGCGACGCTCTGCAATCGGCCCGTGTGCGGCACAAAGGCGTAGAGAATCATGCCGAGGATGAAAAACGTCGTATACGTGGCCTTTCTGCCGATGTAATCCGAAAAGGAGGCCCAGAGAAAGCGACCGGCCATGTTCGCGAGACTGAGCAGCGCGACGAAGCCCGCCGCCGCCGCGGGACGATTACCGTGGAAAAACATCTCCTGGATCATCGGCGAGGCCTGGCCGAGGACGCCAATACCCGCCGTGACGTTGAGGCACAACACCCACCAGAGTAGCCAGAATTGCGGCGTGCGCATCGCTTCGTTCACCGTCACGTTGGCCGTCGTGACGAGCCTGGGCGACGCGGCGGGCGGCGTCCAGCCCACGGGCTTCCACCCCGGCCGCGGCAGCCGCACGCTGAACACGCCGAACATCATGAAAATGAAATACAGGATGGCGAGAGCCACGAACGTCAGTGCCACGCCTTGCGATGTGGCCGTCCTGAAGTGGTTCATGAGTCCTACCGAGAGCGGGGATGCGATCATCGCGCCGCCGCCGAACCCCATGATCGCCATGCCCGTCGCCATGCCGGGCCGGTCGGGGAACCACTTGATCAGCGTCGAGACGGGCGAGATGTATCCGATGCCCAGTCCGAACCCTCCCAGCACACCGTATCCCAGCAGCAGCAGCGCGAAGCTGTGCAGGCGAATGCCCAGGGCACCCACCAGGAACCCGCCACTGAAACAGCATGCCGCGGTAAACATCGCCTTGCGCGGACCGACGCGTTCGAGCCACTGCCCGAACAGGGCCGCCGAGACTCCGAGAAAGACGATGGCCGTACTGAAGACCCAGCCGATGGTGCTCAGCTTCCAGCTTTCCTGATTATGCAGCGGAAGGTTGAAGACACTGAACGCATAGGCCTGTCCGATGGCCAGATGAATGGCCAGCGCGGCTGTGGGAATGCGCCAGCGATTGTAGGTCGGCGTCGCGATGGTGCGATCGCGACTGAGAAACGAGAAGAGTGCCATGCGGCAAGTCTCCGCGCGGGCGGTGGGCGGCGCTGAACCGGAGTGGTTCGGCAATCGTTCGTGGCGCCGTACAGTACAGGGCAGGTATGAAGCCCGCCACTACCACCGCGCAAGGTCCCCGGTTAGACTTGACCACGCTCGGCGCCACCGCGCCGTTCGCGGTCGCGTAGCTCAGCTGGTTAGAGCGCTGGTCTCACATACCAGAGGTCCGGGGTTCGAGTCCCTGCGCGACCATGCGGTGCACGCCGGGTCCGGCTCCGCCCGGTCGGACCCGGCTCGTGTTTTGGCGCCGGTCGTTCCGTGGCGCTCCCCTGACCGAACATCAGCCCGCGGCGCGCACCCGCACCGAGCGCACACCCGCATCATCCGCGTCGTACTGCTCGCCGCATGCGGTGCACTCCACGGTGACCGGCGTGCCGACGCGCGCGGGAAGTGGCAGCTTCTCGCCGCACTGGCACATCCAGCCCATGCGGCGCGCGGGAACTCCGGCCATCATCGCGTACGCCGGGACATCGCGCGTAATCACCGCACCCGCGGCGACAAAGGCGTACTCACCGAGCGTATGGCCACAGACCACGGTGGCGTTGGCCCCGATGGTGGCGCCGCGCCGCACGAGCGTCGCGCGGTACTCGTGCTTGCGCGAAACGTGGCTGCGCGGATTGATCACGTTGGTGAACACCATGGACGGTCCCAGAAACACGTCATCCTCACAGGTCACACCCTCATAGAGGCTGACATTATTCTGCACCTTCACGTTGCGGCCGAGTGTCACGCCCGGCATGACGACCACGTTCTGCCCGAGGCTGCAGCACTCTCCGATCACCGCGCCGGACATGACGTGGCAGAAATGCCAGATGCGTGTGCCCTGCCCCACGAGCGCACCGTCATCCACGTAGCTGGATTCATGCGCGAGCGCGCCGCTTTGCAGTTCCACCATGCCGCTCATGCCTGGCGCCGCTCCCTCGAGAACGCGCGCAGCGGCAGCGCAATTTCGCGTTCCGCGCGCGCCGATTCGTACATCGCCAGGATGAGCTCCAGCGACTTGCGCCCTTCCCGGCCATTGGTGTCCGGCGCCGCCTCCCCGCGCAGCACCTTGACGACATTCTGATAGTACGGCCGGTGTCCCGACCCGTACACCGAGAGCGGATTGACGGCGGCCCGCAGCAGCTCCGCCTCGCGATCAATGTCATCGTAGGCCGCGAACTCCCACTGCTCGATCCGGTTGAGCGCCGTCCCCCCGACCTTCACCGTGCCGTTCTCCCCGATGATGGTGATGGAGCCTTCGAGGTTTCGCGGATAGGTGAGCATGGTCACCTCGATCGTGCCCAGCGCGCCGTTGCGAAAGCGAAGAATCGCGACGCCCGTGTCCTCGCTTTCGATGCGACGCGCCAGCGTGGCCGTTTTGGCGGCGACCGTTTCCACGGGACCGACCAGCCACTGAATCATGTCCACATAGTGACTGGCCTGATTCATGAATGCACCACCGTCGAACTCCCAGGTTCCTCGCCACGGCGCCATGTCGTAGTACGATTGCGGCCGGTTCCAGCGCACGGTGGTGTTGGCGAGGTAGATGCGGCCGAAGCGTCCCATGTCCACCGAGCGCTTGAGGAGCTGGATGGCGGGGTTCAGCCGGTTCTGCTTGACGACGAACAGTTGCACGCCGGCATCATCACACGCCCGCACGAGCGCATCCGCTTCCTCCAGCCGCGTGGCCATGGGCTTTTCGCAGATCACGTGCAGGTGGCGTTCGGCCGCCAGAATGCCGTGGCGCGGATGAAGACCGCTCGGCGTACATAACGCGACGACGTCGAGTGGCGCCGTGTCGAGCATGCTCTGGTAGCTCGTGAAGGCGGCCACTCCGGTCTTTTCCGCGGCCTGCTGCACGCGCTCCGGGACTTCGTCGCAGACGGCGACCAGCTCCAGATCGGGCGTGCTGGAAATCGCTTCGAAGTGCCTGTCGCTGATGCGCCCACAGCCCACCACGCCAATGCGGAAGCGCGGCCGCGTCGCCGCAGATGCTCGCGGCTCAGGCATTCGCCGCCACGGGTTCCGGCAACGGGCCGCCGCGCGCGGCGCACGCATTGCGCGTATCCACGAGCAGACGCGCGCAGCGTCGGATCAGATCGTAGTCCACGCTCGTGTGATCCGTGACGATCATGACGGCATCCGCGGCGCGCACCATGTCTTCCGTGAGCGGTACCGACGTGCCCACCGCACCCGGCGGCGTGTGCCCGTCATCCACAATGGCCGGCACGTAGGGATCGTGGTAGTGCACATCGGCACCGCGCCGCGCCAGCAGATCCAGAATTTCCAGTGCGGGCGACTCACGGAGATCGTCGATGTCCTTCTTGTACGCCACACCCACGACGAGGACGCGGGCGCCGTTCACCGGCTTGCCGGCGTCGTTCAGCCCATCCGCCACCTTGCCGACCCAGAACGCGGGCATCTCGGTGTTGATCTCGCCGGCGAGCTCGATCATGCGGGTCTTGTAGTGCAGCGTGCGCATCTTCCACGCGAGGTAGTGCGGGTCCAGCGGAATGCAGTGACCGCCCAGTCCCGGCCCGGGCGTGAACTTCATGAAACCGAACGGTTTCGTCGCCGCCGCCTCGATCACTTCCCACACGTTCACGCCGAGCTTGTCGCAGATCACCGCCATCTCATTCACGAGACCGATGTTGATCATGCGGAACGTGTTTTCCAGCAGCTTCGTGAGTTCTGCGGCCTCGGGAGACGTGACGGGCACAATGCGGTCAATGAACCGCTCGTAGAGCCGCTGCCCCAGTTCGCTGCACCGTCCCGTCACACCGCCCAGCACCTTGGGCGTGTTCTTCGTGTGCCAGCGGCCGTTGCCCGGGTCCACGCGTTCCGGCGAGAAGCACAGGAAGAAGTCTTCCCCCACCACGAAGCCGCGCTTCTCGATCATGGGCAGCATGACCTCGCGCGTCGTCCCCGGATACGTGGTGGATTCGAGCACGATGAGCTGTCCCGGGCGCAGCGCCTCGGCCACCGCTTCGGAAGCGGACACAATGTAGGACATGTCCGGATCCTTCGTCTTGCCCAGCGGTGTGGGCACGCAGACAGAGATCACGTCACACTCGGAAAGCCGCGACATGTCCAGCGTCGCCTCGAGCAGGCCCTGGGCGCGAAGCGTCGCGACGTCGTGCGCCGCCACATCCTTGATGTGGCTCTCGCCGCGATTCACGAGATCCGCGACGCGCGCCGACTTCTCGAATCCCACGACGCGTAGCCCCGCCTTGCCCATTTCCACAGCCAGCGGCAGTCCGACGTAGCCGAGGCCCACCACCCCGCACGTGACGTCACCGCGCGTGAAACGGTCGAGCAACTTCTGATATGTCGTCATGTGCATCGCAAGGACGAAGTCTCACAGCCGGTGCGCCGCGGTCGCGGAGCGCCCAGACGCGGACGCCCCGCTCGGGACGTCGTAACCTTCACCCGGTCTGATCAGTCTTACCCGTGCGGTCTCGCGAGCGCGCGACCGGCCCTGAAATGCAGGCCGCGCACCGTCGCGCCTCTCGCCACGGTTCGGAGCAACATAAGCGAAGCCTAGTGAGCGTTCAAGGAAAAAGTCACCCGTTGCCCATGGCTCCGGAGAGCGCGTCGCTTGCGGCGCTCGTCCCGTGCGCGCGAGGACCCGGCTGTCCGCTCGGCGTCGATGTGCCGGCGCTGGCCAGCGCGGTTCTGCGCACCGATCACGCGGCGGCGTACCGCATTGCGCGAGCCGCAAACCCGTTCGCGAGCAGTTGCGGCATCGGCTGTCACGCACCATGCGAAAGCGCCTGCCATCGCCGTACCTGGGGCGCGCCGGTGGCGATTGCCGCACTCGAGTGGACCGCCGCCAGCAGCTCGGTGCCGGCGCTCACCACCGCGGATGGCCCCTGCACCAGCGCGCACGACGCCCGCTCGGTCGCGGGACTGGTCGGCCGTACGCCCGAGCAGGCGGTGCGCGCGCGCCGCTCGGGCAAGCGCGTGGCCGTGGTGGGTGCCGGCGTGACCGGCCTCGCGTGCGCGCACGACCTCGCGCTCCTGGGACACCAGTGCGTGGTCTTCGACAGCGCCCGCGAACCGGGCGGACTGCTGACGCACGCCATGCCCGCGTTTCGCTTCTCGGTCGCCGGCGCTCGTGCCGAGTGCGCGGCGATACTCGCGATGGGCGTTGAATACCAGAGCGACTATCGCATTGAGGGCAGCGCGGACCTGCGTGCGCTGCTGGCCAGCGAGTTCGACGCGGTGTTCCTCGCACTCGGAGCATCCGAACCACGGGAATCGCTTTTTCCCGACCAGCCTGAGCATCCCGACGTGGTGGACGCCATGCACGTCCTCGCGTTCCCGGCGGCCTGCCCGGGCCGCACGGTCGTGATCGGGGACGGGGATCTGGCACTCGACGTCGCGCGCACGCTCCGTCGGCTGGCCCCGCACGGCGGTTCCACCGCGGCTCCAGTCCATCTCGTACTCGAAACGCCGCTCGAAGAGAGTACCCTCTCCGGATCGATGCTCGCCGCCGCGCTGGATGAGGGCATTGATGTCCGAATCGGCTGGAGTGCGACCCGCTACTTCACCCGCGACGCCCACGTGCTGGCGGGCGTGGAGCTGACGCGCCGCGCGGCGCGGGTCTCCAGCATCCTGGCGTGCGACCGCATCGTGACCGCTGCCCGCCGCACGGCGCCCTCCGCCGTCTTTCGTCCCGACATCGAGGTCGACGGACTCGGCTTCATCCAGGTGGATCCGGAGACTCTGCAGACGTCCATGTCGCGCGTGTGGGCCGGCGGCGCCTGCGCGTACGGACACCGCGCCATCGCCCATGCGACCGCCGACGGGAAGCGTGCGGCCTGGCACATTCACGGGGCGCTCACGCGTCAACCCGTGCGTGTTGCGGTCTCGGTATTCTGGGTGGAAGTGGAGGATCGCGCCGCGGAGCACACGACGCTCGCGCTGGCCACTCCGCGTGCGCTGCTGCCCGGGAACACGACGCCGGCCGCTGATCCCTTTGCGGTGCGCGAGATCGGCGCCGGCGTGCGTCGCGAAGCGTCGCGCTGTCTGGACTGCACCGTCGCGCCCGTGATCAGCGAGGGATGCACGAGCTGTGGGCAGTGCGCGCGCGGCTGTCCCACCGGGGCGCTCGTCCTCGCGCCGGGGGCGACGCCTGCGGTGCGCCTCGACCCGGCCCGGTGCACGCGATGCGGCGTGTGCGTGCAGCTCTGCCCGGAACAGGCCATCACCATGCAACGTGCGGTGTGGGAAGAGCGACTGACCGGGGCCACGGAACCTGCCGGGCTGCCAGTTCCCGCGCGCGCCCGCTTCGCCACTCCCGTGGGCTGATCAGCTCTGCTGCACCACTGCGCCGTGCTGCTGCAATCGACCGAGCGTGGCGGCATCCAGCCGCGCCGAAACGACGATGTGGTCGCCGTCACTCCGCTGCCCGAGCACCTCGGCCGCGCGATGCACCTCGGCCAGGAGCTTGCCATTGGTGAGCGGCACCAGCAGCTCGGTGATGGGGCGCGATGCGCGCACGGCCGTCACCAGCGCGCGCCGCAACGGCTCCAGGCCACCGGACACCGTCGCGGTGACAAACACGGAATTGGGCAGCAGATTGTGCATGCGCTCCTGCAACGCCAGCAGCTCCGGCCGCTCGAGCCGATCGACCTTGTTGAAGACGTGCAGCACGGGACGGTCCTGCGCGCCGAGTTCAGCGAGGACCCCATCCACCACGGTTCGCTGTTCGTCCCACGCCGGATGGCTCGCGTCGATCACGTGCAGCAGATAGTCCGCGTCGCGAACTTCGTCCAGCGTCGCGCGAAATGATGCGACCAGATCGTGCGGCAGCTTGCGGATGAATCCGACCGTGTCGGTCACGAGCACGCGCTGTGCGTCGTCGAGCACGACCTCGCGCGTGAGCGGATCGAGCGTGGCGAAGAGCCGGTTCTCCACGAGCACACCGGGTTCGGCCGCCAGCGCGCGCAGAATCGACGACTTGCCCGTGTTCGTGTAGCCAACCAGCGCCGCGCGGAAGATCCCATGCCGCGCCGTGCGCTGGACATCGCGCGACTTCTGGACGGCGATCAGGCGCTCCCGGAGCGTGCGGATGCGCTGATTGATCAGGCGGCGGTCGGTTTCCAGCTGCGTTTCACCCGGCCCGCGCATGCCGATGCCGCCCCGGAACTTCTCGAGATGCGTCCACATGCGTGTCAGCCGCGGCAGCAGATATTCGAGCTGCGCCAGCTCCACCTGCATGCGCGCCTCGCTCGTGCGCGCGCGCGTGGCGAAGATATCGAGAATCAGCTCCGCGCGATCCATGATCCGCTTCCCGATCGCGAGCTCGATGTTGCGCGCCTGTGCGGGTGACAGTTCGTCGTCGAAGATGACGAGCGTCGCCCCCGTTTCGTCTATTGCGCCCTTCAGCTCCTCGAGCTTCCCGCTGCCGAGGTACGTACCGGGATTGGGCCGATCGAGCACCTGCGTGACTTCACCAACGACGATGGCGCCGGCCGTATCGGCGAGCTCGGCGAGCTCACCCAGATGCTCGGCGAGTTGATGCCGGGCACGCGTACGCTTGAGCGGCGCGCCCACCAGCAGGGCGCGCTCCACGGGCGCTTCGAGAGAGATGATATCGCGAGGAATGCGCAGGGCCTCAGAGAGAGGACATCACCGGCCGCTGCCGCTGAACGCGGTGAACGTGCCCGTGCGGTCGTAGGGAATCGTGAACGTTCCCACCGACGCCCCGACCGTGACGTCTCCGAGCACGCGATAGTTGACCTTGCCGCTGTTCATGAGCTGGCGCCCGGCCGTTCCGACGCCGTTCCAGCTGAACGTGAGCGGGAGCGGCACCTGCAGCGAATCGCCGCTCTGCACGGTGAAGCGCGAGTCACTCGCGCCGGAGCCGAAGGTAACCGAGTCGACCATGAGCTTGTAGGTGATGCGCGTGGCGTCCAGCTTGAAGTGATTCGGATTGTAGACGTTCAGCACGACGTCCACCGTTCCCCCCGTGAGCCCGATCTGGCTGACCTGCACATCCCGCACCGTGACAACGGGGTTCTGATAGGACAGAGGGTTGAAGGTGGCACACGCGGCACCTGCGCTCAGCACGATCGACATCAGCAGCAACGTCACCGGTTTCATCTCTGCTCCAGACAGTTGGTCGCGCGCCCCCGTCAGGAGGGTCGCTCGAGTTTGTCCTTCAGTTCGGACCACCAGGCGAGGCGCCTGGCGATGTCCCGTTCGAAGCCGAACGGCCCGGGCTCATAGAACATGGAGCCGCGCAGCCGCTCGGGAAGATATTCCTGCGGCGTGTACGCCTCGGGTGCGTCGTGCGCGTACTGATACCCCTGCCCATAGCCCAGTTCCTTCATGAGCGCGGTGGGCGCGTTGCGAATGTGCAGTGGCACCGGCTCGCCCGGACTCTCGCGCGCGGCATCGAGCGCGGCGCCCAGCGCGCGCTTTGCGCTGTTCGACTTGGGTGCGGTCGCCAGGTAGATGGTCATCTCGGCCAGTGGAAGATAGCCTTCCGGCGGCCCCAGCATGTGATACGCGTCACGCGCCGCGACGGCGAGCTGCAGGGCCCGCGGGTCGGCCAGACCGACGTCCTCGGCGGCCATCGCGATGGCGCGGCGGAAGATTGTCATGGGATCCTCGCCGCCATCGAGCAGCCGCGCCATCCAGTACAGCGCACCCTGCGGATCGCTGCCACGCAGCGACTTGTGGTACGCGGACAGCAGGTTGAAATGCTCCTCTCCGGCCTTGTCGTGGCGGGCGAAACGCAGCTGCAGCGCCTCGCGGGCGACGGCCCCGGTCACGTGTCCCCGTTCTCCGACATGCTGCGCCGCGGCCTCCAGTGCGGTGAGTGCGCGCCGGGCGTCGCCGTCTGCTTCGCGGGCGAGCAGCGCTACGGCGTCATCATCCACCTGAAGCTCCAGACGGCCGAGTCCGCGCTCGCGGTCCGTGATGGCGGCGCGCACCAGCGAGGTAATGTCCTCTTCCGCGAGCTGTCGCAGCACGAAGACGCGCGAACGGGAGAGCAGCGCGCCGATGATCTCGAAGCTCGGATTCTCGGTAGTCGCGCCGATGAGCGTGATGGTACCGCGCTCTACGTGCGGCAGGAACGCGTCCTGCTGTGCACTGTTCAGGCGGTGGATCTCATCGACAAAGAGAATGGTGCCGCGACCCATCGTCGCGAGCCGATCCTCCGCGTCGCGCACGATTTCCCGTACGCGGGGCACGCCCTCGGTGACCGCCGAGAACGGCTCGAAGGCCCGATCGGTGAACTGCGCGATCAGCAGCGCCAACGAGGTCTTACCCGAGCCTGGAGGGCCCCAGAGAATGATCGAGCCCACGCTGCCCGTCTCGATCGCGGAACGCAGCGCCATGCCGGGGGCAAGCAGGTGCTGCTGGCCGACGAACTCATCCAGTGTTCGTGGCCGCATGCGCGCCGCAAGCGGGCGAGCGGACTCCGGAGGCTGAAAGAGCGACGGATCGCGCCTGGGATCGCGCTCGGCACGGCGTGCGCCGCCGGAGCGTCGTGGCGGCACGATCAGATCCCCACGGCGGCGCGAGAGAGAAAATACAACCCACACCCAGCAAAGAAGGCAAACTGCGTACGCCACTCGTGCTTGCCCTGAAATTCCGGAATGAGATTCGACGCGCCCACGTACAGCGTCACGCCGGCCGACACCGCGAGCCCGTAGGTGACGAGCACGCCGAGCGTGTCGGTGAGCATCACACCGAGGATCGTCGCGATGCCCAGCGCGATGGCCGCGTACAGCGCCTTGTCGCGCCCCGCGCCGGCCGCCAGAAAGAGACTCGAGATCGCCAGACCCTCGGGGAACTTGTGCAGCAGGATCGCCACGAAGATCAGGGTGCCGAGCGCGGTGCTCACGTGAAATCCCGATGCGATGGCGACGCCATCCACGAACGTGTGCAGGAGGAGGCCGACCAGCGCGGTGACGCTCACCATTTCGGATACTTCATGGGTCTCCTCACCAAAATGGAAGTGCGGCGCGAGCGTGTGCTGCGTCAGATGCACCAGCAGAAAGCCCAGCAGTGCCGCCACCGCGCCCGCGCGCCCCGTGTGCGCGAGCGCGTCGGGAAAGATGTCCGTGAGCGACGCCGAGATCATGAATCCCGCGGCGAGCGCCACGAGCACATCCAGCGCGCCCACACTCCACCTCGCGCGCCACGTGACGGCGGCGGCGCCGACCACATTGGCCAGCGCCGCCACAATCGCGTATTCCAGCGCCGTGTGACTCACGCGGCAGTGAGGTGCAGCGTGCCCGCCAGGGCGGCAACGGCCTCCACCAATTCCGGGGCCTCCGGATATTCATGGTGCGACAGGCGCCAGCTCCGCGTGCGCACCATGCGCTGCTCCTCCAATCCCTTCCCCTTGAGCAAGTACAACCAGCGATCCGTCCGCGCGTAGATGAACAACTCCAGGAGCGGATTGAGCGTCACCTGATCCTCGCTGGTGAATACGGCGATCTCCACGCCACCATGCGCGGCCAGCAACGGCTTGATGCGCGCCAGGCCGTCGCGGACGTCCGGCAGCGCGAGACTGGCGCCGGTCCATGCGTGCTTCGTGCGTTCGTCCGTGATGGCGAGATCCACCGCGGGCGGCAGTTGGTCGAGCAGTGTCACGAAGAGGTCCACGACGCGTTCGGCGTTGGCCACCAGATGGGCGGAGAAGATTTCGCCCTCACTGGCGAACGTGAAGCCATCGGCCGCGCTGCGGAAGCGCTTCCAGAGGGACGTTTCAGGTTCGCGACCACGAAAGAACATCGCGGAAAGACTCCCACTCAGGTCATCGGTTCCTGCTGCAGCACCACGGCACGCGCCAGCAGCGGCTCGCGCACGTTTCGCGCGGGGTCCTGCAACACGTCCTCCAGCAATCGGCGCAGCGTCCACCCCAGCCTGGGCCCCGGTGGAATGCCAACGCGCTGCAGATCCACCCCATTCACCGCAAGATCGCCAATCTCCACCGGATCGCGAAAGGCAATACGCAGGGCGCGCCGATACAGGGAGGCCATGCGGCGCGGCGCGGGCACGACCTCACCACGTGCGTCCGCGCCGGCACACCGTGCCGCCGCGAGCCGGAGAACCTCGCGCAGTCGCGTGCGGCCCGTGACGCCGACCAGCGCGCGAATGGCGCGGTCGGACGGTGGTTCCGGTGCCGCGAGCGCTGAGCGAAGCGGTTCGTCAATGGCGTGCCAGCGCTCGAGGATGCTCGCCACCCAGTCCGCGTCAGAATTCGAGAAGCGCAGGCTCCGTGCCGTGCGTCCGGCCTCTGCACTCTGCAAGTCCGAAAAGAGCACGACAAGCCGGCGCATCACGCGTTCGCGCGGCACGCCGCCATCGGGACGCTTAACGCTGTCCAGGGCGACCAGCGTGGTGTCCGACATGACCGCCAGCGGAGGGATCAGCACCCCGAGCGCGCCGCTCTCCCGCCAGAGTCGCAGGGCCACCGATGGCGTCGCGACCTGCTCCATGGTCTTCTCCAGCTCCTGCTGCACCCGCTCCCGCGACAACCGGACGAGCTCCGGTGCACTCGACACGATCGCACGCCAGGTCTCGGGTTCGATCACAAATCTGAAGCGGGACGCGAAGCGAATGGCGCGCAGAGCCCGCAGCCGATCCTCGCGAAGACGATCCGCCGCGCGCCCCACGGCGCGCACGATGCCCCTGGCCAGATCGTCACGTCCGTGGAACGGATCCCGCAGCTCGCCCGACAGTGGCGAGACGGCAATGGCGTTGATGGTGAAGTCACGCCGCGCCAGATCCTCCTCGAGCGACGCACCGAACTCCACTTCCGCGTGCCGGCCATCAGTGCGGACGTCACGACGGAAGGTGGTGACCTCGTGCTCGGTCCCCTGCGCATCGAGCACGCTCACGGTGCCGTACTTGATGCCCTTGGGCGCCGTCCGGCGAAAGAGGCGCTGAACGTCGCGCGGGCGGGCCGCGGTCGCCAGGTCCCAGTCGAGATGCGGGTGCCCGAGCAGGGCATCACGCACGGCGCCGCCCACGCACCACGTCTCGAAGCCGGCACCCTCCAGCGTGCGGGCAATCTCCATCACGGGCGCCGGCACGCGCAACGCGCCGGCCGCCCCGCCCTGAATCCGCGCCATCTCGCTCCGTCGTGCAGGTGAGTCAGTGGATCCCGCGCCAACCCTCGAACATCGCGTGCAACGCGGCGACGTCCATGCCGAGTCCCAGCGCAAGCATCAGGTCGATGCGCGCCTGTTGCGGCCGGCGTCCCCGCGCCAGGATCGCGCCGGCATCGTGCAGGCGGCGTGCCCCGCCTGGATACCCGTACGTCAGTCCCACGCGCCCGCGCTGCACCCGCGACGAAATGACGACGGGTTTTCCCTCTCCGATCCATCGCTCCAGGCCCGGCACCATGGCGGGCGGCACGTTCCCGCGCCCCATCGCGGCTACTACGACCCCGCGCGCCGTCTCGCGCGAGGCGTCGAGCAGACGCGAGTCCGCTCCGGCCCACGAGTAAATGATGTCCACCGGCAGCGCCGGCGCCACCGGCGCGAGCGGCGCCGGCAGTGGCGGCAGCGCCCGCCGGAAAATCACCTCGCCGTCATCGACCACGGCAACCGGCCCCAGTCCCGGGCTCTCGAAGGCATCGAGCAGATGCGTGTGCGCCTTGGTCACGTCGATCCCCGCGAACACACGCCCCAGCATCGTCACCATGACGCCATAGCCATGCGCCTCTGCGCTGGAGGCCACGCGCGCGGCATCCAGCAGATTGGCCGGCCCGTCCCACCCCAGGTCACTGGCGGTCTTCATGGCGCCGGTGAAGACCACCGGCTTGTCCGGCGGCAGCGAGCGCGCGATGAGATACGCCGATTCCTCGAGCGAATCGGTCCCGTGCGTGACGACCACGCCGTTTACCTCGGCGCGCGCGAGATGCCGCGCGATGCATGCGCGCAGCGCCCACATGCGCTCCACGGTCATGTGCGGTCCCGGATAGGATCCGAACTCCTCGATCTCCACGCGCGTCACCTGCTCGATGCCGCGCGTGGCGTCGAGGATCTCCTGACCCGAGAGCGCCGGTATCGCGCCACCCGACACGGCATCGTGACGCATGGAAATCGTGCCGCCGGTGAAGATCAGGACGATCAACGGCATGCGACTACCCGCACATCACACTTCCGCCGTTCACATTCAGGACCTCACCGGTGACGTGCCGGGCCAGATCGGAACAGAGGAAGACGATGGGACCGGCGATGTCCGCGGTCGCGGCGATTCGTCCGAGCGGGATCGTCGCCATGATCCGCTCGCGTCCGCCGTTCGCGAATGGGTCCTCGCACATCTCGGTGTCCACCCAGCCGGGCGCCACGCAATTCACCGTGATGTCGCTGGGCGCCAGCTCCACGGCCAACGACTTGACGAACGCGATCATTGCGCCCTTCGATGCCGCGTAGTCCGCGTGGAACGCCTCGCCGCGCTGGCCGGCCGTGCTCGCCACGAGCACCACACGCCCGCCGGAGCCGATCAGTCGGACGGCTGCCCGCGTCGTGCGAAACATGGCGTCCAGATTCTGCGCCATCGTGCGCGACCAGCGGGCATCCGTCATGTCGGACAGCGCGACATCCTCGGGCGGCCAGATCCCCGCGTTGCCCACGAACAGCTCGAGTCCGCCGAACTCGCGCGACACGCGCTCGAAGAGCGAGGCCGTTCCCTCCTCCGTGGAGATGTCGGCGGCGTGCGCAAACGCCCGCACGCCGCGATCCGCGATCTGCCGCACCACGGCAGCGGCTTCCGCCTCGCGGCTGCGGTAGCCGATTCCCACGTCCGCGCCGCTCTCGGCGAGCATCAGCGCCGTCGCGGCACCGATCCCGCGTGCGCCGCCGGTCACGAGCGCGCGTTTGCCGCGCAGCGAGATCACAGCTCGGCCTCCACGCGCTCACAGATGGCGTGGCCAATGCACAGATGCAATTCCTGCGCGCGATCGGTGCGATCGGTCGGGATCGTCACCGTGCACGCGGCCAGCGCGCGCAACGCGCCGCCGTCCCGCGCCGAGAAGGCCAGCACGGGCACATTCCGCGCGCGCGCCGCTTCCGCCGCGCGCAGCACGTTCGGCGACGATCCGCTCGTGGAGTGAATGATGAGCAGGTCACCCGGTCGCGCGAGCGCTTCCACCTGTCGCGCGAAAATGTGCTCGAATCCGAGGTCGTTTCCGGCCGCCGTGAGCAGCGACGTGTCCGTCGTGAGCGCCACGGCCGGGACGGCGCGCCGGTGCCGAACGTATCGCACCACGTATTCCGTGGCGAGATGCTGCGCATCCGCGGCGCTGCCGCCATTGCCACAGAAGTAGAGCGTGCCGCCGGAGCGGACCGTATGCCGCACCATGTCCGCCGCGCGCTCGATGTCGGGCATCATGGTATCGGCAACGCGCGTCGCGATGGCCGCGAGTTCGCGGAGTGCGGCGTCGAGTGGCTGGGTCATCAGCGTCCCAGGAAGAGTTTGCGCAGGCGGCCGAGCATGCCGGCCTCGACGCGCGGAATGGGCATCACGGGCAGCATCGGTTGACCATGCAACAGACGGTCCGCGTTCGTATGCGTCAACAGCTCCGCCTGCTCGTCCGCGCCGATTTCGAGCAGCCACTGGCGCGCCGCGTTGAGCGAGCGGGCATCGCCGTGATTGTCGCTGGCGATGCAATCGACGAGTCCCTCCTCCAGGAGCTGGCGCGCGAACCGGCTCATTGGTGCCGACCCGAAGATCATGACCGCATCCAGTTGAATGACCGCGCCCACGCTGCGCCACTCGACGACCTGCTCCACGGTGGCACCATGGTACCGCTCGGGGTGCGCCAGCACCGGGATCACGCCACTCATGCTGATGCGCAGGAGCTCGCGCGACGCGCCGGGTGGCACATTCATGCGCGGAAACTCCACGAGCGCGGCGCGCGATCCCGCCAGGTGCAGCGCCGTGGCGCGCAGATCGACGCCTGGCGCATCGAGCATGATCTCCCAGCCCTGTGCCAGCGTGGGGCCGGTGGGCGTTGCCTCGGCGAGCTGCGCGAGAAGCTCGGCGTACCGCTCCACCGGCGCATGCGCCGCGTCCGTGGCGCGCAGATGCGGCGTGCACACGAGCAGCGTCACGCCGTCGCGGCCGAACCGCTCCAGCACCGGCACGGACGCCGCGATGCTCGGCGACCCGTCATCCACGCCCGGAAGCAGATGGCTGTGAATGTCGATCACGAACGCGCCGCGCCCGCCAGCGCGGAGATCGCTCGTACCCCATCCTCCTCGAACAGCGTACCCACCACCACGAAGTCCGCTCCCGCGTCACGCGCGCGGCGCACATCATCCGGCGTGCGGATGCCACCGCCCACGAACAGCGGCCCGCGCGCCTGGGCACGGGCCGCGTGCACCAGAATGGGCGAGATCGCCTGCGCGGCGCCACTCCCCGCTTCCAGATACGTCGCCCGCATGCCCAGCAGCATCGCGGCCTGCACATGCATGGCCAGCACCTCCGGCTTGTCCGCGGGCAGCGGGCGGGATTGCGTGACCGATTCCACCGTGCTCACCCGGCCGCCGTCCACCAGGCAATAGGCCGTGCTGATGATTTCGACATCCGGGTGCCGGTTGACGAAGGGCACCGCGCGCACGTGCTCCTCGATGAGGTACTGCGGATTCCGCCCACTGACGAGCGAGAGAAACAGGATCGCATCGACGGCGCAGATGAGCTGCGCCGCGGTGGCGGGAAACTGGATGAGCGGCAGTGCCGGCGCATGTCGTCTGAGGACGCGCGCCACCGCCGGCGTGTCACCCGCGGTGCCGAAACTGTTGCCGAGCAGCAGCAGCGCGGCACCGTCCCCGGCCGCACGCTGCGCCAGTGCCGCGGCGGTCGCTTCGCTCGTCCGGGCCGGGTCCACGAGCACCGCCAGCCCATGCGATGCGGACAGTCGCTCCAGCACGGTCACCGCGACGCCGGGGCCGGGGCCAGCGCGGCGATCCGCTCCATGGCGCGCCGCGCGCGCGCCGGCAGCAGGTCCGGCGCGTCGGCCGCCGCTTCGAATGCGTACGTGACCAGCGCATCCGCGGCGAGCAGTTCCAGCGCGCCGGCTCGCGCCCGTTCATCCGCAGCGAGCCAGCGGGTCAGCAGCTCCTCGGTCGCGGCGAGCGCCGCATCGGGTACCGCTGCAGCATCCTGTTCGAGGGATGGCCGGAGCGCCTCACGCACACGCGCGCGCAATGCCGGCGGAGCCAGCGCATCGTGTTCATCCAGCCACTCCGCGATCGTCACAGGGCGGCGGCGAGCGCGGCCCGGACGATGCCCGGTGCCTGCGCGATGGCGGCAGGCAGACGCGCCGCGTCGGGTACGCCTGCCTGCGCCATGTGGGCCTTGCCGCCCCCCTTGCCTCCAGCCACCGCCGCGATGTCGCGAATGAGCTGGTCCGCTCGCACCCCGCGTGCCCGCAGATCGTCCGTCACCACGCCGAGCAGCGTCGTGCGACCGTCATGGAACGACGACCCGATCACGGCAACCCCCGATCCGAGCTGCTCGCGCAGCGCATCCCCCATGGCCTGCAGCTCCTTCACGTCACCGGCGCTGACGACGCCGGTCACGATCCGCGCACCATCGGCCCGTTCCGCTCTGGCCACCAGTGGCGCCAGTTGATCGCCGCCGCCGCGCAGTGCCTCGTCCAGCCGCCGCTGCAGCGTCCGCCGTTCCTCCAGCAGCGACTCCACGCGCCGTTCGACGCCATCCGCCGGCGCGCGAACGAGCTCCGCGACGCGCAGCAGCCGCTGCTCCGTGTCCCGGACGTATGCATAGGCACGTGGCCC
>Ga0070681_10001160_pt1 | contig 22748 bp, 17 predicted proteins | sample KBSC83BmetaG_FD_65650 | JGI IMG/M metagenome (GOLD analysis project Ga0070681, IMG submission 65650) | Corn rhizosphere microbial communities from Kellogg Biological Station, Michigan, USA - KBS C8-3B metaG | ecosystem: Host-associated > Plants > Roots > Rhizosphere | place: USA: Michigan...
CCGCACGACACCGCGCCGATGGAGGCGGATGCGCGCGAGGCGCTGCGCTACTTCGAGCGCGCCGGCGACGTGGCGCGGCGCGCGAACTACGAGTTCGCCGCGTGGTACGTCGCCGGCAACGTCGAGCGCCTCGAGATCGTGCTTGGGCATGCCGACCGCGCAGTGCGTGCGATCCGCAAGCGGCTCAAGGCGCTGCAGGCGATCGGCGCGCACTACGACGAGATCGTCACGCGCTCGAACCTCGCGTGGGGCTTGCGCGTGCTCGGGCTGCATGACGAGGCGCTGCACGAACTCGACGTCGCCTTGGGGCTTGCGCGTGACACCGGCACCGCCAACGTGCTGCTCGAGTTCCTCGAATACGACCGCTCCATCGTGCTGGCGGCGCGCGGCGACATGGCGGCCGCGCGAGCGAGCTACCGCGAATACCTGCGCCTCCTGCACGGCTGGAACGCGGGAAAGCGCACGACACCCGACGACGATCCGCCGCCCGCGCCCAAGCGCCCGCTCGAGCCGTATTTCCTCAAGTCCGCCGACCGCTTCATCCGCGAGCACCTTGCCGAGACGATCTCGGTCGAAGCCCTCGCGCGCCACTGCGAGGTGAGCTGGCGAACGCTGCAGACCGCGTTCGGCGAATACCGCGGCGTCACGCCGGTCGCCTACATCCGCAACCTGCGCCTCGACCATGCGCGCCGCCTGTTGATGGAAGGCGACGCGGCGGTCAAGGACATCGCGGCGAGCGCCGGGTTCCACAGCGCCACCACCTTCGCGCTCGAGTTCCGCAAGCGCTTCGGCATGCAGCCGAGCCGTGTGCGACTTTCGATGCCGCGCAGCGTCTAGCGGGCGATTCCGGGCCCGGCAACCTTGGCCGACGAGGGCATGCAGGGATCCACCAGCACGTCCTGGAACGGGTGCCAACCCGTGCCAGTGCGCGGGTCGACGTTGCGATGGACGAGCGAGGTGCATGCGCGACCCGACGAACCGTCGATCGCCGAGAACGTCCACATGACGAACCCGTAGTAGCCCGGTTCGTCATCGGACATCACCAGCGAGTAGCCGACGTACTCGTCCATGAGCGGATCCCACCCCGCATTGCCGAGGTCGCATTCGATCGGGGACCGCGGGATTCGCGAATCCGCGAGCGCCGGCAGGTCGGTGTAGCCCTGCACGCCGACGTAGCCTGGCGGCCCTTCGAACGTCATCGTCACCGGGCTCGGCTGGAACGGCACGAGGTCGATAGTCCAGGTCTCGAGCTCCAGTCGCGCAGTCATCCAGGCTACTTGGCTCGATGACGACGGCACGCAGTATTCGATGCCAACGACCGTGTAGCCGCTTGCTGCCAGCTTGTCGCGCCGTACCGGATTCGGCGTATAGGCGAACGCCGGTCCGGCGGCTTGCTCGAGTTTCCACACCGGCGCCGTGCCGTCGACGCACTGCCCGCCCGCGTCGGGCACCGGCGCATGGAACACCACGCCTTCGTCGTAGCCGCCGAAGGTCCCGAGCACCGCCGCACATTCCGCTGGCGATCGCGAGTAGAAATGCATTCCCCGCCGCCCCGCTTGCGCAGGGACGTAGATCCGGCAGATCGGCGCGACATCGGCGCTCGCCTCGGTCCGCACGCGATAGCGCGAGCCGGTCCGGTGCCAGCCCGGGAACAGGCCGGCGTCGAGCGCCGCGACCTCCGTCGCATTGGCAGTGGTGAAATAACGCTCGAATTCGACGTGGTAGTACTCGACCGCGGTCGCGACACCCTTGGCCACTGGCGCGGCGCCGTCATCGCCGACGACGGGAACGCATTGGCTGCGCGTGTGGTCCGGGCCCGACCACAGGATGTAGTGGTTGCGGGCGCAGGGATCGTCGTCGGCGCGGGCCGTCGCGTGCACGACGACCAGCAGGACTCCCATGGCGATGAGGACGATGCCTCGGATCATGTTGCGCTCCGTCGGACGATGGCGACGGCATGCTAGTCGATTTCGCGGGCAGCGCCAGCACCCCGGCAGGACGACTATCGAAATTCGCAGTTTTTGTCGCCGGCCGTCGCAGCGATCATCCGCGGTTCGAAAGACCGCGCCCCGGCACGGCCGCGAACAGCGCGCGTGTCCACGGATGCACGGGATGCTCGAACACCTCGCGCGTATCGCCCGACTCGACGATCCGCCCCTCGTGCATCACCGCCACGCGATCGCAGATCTGCGCGGCGACGCGCAGGTCGTGGGTGATGAAGAGCATGGCGAGCTTCATGCGATCGCGGATCTCGGCGAGCAGCGCCAGCACGCGCGACTGCACCGACACGTCGAGCGCGGACACGGGCTCATCGGCGATCAGCACTTCCGGCTCGAGCGCCAGCGCGCGCGCGATGCACAGGCGCTGGCGCTGGCCGCCCGAGAACTCGTGCGGATAGCGCGAAAGTGCGCGCTCGGGCAGGTGGACGAGCGACATCAGCTCGCGGGCGCGCGCCATCGCGCTCGCGCGCGAGACGCCGTAGTTGAGCGGGCCCTCGACGATCGACTCACCCACGCGGCGCCGCGGGTCGAGCGAGCGGTACGGATCCTGGAACACCACCTGCAGCTTGCGTCGCAGCGGCCGCAGCGCCGAGGGCCCCATCCGTGCGATGTCGACGCCGTCGAGCTCGATCGCACCTGCCGAAGGCTCGATCAGCCGCGCGATCGCGCGGGCCACCGTCGTCTTCCCGGAGCCCGATTCGCCGATCAGCCCCAGCGCCTCGCCGCGGCGCAATTCGAGGTCGACGTCGCTACAGGCGATCACCGGCGGGCGCCGCGTCCACGCGCCGCGCGCCGGCCACGCCTTGGAAACGCCGCGCGCGACGACGATCGGCGCGCCCGCCACCGCGGCGCGTGGCGGCGGGTCGAACCCCGGCACCGCGGCGATCAGCGCGCGCGTGGCCGCATGCTGCGGATCGCGCAGCACGCGATCGCGCTCGCCGCTTTCGACGACGCGCCCGCACTGGAGCACGACGATCCGGTCGGCGATGTCGGCGACCACGGCGAAATCGTGCGTGATGAACAGCACACCCGTCGCGTGCTCGCGCGCGAGCCTGCGTACCAGGCCGAGGATCTGCGCCTGCGTCGTCACGTCGAGCGCGCTGGTCGGCTCGTCGGCGATGAGAACGGCGGGCGCGAGGACCTGCGCCATCGCGATCATCACGCGCTGGCGCTCGCCGCCCGAAATCGCGTGTGGCCACGCGGCATGGATGCGCGCGGTATCGCCGATCCCGGCGTCGGCCAGCGCGGCGAGCGCACGCGCTCGTCGCGCGCCCGCGTCGTCGCTGGTGTGCGCCGCGATCACCTCCTCCACCTGCGCACCGCAACGCATCAGCGGGTTCAGCGCCGTCTCGGGCTCCTGGAAAACCATCGCCATCCGCGCGCCCCGCAGCGTCGCGAGGCGCGGCTCGGTCGCGCCGACGATTGCCTCGCCGTCAACCTCGATGCTGCCCCCGGTGATGCGCAGCGCCGGCGGCAGGAGCCCCATCGCGGCAAGAGCGATCGCCGACTTGCCCGACCCCGATTCGCCGACGAGGCAGACGACCTCGCCGGGCGCGACGTTCAGCACGACGCCGTCGACTGCGTGGACGCGGTCGCCGCCGGGCGGCAATGCGATCGTGAGATCACCGATGGAGAGCGCGGCGCGCGCATCGTCTCGCGACGGATCGCGCTCGGCAGGAGGGCGCGTATGCACGCTCACAGCTCGCGGCGCACGCGCGGGTCGAGCGCATCGCGCAGGCCGTCGCCGAGGATGTTGATGGCAAGCACCGTCAGCGCGACGAAGAGTCCCGGCCACAACACCGCGTGCGGGTAGACGCGGAACAGCGAGCGTCCCTGCGCCATGATGTTGCCCCACGTCGGCGTCTCGGGCGGCACGCCGACGCCGAGGAACGACAGGATCGCCTCGACGAGGATCGCGGTGGCGCCGATGTACGTGGCCTGCACGATCAGCGGCGACCACGTCCCCGGCAGGATATGGCGGACGATCAGCGCGGGTGTCGAGGTGCCGGCGGCGATCGCGGCCTCCACGTACGGCTCCTCGCGCAACGCGAGCACCAGCGCGCGCACGAGCCGCACGACGCGCGGGATCTCGGTGACGACGACCGCCGCGATCACGGCGGCGACGCCGCCCGACCACACCGATGCGAGCGCCAGCGCGAGCAGGATGCCCGGGATCGCCATCAGTCCATCCATGATCCGCATCACCGGGCCGTCGAGCCGCCGCAGGTAGCCCGCGATGAGGCCGATGGCGACGCCGAAGGCGGTGGCGAGCGCCGCGACCGCGATGCCGACGGAAAGCGACACGCGCGCGCCGAACAACACGCGCGTCGCGATGTCGCGACCGAGCGTATCCGTTCCCATCCAGTGCCGCACTTCACGCACGCTGCCGTCGTCGGCACGCACCGCTTCACGAGCGCCGGTGACGAGGTTGCGCGACGCCGGCGCAATCGCGGCGGGATCGAATGGCGTCAACCACGGCGCCGCGATGCCCATCGCGACGATGGCGGCGAGCACCAGGGCGGCGAACACCATCGACCGATCGCGCACGAGGTGTCGCGCGCGCGCCGGGCGTACGCGTTCCGCACCGGCGTCGGGCGCGTCGTCGCCGGTCAGTAGCGGATGCGCGGGTCGAGCCACAGGTACGCGACGTCGATCGCGAGGTTGAGCAGCACGTACACGAGCGCGAACAGCAGGATCACGCCCTGCACCGTCGGGTAGTCGCGCGCGAGCACCGCGTCGACGGTGAGGCGGCCGAGACCGGGGATCGCGAACACGCTCTCGGTGACGACAACGCCGCCGACGAGCAGCGCGAACCCGAGGCCGATCACCGTGACCACCGGCACCGCGGCGTTGCGCAGCGCGTGGCGGACGAGGATCGCCGGACCGCGCAAGCCTTTCGCGCGAGCGGTGCGGATGAAGTCCTCGGACAACGCGTCGAGCGTGCTCGCACGCGTGATCCGCGCGATCAGCGCGACGTGGACGACCGACAGCGCGAGTGTCGGCAGCACGAGGTGCGACACGAATCCGGCCACGCCTTCGGCGAGCGGCTGGTAGCCCTGCACCGGCAGCCATGCGAGGTCGACCGCGAGCCACCACACGAGCGCGTAGCCGGTGACGAAGACAGGCACCGAGAATCCCGCGACCGCCACGCCCATGACGATGCGATCGACGACGCCTCCGTGCTTCCACGCGGCGATCGCGCCGAGCGGAACCGCGACGAGCACCGACAGCACCATCGTCGCGAGCGCCAGCGCCAGCGTCGGGCCGACACGCGCGGCGATCAGCGCGGTGACCGGCTGGTGAAAGAAGAACGATTGGCCGAGGTCGCCGCGCGCCACGTGCGCGAGCCACGTCGCGAACTGCACGACGAGCGGGCGGTCGAGGCCGAGCTCGGCGCGGATCGCCGCGACGTCCCGCGTCGTCGCCGCGGGACCGGCAATGATCGCCGCCGGATCGCCGGGCGCCATCCGCACCAGCGCGAACACGACGACGGCGACGATCGCCAGCACGATGATCGTCGCGGCGACGCGGCGCGCGGCGTAGATCAGCATCCGGCCGCTTCGTTCGTCGCCGCGCGAGCGTGCGGAGGGCCGCGGCGCGTCAATGCCTGGTGATGTTCCAGAACACCGTCGCCGGCGCCGCCACCATGCCGTCGAGGCTGCGCCGCACCAGCGCCGGCTGGTACCACTGGCCGAGGATCGCGTGCGTCGGATTCTTCGTCCAGTGCACCTGCACGGCATCGGCGATGGCCTTCTGCTGCGCCGGATCCGTGGCGCGCGCGAACTCGTCGCGCAGCTTTTCCATCACCGGATCGCAGGGCCAGCCGAACAGCGCCTTGCCGCAGCTCGCGTTGAGGAACGCCGTGCTCACCGGGTTCAGCACGTCGGCGGACACCCACGACGTCAGCATCATGTGCCAGCCGCCCTGCGACGGTGGATCCTTTTTCGCGCGCCGCGCGACCACGCTCTGCCAGTCCATCGACTGCATGTCGACCTTGAAGCCGCCGCGCTCGAGCAGCGACTTCGCCACCGGCGCGAGGTTGGTCAGCACCGCGAGGTCGGTCGACTGCAGGAGCACGATCGGCGTGCCGTCGTAGCCTGCTTCCTTCAGCAGCGCGCGCGACTTCGCGAAATTGGACTCGAGGAGGCCGTCCATGCCGGCGGTCGACGCGAGCGGCGTGCCGCAGACGAACAGCGCCTTGCACACCTTGTAGTACTTCGGGTTGCCGATCGTCGCCTTGAGGAAGTCCTCCTCGTTGAGCGCGTAGAGCACCGCCTCGCGCACTTTCGGATTGTCGAGCGGCGGCGCCGTCGAGTTGAAGCGCAGCGAGTACTGGTTGCCGAGCGGGTTGATGTTCGCGACGCGGATGTTCGGGTCCTTCTCGGCGAGCGGCAGCAGATCGTGCGACGGATACTCGACGTAGTCGATCTCGCCGGCGATGATCGCGTTGAGCGCGGTCTGCTGGTCGGGGATCGATTTCCATTCGACGCGGTCGACCTTGACGACCTTGCCGCCGGCGAGGCCCGACGGCGGCTCGGGCCGCGGCTTGTAGCGGTCGAAGCGTACGTAGACCGCCTTGTCGCCGGGCTTCCATTCGTCGGCCTTGAACACGAACGGGCCGCTGCCCGTGTAGTCGCTGATCTGGCGGTCGGGCGGCGTGTCGGCGACGCGCTTCGGCATCATGAACGGCACGGACGACGACGGCTTGCCGAGCCCCGACAGCACGAGCCCCGTCGGCTCGTTCAGCACGATGCGGAACGTGCGCGCGTCGACGACCTCGAAGCCCTTGACGAACGTCATCAGCTTCTGGCCCATCGCATCCTTCGCGCCCCAGCGCTTGATCGACGCAATGCAGTCGTCCGACGTGACCGGCTTGCCGTCGTGCCACAAGAGGCCATCGCGCAGCGTCAGCGTGTACGTGCGCTGGTCGGCGCTGACGGTGTATCTGTCGACCATCTGCGGCTGCACGTGGCCGTTCGCGTCGGTCGCGAACAGCGTGTCGTAGATCATGTAGCCATGGTCGCGCGTGATGTACGCGGTGGTCCAGATCGGATCGACGATCTTGAGATCCGAGTTCATCACCACGCGGAGCACGGTCTCGGCGCCGGCTGGCACGGCCAAAACGAGCGAGAGCACCCATGCAAACGCGCGGGCGACGAGAAGGCTGCGGGTGGTCATGGTGATCCGGCCAAGGCGAACGGGTGACACTGCGACGGGCAAAGCTTACCGCGGAACGCGGCGTGGACTGCTTGCGGGAGTGCAGCAGCGGTGCGCGCGACAACCTGGGCGCGACCGGCCATCAGGCCATCTTCATCTTGTCGAGGAACACCCGCCAACGTGGGTCCGCATGCAACGAGTGGAACAGCGAATCGGACGGGGTGTTGACGACCCCCGGGTCGCGCTGCTCGTAGGCACGCTCCAGCCACTCGAACGCGGCGTCGACCTCGCCGCGGAAGCCATGCAGCATCGCGATCTGATATGCGGCGCTGCGGCCGTATTGGCCGGACAGCTTCTGCAGCGCCTCGTCCGCGGTCTCGCGATGCCCCATCGCGTGCTCGACCATGCCTATCGCCAGCAGGCGGAACATGGGAAGCCGCTCCCGCCCGGCCAGCGTAAGCGCCTCCTCGAGGCGTCCTTGCCGCATCCTCGTGACCGCAAGGATGCACCAGACGAGGCCCGCGTTGGGATTCAAGTCGACCGCGGTCTCGAGCGCCTCGGACGCCTCTTCCAGCCGGCCCATTCGCATGAGCCGCATTCCAAGCGTCCGGTGAGCGGACACGCTCAGCGGATCGAGCGCGACCGCGCGGCGATACAGCGCGATCGACTGCTCGTCCCCGCCCAGGATCCGCGTCATGTTCGCTACCGCGATCAATACGGCGGGATTGTTGGGCGCCAACGCCAGCGCGCGCTGGTACGCGTCGTTCGCGGCCCGCCAATCCCAGTCGAACGCCTCGTGCACCTGGCCCAGGCGCACGTAAGCGTCGGCGCAATCCGGCGCCAGCGTGAGCGCGCGCTTCGCCGCCTCGCGTGCCCGCTCGTAGCCCTCCGCGACGTCGTCGCTGCCAAAGCCTGCCTGGTTGGCGAAGGCGTGCGACAGGCCCGCCCAAGCCAATGCGTATCCGGGATCACGACCGAGGGCCTGCTTAAAAAGCTCGACGCTGCGCGCGAGGTCGTCCGTCGTCAGGCGGTCGAGGAGGAACCGCCCCTGCAGGTAGAGCCGGTACGCCTCGGGATCGTCGGCGCGGCCCGCCGCCGCCGCCTGCACTTCCGCCTTGGCCGCCGCCGCGGCCTGCGCGCCGATCCGCTCGCCGAGCAGCGCCGAGCGCAGCTCCTTCACCACCGACTGCGCGATGTCGTCCTGCACGGCGAAGATGTCGTCGAGCTCGCGATCGTAGGTCTCCGACCACAGGTGCGAGTCGCTCGACGCCTCGATCAGCTGCGCGGTGATCCGCACGCGCTTGCCGGACTTGCGCACGCTGCCCTCGAGCACCGTGGCGACGCCGAGCTTCTGCGCGACCGTGCCGATGTCGATGTCCTTGCCCTTGAAGTAGAACGCCGACGTGCGCGACGCGACGCGCAGGCCGCGGATCTTGGCCAGCACGTTGAGGAGCTCCTCGGACAGGCCGTCGGCGAAGTACTCGTTGTCCTCGTCGCGGGACATGTTGACGAACGGCAGCACCGCGATCGAGGGGGTCGCGCGGTCGAGCGGCGCCTGCGATGCGCGCAGCGGCGGGAACTCGAACGGCAGGTCGGGATGGCAGAGCTGGAACACCGCCTCCTTGCGCGCGAGGTCCTTGAGGCCGTGCTCGCCCAGCGCCTTCGCGGTCGCGAGCGGCGGCAGGTGATCGCGCGCGAGGTCGTGCGTCGACGCCGACAGCAGCGTCTGCCCGCCATGGCCGGCGGCGAGGAGCCGCGCGACACGATTGAGCGGCGTGCCGAAGTAGTCGCCGTCGCGCTGCTCGGCAGCACCGGTGTGCAGCGCCATCCGCACGCGGATCGCGGCCGCCTCGGGCCAGCGCTCGCGGTGGAGCGCGCGCTGCGCCTCGAGCGCCGCGGCGATCGCCGCCGACGCGGTGCGGAACGCGGCGCAGAACGCGTCGCCGCCGGTCTTGAACACGTGGCCGCCGTTGGACGCGATCGACTGGCGAACGAGCAGGTCGTGCCGCGGAAGCGCGACCTCCATCGCGGCGCGCTCGTGCTCCCACAGCCGCGTGCTGCCCTCGATGTCGGTGAACAGGAACGTCACCGTGCCGCTGGGATGCGGCGCGGCGGGATCCTGGGGATGCGGGGCGATGGTCATCGGGGTGCCGGGGCGCGCCGGGCGGCAACGGCGCGGGCGCGACAGCATAAACCCGCCGTGCCCCGCGCGCACGTTCGCCGCGGACGCCGCCGTCGCGTCGCGCCGCGGTCGGCGCGACCCGTTGCGGTATCGTTTCTCGCTCGCGCCGGCTTCGCGGCGCGGCAATCGCCCGCAAGGACACGCATGGCCACGATCGCCGTCGGCGGCTTCCAGCACGAGACGAACACGTTTGCGCCGTCGAAGGCGAATTTCGCGGCCTTCGAGGCGGGCGGCGGCTGGCCCGAGCTCACGCTCGGCGAGCGGATCGCGCCGCGCCTCGAAGGCGCGAACATTCCCGCTGCCGGCGCGATCGCCGCGCTGCACGCGGCCGGCCACCGCACCGTCGGGCTCGCGTGGGGCGCCGCGTCGCCGTCGGCGCACGTGACGAAGGACGCGTTCGAGCGCATCGGCGGCGAGATCGTCGCGCGCGTGGCCGCGGCGATGCCGGTCGACGGCGTCTACCTCGACCTGCACGGCGCGATGGTCACCGAGCATCTCGACGACGGCGAAGGCGAGCTCCTCGCGCGCGTGCGCCGCGTCGTCGGCCCGCGCGTGCCGGTGGTCGCGAGCCTCGACCTGCATGCCAACATGTCGCAGGCGATGATCGACCAGAGCGACGGCATGGTGGCGTATTGCACGTATCCGCACGTCGACATGGCGCCGACCGGCGCGCGCGCCGCGGGGCTTCTCGACCAGATGCTCGCCACGCCGCGCGCGCATGCGAAAGTCTTCCAGCCGCTCGACTTCCTCACCGGGCTGCCGGCGCAATGCTCGTTCCTCGAGCCGGCGAAGAGTCTCTACGAGCTGCTCGCGCGGCTCGAGCGCGAGCACGATGCGGTGCTGTCGTTCACGCCGGGCTTCCCGATGGCCGACATTCCCGATTGCGGGATGGCGGTATTCGGCTACGGCACCGATGCCGGGCGCACGCGCGCCGCGGTCGCCGCGCTCGCCGCGGCCGTGAACGACGCCGAGCCGCAATTCCGGATGGAGCTCTTCGATGCGCGAGCGGGCGTCGCACGCGCGAAGGCGCGCGGCGCGCCCGGGTCGCCGGTCGTGCTCGCCGACACGCAGGACAACCCGGGCGCCGGCGGCAACGGCGACACGACGGGATTGCTGCGCGCGCTGATCGACGCCGACGCGCGCGACGCGGTGCTCGGCCTCCTCGTCGACGGTGCTTCGGCGCGGCAGGCACACGAAGTCGGCACGGGTCGCACGTCGGCGTTCCACCTGGGCGAAACCTCCGGCGTGCCCGGCCATGTGCCGCTCGACGGCGAGTTCGCGATCGAAGCGCTCACCGACGGGCGATTCACCTGCACCGGGCCGATGTTCAAGGGCTTCCGGATGGATCTTGGGCCGATGGCGGTGCTGCGCCAGGGCGGCGTGCGCGTCGTCGTCGCATCGAAGAAGGTGCAGGCGGCTGACCAGGCGATGTTCCGCCACGTCGGCATCGAGCCCGTGCGCGAGCGGATCGTCGCGTTGAAGAGCTCCGTGCATTTCCGCGCCGACTTCGAGCCGATCGCGCGCGAGGTACTCGTCGTCGTGGCGCCCGGCCCCGCGAAGGCCGATCCGACCGCGTTCCCGTGGACGCGCCTCCGCGAAGGGGTACGGCTCGCGCCGATGGGACCGGCATTCCACCGCAGCCGCTGAGCGCGCGGCGCCAATCGGCGTCGCCCGCGGCAACGGGTGATAGCATCCTCGCCGACCGCCCGGGCGTGACGCGATGGCCACCGACCGCGACTTCGACCTCCTGATCGACATCGGCAACACGTTCCTCAAGTGGGGCCTGTTCCTGCCCGGTCGCGAGGGCGGCGCGCGCGCCAACCGCGTCGAATCGGGCCATGCGCTGCTCGAGGAAATCTCGGCGCTCACGCGGCAGTTCTCCAGGCTGCCGATGCCCGCGCGGATCGTCATCTCCAACGTCGCCGGCACGCGCGTGCGCGCGGCGACCATCCGCCTGCTCGAGGTCTGGCCCGGCGCGCCGGCGCCGCATTGGCTGATTCCCGCCGCTCGCCAATGCGGCGTCACGAATTCGTATCGCAATCCGGCGCAGCTCGGCAGTGACCGCTGGGCGGCGCTGATCGGTGCCCGCATGCTGGCGCCGCAGAAAGCCGCGATGGTCGTCATGTGCGGCACCGCGACCACGCTCGACTTCCTCGCCGCCGACGGTCATTTCAAGGGCGGCATGATCATGCCCGGCGTCGGGCTGATGCTGCGCTCGCTGCACGAGGGCACCGCCGCGCTGCCCGACCAGCCCGGCGAGTACAGCGAGTTCCCGACGCAGACGGTCGACGCGATCGCGAGCGGCTGCCAGAACGCGCAGGCCGGCGCGATCGAGCGGCTCTACGCGATCGAGCGGGCCAACACGCCGGGGCTCGTGTGCCTGCTGTCCGGCGGCGCCGCCCGCGCCGCCGCGACGCGCCTCGCGATTCCGTTCGAGCTGCACGACAACCTCGTGCTGGAGGGGCTCTACGCGATCGCGGAGGAGCTGCCGCGACGCTGATTGCGGAACGGCGTAGACTGCCGCCGCAGAGGCTCCCGCCGCCCCGCGTCGCGTCGCCGTAAGGGCGCGCCCGGGCGGACGACAGATTGCCCGGCCCCCTCGGCCGCATGCCATTCGCGGAGGACGCGATGAGCGCGATCGACATCCTCGCCTTGCTGGTTCCCGTCACGTACTTCGCGATGCTGGCGATCGAGCGCCTGTGGCCCGCGCGCGTCTTTCCCCGGCGCCCGGGCTGGCAATGGCTCGGCGTGCTGTTCCTCGTCATCGTCGGCCTCGTGTCGGCGCTGACGCCGCTCGTGCTGCCCGTGGAGTGGCTCGCCGCGCACCGGCTGTTGCCTGGCGACCGGCTCGGCGTCGCGGCGGGCGCCATCGCCGGCTTCGTGATCGCCGAGGGCGTCGTATACGCGTACCACCGCGCCACCCATCGCTTTTCGTTCCTGTGGCGCTTGGGCCACCAGGTGCATCACAGCCCCGAGCGCGTCGACATCGCGGGCAGCGTGCTGTTCCACCCGGTCGAGATGGTGATCCAGGCGACGCTCCTCATCCTCACCACGACGATCGTGCTGGGGCTCGACCCGCTGGCCGCGGCGATCGTCGGCTACCTCGTGCCGTTCTATGGAATGTTCCAGCACTGGAACATCCGCACGCCGCAATGGCTCGGCCTGGTGATCCAGCGGCCGGAGGCGCATTGCATCCATCATCGCAAGGGCCTCCACTACTACAACTTCGCCGACCTCCCGTGGTGGGACATGGTGTTCGGCACGTACCGCAATCCGCGCGTTTTCAACGGCGAATGCGGATTCGAGGGCGACGCGCCGCGCAAGCTGTGGCCGATGCTCGGCTTCGCCGACGTCAACCGCGCGTTCTACGGCACGGCGAGCCGCGGCCAGAAGGCGCCCATCGGCGGCGATTGACCGCGCGCAAGCGCACGACACCCGCCGGCCACTGCGGCCATGCCGCCGCGAGGCCGGTTACAAGCTTGTAACCCGAAGTTCCTTGGTCATCGCGCGAGGCGCCCTTACCCTCGACTTGTCGGCGCCCGTTGGGGCGCGCCTCGAAGGTCGTGAATGTCCAAGGTTTACGTACTCCATGAGAACGACGCCTGGGTCGAGCCGCTGCGCGTCGCGTTCGACGAGATCGGCGTGCCGTTCGCCGAGTGGTTCGTCGACGACGGCCTGCTCGACCTCGGCGCCGAGCCGCCGCAGGGCGTGTTCTACAACCGGATGAGCGCGTCGTCGCACACGCGCGGGCATCGCTACGCGCCCGAGCTCACGGCGAGCATTCTCGCGTGGCTCGGCTCGCACGGCCGCCGCGTCGTCAACGATTCGCGCGCCCTCGACCTCGAGATCAGCAAGGTGAGGCAGTACGAGGCGCTCGCGCGCTGCGGCATTCGCACGCCGCGTACCGTCGCGGCGGTGTCGAAGGCTTCGCTGGTGGCCGCGGCACGCGGCTTTTCCGGCCGCTTCATCACCAAGCACAATCGCGCCGGCAAGGGCCTCGGCGTCAAGCTGTTCGACAGCGTCGCCGCGCTGGAAGCGCATGTCGCGAGCGACGCGTTCGAGCCGTCGGTCGACGGCATCACGCTGGTGCAGGAATACATCGCCGCGCCGCAGCCGTTCATCACGCGCGTCGAGTTCGTCGGCGGCCGCTTCCTGTACGCGGTGCGCGTCGACACGTCGCTCGGATTCGAGCTCTGCCCGGCGGATGTCTGCCAGGTGGGCGACGCCTTCTGCCCGGTCGGCGAGTCGGCGGCGGCCACGAAGATCGCGTCGCCCGCGGCTGCGCCGGCGGCGCCCCGCTTCTCGATCGTCGACAACTTCTCGCACCCGATCGTGGAGCGCTACCGCCGCTTCATCGCCGACAACGGCATCGGCATCGCCGGGATCGAGTTCATCACCGATCGCGAAGGCGAGCTCTGGACGTACGACGTCAACACCAACACCAACTACAACCCCGACGCCGAGCGCGCCGCCGGCAAGTCCGGCATGCGCGCGATCGCGCGCTATCTCGGTGACGAATTGCGCAAGGTCGAGCGCAGCGTTCCCGAGACGATGCTCGCCTGATCGGGGCAAGCCGGGAAAGCGCATCGGTCGGGCGAATCGTCCTCGTCATCCCCGCGACGCCCTCGTCATCCCCGCGACGCCCTCGTCATCCCCGCGACGCCCTCGTCATCCCCGCGAAAGCGGGGATCCAGCCTTGACGCTGCGGACGTGACGTCACGGCTGGATTCCCGCCTTCGCGGGAATGACGGCGCTGCGGACGTGATGTCACGACTGGATTCCCGCTTCCGCGGGAATGACGTTGGCTAGCACTCGCGTGCCGGTTTCTTGCCCTTGGGCTCGGGGTGGATGTTGTCGACCCAATGCACCTCTTCGGGATTGGGCTCGACATTGGGCAGGTCGAGGTTGACCACGACCGGCTCCTGCCCGGAGCGACACAGCACGCACGACAGCGGCTCGTCGTCGCTGGCGTTGATCTCCTGATGCGGGACGTACGGCGGGATGTAGATGAAGTCGCCCGGTCCCGCCTCGGCCGTGTACTCGAGGCGGTCGCCCCACTTCATCCGCGCGCGCCCGCTGACGACGTAGATCACGCTCTCGACCGGGCCGTGGTGATGCGCGCCGGTCTTCGCCTTCGGATGGATCACCACGGTCCCCGCCCAGATCTTCTCGGCGCCGGCGCGCGCGTACGTGACCGCCGCCGCGCGATTCATGCCCGGCGTCTGCGCGGTGTTGGTGTCGAGCTCGCCGGCGTGCACGACGCGCACGCCATGCAGCCGCCATTTCGTTTCCGACATGTTCCAAGCCTCCTCGCGCCATCGTATGCCGCCGCCGGCGGCGCGCGCAAGGCGCAAGTTGCGCGCACGCGGCACCGCTCTGCTGCGCCGCAGTATGATCATCGAACCATTCCCGCAGGAGTTCACCATGAGCCAGCGCGAAGTCGTCATCGTCTCGGGTGCCCGCACCGCCATCGGCGACTACGGCGGCAGCCTCAAGGACATCCCGCCCACCGAGCTCGGCGCCCGCGTGGTGCGCGAGGCCGTTGCGCGCGCGAAGGTCGATCCGAAAGACATCGGCCAGTGCGTGTTCGGCAACGTCATCCACACCGAGCAGAAGGACATGTACATGTCGCGCGTCGCCGCGGTCAACGGCGGCTTGCCGCACGCGTCGGGCGCGCTCACCGTCAACCGGCTGTGCGGCAGCGGCCTGCAGGCGATCGTCAGCGCGTCGCAATACATCCTCCTCGGCGACATCGACGCCGCGATCGGCGGCGGCGCCGAGAGCATGAGCCGCGCCGCGTACGCGTCGCCGGCGACACGCTGGGGCGCGCGGATGGGCGACACCAAGCTCGTCGACATGATGGTCGGCGCGCTGACCGATCCGTTCGACACCGTGCACATGGGCGTCACCGCGGAGAACGTCGCCACGAAGTGCGGGCTCACGCGCGAGATCCAGGATGCGTTCGCGGTGGAGAGCCACAAGCGCGCGGCGGCGGCGATCGCGGCCGGTCACTTCAAGAGCCAGATCCTGCCCGTCGAGCTCAAGTCGAAGAAAGGCCCGACGCAGTTCGACACCGACGAGCACGTACGCGCCGACGCGACGCCCGAAGGCATGGCGAAGCTCAAGGCGGTGTTCGCGAAGGAGAACGGCACCGTCACCGCCGGCAATGCATCCGGCATCAACGACGCGGCCGCGGCGGTCGTGCTCATGGAGAAGTCGGCGGCCGAGAAGCGCGGCGCGAAGCCGATGGCGCGGCTCGTATCCTACGGCCATGCCGGCATCGATCCGAAGATCATGGGTCTTGGCCCGGTGTCGGCGGTGAAGAGCGCGCTTGCCAAGGCGGGCCTCAAGATCGGCGACCTCGACGTCATCGAGTCGAACGAGGCGTTCGCCGCGCAGGCGCTCGGCGTGTCGAAGGAGCTCGGGCTCGATCCCGCGAAGGTCAATCCGAATGGCGGCGCGGTCGCGCTCGGTCATCCGATCGGCGCGACCGGCGCGATCCTGACGATCAAGTGCATGTACGAGCTGCAGCGCACGCAGAAGCGCTACGGGCTCATCACCATGTGTATCGGCGGCGGCCAGGGTATCGCCGCGATCATCGAGCGGATGTAGTCATCCTTCGAGTCGGTACCTGCGTCATCCCGCGAATGGGAGACGTCATCCCCGCGAAAGCGGGACGTCATCCCCGCGAATGCGGGACGTCATCCCCGCGAATGCGGGGATCCAGCCGTGACGCCTCGGCAGGTGGATCGCGCGCCTTATTGCTGCGTCAGGACTGGATTCCCGCCTGCGCGGGAATGACGCATCACGACGCCGTCGGCGTGACGGACGATTCGCGCACGACGCAGCGGAAGCCCAAATGGCAGGTCGACGTGTCGACCGGCTGCGCCATCCGCGCGGCAGGCCGGTAACGCCGGCAATAGTTCGGCGCGCACAGGTACGAGCCGCCCTTCATCACGCGACGTGGAATGCGCACCGCCGGCGTGCGCGCGTCGATGCTCGACTCGAGGTCGCAGCCGCGCGGATTTTCGAGCGTGCAGCACGCGCGCTTGATCTGGCCGTGGTCCTGGTAGAAGTCGCTCGTCCACTCCCAGGTGTTGCCGCACATCTCGCGGAGGCCATAGCCGTTCGGCGGGAACGAACCGACTGGCGCCGTCCACTCGAAGCCGTCCTCGGCGAGGTTCTGCCACGGGAACTCGCCCTGCCACGTGTTGGCCATCGGCTTGCCCCCCGGCGTCATCTCGTCGCCCCACGCGTATTCGGCGCCGTCGAGCCCGCCGCGCGCCGCGTATTCCCACTCGGCTTCCGTCGGCAGGTCCTTGCCGGCCCACTGCGCGTACGCGAGCGCGTCCTCGTAGGCGACGTGCACGACTGGATGCTTCCACAAACCTTGCAACGAGCTCTGCGGCCCGCGCGGATGGCGCCAGTCGGCGCCGGCGACATAGGTCCACCAGTTGTAATGGTTGTTCAGGTCGACGGGCGCGTCGGACTTGCGGAACATCACCGACGACGGCACGAGGAGCTCGGGCTTGGCATCCGGATAGTCGGCGCCGTTCGCGGGCCGCTCGGCCAGCGTGACGTAACCGGTCGCGTCGACGAAATCGCGGAAGTCGGCGTTGGTCACCGCGTGCACGTCGATGAAAAAACCGTCGACGCGAACGGTGTGCGCCGGCGCCTCCTCGGGATAGTGCGCGTCCGATCCCATGCGGAACGTACCGCCCGGGATGCGCGCCATGCCGTCCATGCGGGGCGCAGGCGGCGTTGCGTTACGGGATTGCGCTTGCGTCATCGATCGTTGCGTGAATGCGTGGAGCTACCGCGCGGGTGACGCGCCCCCGCGATGCTTTACCGCACGCGGCGCCCTCACCCCAACCCCCTCCCGCTCGCGGCAGAGGGCCCCACATATGTTAGCGCGCGCGCTCAGCCGAGGTTCGGCGCGAGGCGTCGACGCGCGTCGCCGATCGCGATGCCTTCGCGCGCGGCGAAATCGGCGAGCTGGTCGTCGCCGATGCGGCCGACCGCGAAATAGCGCGCGTCGGGATGCGCGATGTAGAAGCCGGACACCGATGCCGCCGGCCACATCGCAAAGCTTTCCGTCACCTGCATGCCGATCCGGTCCGCCTCGAGGAGCTCGAACAGCGGGCCCTTGACGGCGTGGTCGGGGCACGCCGGATAACCGGGCGCGGGACGGATGCCGCGATATTCCTCGCGCACCAGTGCATCGTGATCGAGCTTTTCGTCCGATGCGTAGCCCCACAGCTCGCGCCGCACGTGCGCGTGCAGCCATTCGGCGAACGCCTCCGCGAGCCGGTCGGCGAGCGCCTTCAGCATCAGCGCCGAGTAGTCGTCGTTGTCCTTCGCGAACTCGGCGAGCTTGTCCTCGATGCCGATGCCGGCCGTCACCGCGAACGCGCCGACGTGATCGGCGATGCCCGCGGGCCCGACGAAATCGGCGAGGCAAAGGTTCGGCCGGCCGCCTGCCTTCGCGGTCTGCTGGCGAAGGTTTCGCCACGTCAGCGCCGGCGTGGCGCGCGCCGCGCCGTCCCACAGCACGATGTCGTCACCCTGCGCGTTCGCCGGCCAGAACCCGGCGACGCCGTGCGCGGCGAGCCAGCGTCCCTCGACGATGCGCGCGAGCATCGCCTTGCCCTCGGCGAGCACGTTGCGCGCCGCCTCGCCGACGACCGGATCGTCGAGGATCGCCGGATAGGGACCCGACAGCTCCCAGGCCTGGAAGAACGGCGCCCAGTCGATGTACGGCACGATGAGCGAGAGGTCGACGTTGCGGAACGGCCGCTTGCCGAGGAGCGTCGGCGTGGGCGGCGCCGCGCGCGACCAGTCGAACGCGAACGCATTGGCGCGCGCCTCGGCGAGCGAGACGAGCTTCGGACCCGACTTCGCCGCGTGCTGGGCGCGCACCCGCTCGTAATCGGCGGCGACCTCGGCGGCGATCGCGTCGCGGTGCTCCGCCGACAAAAGCCGCGTGGTGACTCCCACCGCGCGTGACGCGTCGGGCACGTAGACCGTGATGCCGTCGTAGTGCGGCGCGATCTTGACGGCGGTGTGCACACGCGACGTCGTCGCACCGCCGATCATGAGCGGCAGCGTGAAGCCCTCGCGCTTCATCTCGCCGGCGACGTGCGCCATCTCCTCGAGCGACGGCGTGATGAGCCCCGAGAGGCCGATCGCGTCGGCGTTGCGCTCGCGCGCCGTGGCCAGGATCTTCTGCGCCGGCACCATGACGCCCAGGTCGATGATGTCGAAGTTGTTGCACTGGAGCACGACGCCGACGATGTTCTTGCCGATGTCGTGGACGTCGCCCTTGACCGTCGCCATGACGATCGTGCCCTTCGACATCGCCTCGACGCCCGACGCCTTTTTCTCCGCCTCGATGAAGGGGATGAGGTGAGCGACCGCCTGCTTCATCACGCGCGCGCTCTTCACCACCTGCGGCAGGAACATCTTGCCGGCGCCGAACAAGTCGCCGACGACGTTCATGCCGGCCATCAGCGGCCCCTCGATCACCTCGATCGTGCGCCCGCCGCGCGCCGCGATCGCAACGCGCGCCTCCTCGGTGTCCTCGACGACGAACGTGGCGATGCCCCTGACCAGCGCGTGCGACAGGCGCGCGTCGACGCTGCCTTCGCGCCAGCCCAAGTCCTCCTCGACCTTCTTGCCCTCGCGCCTGTAGCCCTCGGCGAAGGCGACGAGGCGCTCGGTAGCGTCGGGCCGGCGATTGAGCACGACGTCCTCGACACGCTCGCGCAGCGCGGGATCGAGCTCGTCGTAGACGCCGAGCTGGCCCGCGTTGACGATGCCCATCGTCAGTCCCGCGCGGATCGCGTGATAGAGGAACACCGTGTGGATCGCCTCGCGCACCGGCTCGTTGCCACGGAAGCTGAAGCTCACGTTGGAGATGCCGCCCGACACCTTGGCGTGCGGCAGGTGCGCGCGCACGAAGCGCGTCGCCTCGATGAAGTCGAGCGCGTAGTTGGCGTGCTCGTCGATGCCGGTGGCGATCGCGAACACGTTGGGATCGAACACGATGTCCTCGGGCGGGAAGCCTGCGCGCTCGACGAGCAGGTCGTAGGCGCGGCGCATCACCGCGCAGCGGCGCTCGAGCGTGTCGGCCTGTCCCTTCTCGTCGAACGCCATGACGATCGCCGCGGCGCCGTAGCGGCGCACGAGACCCGCCTGGCGCAGGAATTCGTCCTCGCCTTCCTTGAGCGAGATCGAGTTGACGATCGGCTTGCCTTGCACGCACTTCAGTCCCGCCTCGATTACCTCCCACTTCGACGAGTCGATCATGACCGGAACACGCGCGATGTCGGGCTCGGCGGCGATCAACGACAAAAAGCGCGTCATCGACGCCTTGGCGTCGAGCATCGCCTCGTCCATGTTGACGTCGATGACCTGCGCGCCGTTCGAGACCTGCTGGCGCGCGACTTCGACGGCACCCGCGAAGTCGCCGGCGAGGATGAGCCGCGCGAACGCCTTCGAGCCGGTGACGTTGGTGCGCTCGCCGACGTTGACGAACAGCGAATCGTCGCCGATGGCGAGCGGCTCGAGGCCGGCGAGGCGGAGGGGTCGCGTCATGACACCCTCTCCCCGCTTCGCGAGGAGAGGGCAGGGTGAGGGGCGTCCGTCGAAGCGAGGGCGCCCTCACCCCGGCCCTCTCCCGCTCGCGGCAGAGGGGGATTCGAGACCGCGCGCGGCGCTACGCCATCGACCGCATGCGCGATCGCGGATATGTGCGCGGGTGTCGTGCCGCAGCAGCCGCCGACGATGTTGACGAAGCCCGCGCGCGCGAACTCGCCGAGGAGCGCCGACGTCTGCGCTGGCGTCTCGTCGTAGCCGGTATCGGACATCGGGTTGGGCAGCCCCGCGTTCGGGTAGCACAGCACGAACGTGTCGGCGACGCGCGCGAGCTCCTCGATGTAGGGTCGCATCAGTGCCGCGCCGAGCGCGCAGTTGAGACCCACCGCGAGCGGCCGGGCGTGGCGGACCGAGTTCCAGAACGCCTCGGGCGTCTGGCCCGACAGCGTACGGCCCGACGCATCGGTGATCGTGCCCGAGATGAAGATCGGCAAACGCCGGCCGAGGCGCGCGAACACCCCCTCGATCGCGAAGAGCGCGGCCTTGGCGTTCAGCGTGTCGAATACCGTCTCGACGAGCAGCAGGTCGGCACCGCCCTCGACCAGCGCGCCGGCGGATTCGGCATACGCGGCGGCAAGCGCGTCGAAGCTCGTGTTGCGCGCGCCCGGATCGTCGACGTCGGGCGAGATCGACGCGGTGCGGTTGGTGGGGCCCAGCGCGCCGGCAACGAAGCGCGGCTTCGCCGGGTCGCGCGCGGTGAAGCGATCCGCGGCCTCGCGCGCGATCGACGCCGCGGCGCGGTTGATCGCCGCGACTTCCGGCTCCATCGCGTAATCGGCCTGCGCGATCGCCGTCGCGTTGAAGGTGTTGGTCTCGATGATGTCGGCGCCGGCCTCGAGGTAGCCATCGTGGATGCCGCGCACGACATCCGGGCGCGTCAGCGACAAAAGGTCGTTGTCGCCCTTGAGGTCGCGGCCATGGCCGTGGAAATGCCCGCGGAAGTCGGCCTCGCCGAGCCCGCACTGCTGCACCATCGTCCCCATCGCACCGTCGAGGACGAGGATGCGTTGCGTGAGCAGGCGTGCGAGCTGTTCGGAGCGATCGGGTTGCATGGCGTTTCGCGGCGGCAATAAAAAAGACCCGGCCAGCTTGCACTGCGGGTCGACATTGCCAACGCCGCTTTAGCTGTATTTGTAGAGCGCCCGCAAGCTGGGAGGCCGTGGCCGGCTTCCAATCAAATCGGCGCTATGCCTCAATGTAGGGGCGTACGCGCCGACTGTCAACCGCGCCACGAACGCGGCGAAACAACGACATGCCCGCGCGCATGTCGCGACCGGCATGCTAAAGTTTCCGAAGCCATGAAGCACCTGTCACCCAAGGAGGCGCACGCGTTCCTGCAACGGCACCCGCAGGCCGTGTTCGTCGACTGCCGCAGCGAGATGGAATACCTGTTCGTCGGCCATCCGCTCGGCGCGCAGCACGTGCCCTGGAACGACGGTCCCGACTGGGAGATCAATCCCCACTTCGTCGGCCAGGTGAAGAAGGTCGCCAGCAAAGAGCGCCCGGTGGTGCTGATCTGCCGCAGCGGCCATCGCTCGGTCGACGCCGGCCTCGCCCTCGAGCAGGGCGGCTTCACCGAGGTCTACAACGTCCTCGAGGGCTTCGAGGGCCCGCTCGACGACGATCACCACCGCGGCACGCAGTCGGGATGGCGCTTCGACGGCCTTCCCTGGGAACAGCTCTAGCCGGCATGTCGGGCGCCGTGCGTGCCGCGCGACGCCGGCAGCGGTGAGCGCGACGATGCCCGTCGACGCGTCGCTGCGCGACCAGTTCGCGTTCGCGCACGACAGCGTCGCGAGCGCCGCCGAAATCGAGTTCCATCGCGGACGCATCGCGCGCGAGGGCCCTTCGCTCGTCGCGCCCTGCGGCATCGGCCGCCTGCTGGTGCCGCTCGCCGGCGCCGGTGTCGCGCTGCACGGCGTCGATCCGTCGGCGAGGGCGCTGGCGATCGCCGAAGCCCGGCTGCACGACGCCGGCTGCAACGCACTGCTGGTGCGCCAGCCGCTCGACGAGCTCAACCTCGCGTTCCGCTACCGCGCGGCGATCGTGCCGGATGGCACGATCGAATGCTTCGCCGATCCGGTACGCTTGCAGGAAGCCTTGCGTCGCATTGCGCTGCATCTCGTCGCGCCGGCGACGCTGACGCTCGCGTTCGGCGTGCCGCCCGAGGCGCGCCACGCACCCGCGGCGCCGCTCGTCGAGGTGCGAAGCGCCACGACCGCCGACGGCGCGCGCATCGTACGGCGGAGCGAAACCACCGTCGACGTCGACACGCGTCGCATCGATCGCGTCGACCGCTACGAGAAGCGCGAGGGCCGCGCGATCGTCGCGCGGCAGGACGAGCGCGTCGCCGCGACCTGGCACGAGCGCGACGAGATCGCGCCGCTGCTCGGAGCCGCTGGATTCGCCGAAGTCGTCGTCGCCGACGCGCCGTGGGGTGGCGACGGCGAGCGTTGGATCGCAACCGCCACGCTGGCCTGACGAGCGCGACGGCGCCACGGAAACGCCTGCGCCGGGCACTGGCTACCGTCATACCCGCGAAAGCGGGGATCCCGTCGTAACGTCGTCGTCGAACCATGGATCGCATCTGGCTGCGTCACGGCTGGATTCCCGCTTCCGCGGGAATGACGGGACGCTACGCCCGCTTGCCCTCGACCAAGAGGTGCTCGAGCCACGCCTCGGGCAGCAATTGCCGCAGCGTGCGGCGCTCGCCGCCCGGCATCAGCACGACGCATTCCATGTTGCGCCGGTCG
>Ga0070681_10001161_pt1 | contig 22712 bp, 21 predicted proteins | sample KBSC83BmetaG_FD_65650 | JGI IMG/M metagenome (GOLD analysis project Ga0070681, IMG submission 65650) | Corn rhizosphere microbial communities from Kellogg Biological Station, Michigan, USA - KBS C8-3B metaG | ecosystem: Host-associated > Plants > Roots > Rhizosphere | place: USA: Michigan...
TGCACCGCGCGCGACACAGCAGGGCCATACTGCGGTTTGTAAACGTTAACGATGGATAGACAAAGTTAATGGCGATGGCTACTAACTGATGTTGGTAGGTCCTTGAGTCACTTCACCATCCTGCAAACTGACGGTCTACACAGACGCTCGGACGCCGCTAAGTCGTCTTGTAGTGCCAAAGTGACTCAAGGTTCGATGAGTATTTGTTGGCCGTCAGGCCGGCAACAGGGTATTGAGAGAGCGTCCCTAGTGTGCCTCATAGATTTTTCTCCAGCTACCGGAAGGAAGCAGGGCGCCGAAAGTAACTCCCACAACCGCGCCCGCCGGCGTGAAGAGAGCCTTTCCAAGGTTTGGCAAAATCCAATCGTTGCGATCATGCGCATCGGACACGGCTCCAATAGCCAGTCCCGCACCGGCCCCGACGAGCATGCCAATCAAGGCATGTCGCGCGCGATGACCCTCGTGTTTTGCAAACACCGCTGAGATGCTTTGTCTTTCAAACAACCGGTTCTCCGCAGTCAGACGGAGCACGATGCCGTCTTCCGTCACCCCCCGCAGCGTACCCGTTTCTGACCTGCCATTCTTGACAGCGATTTTGATTTCGTCGCCTGGCGCCAAACCTTTGAGAACGTCCCAACCGGCTTGATGTGTTTGTCCTTCTGAAGCAAGAGATAGGGTCCCGAGACCCATTAAGTACAGGGCCATCGAAATGATGTGTAGTCGTCGTTTCATATGAGCTCCTTAGATGTGTCTGGCGGCCTTTAGTGGTGCAACATGACTGCGCGGAGGGCCCGAACGCTTTCCGGTTTGAGGTGGCCGAGCGCGGCGGTTGGATGGCATGCGCCTTTTAGCACCAGGGGATCAGCAGCCTTGATCTGTTCGACGACAACGGGCGGAATGCCGGCCGCGAACATCCTGTTTAGCTGCTTAATGAATGCGTTGGCGAAGATTGCGTAACCGGTGTTAGTCGGATGGATTCCGTCGAGTGAAAACAGGCCTCCAAGGAAGCCGGTTGTCAGCCGCTGGCCACCCACAACAAACCCATAGGATTGGAGGTCTGCCGTGATGGAGTGAATATCCACCAGAGCGGCTCCCAATGCCTCTGCCTGAGCGGCGATTATTTTGTTATACGCATCGACCGTGGATCGAACGGTGGCGACCTCGCCTGCATCCAGAACAACATTTCCCGGCAGCGTGCCAAGCCCCGGATTGGCAATGCGAGCTCGAATCAGCGGAAAGGCGTCCGGCGTAACGAAATCCCCGGGAGCCAATCCCAGGATCGGCCCGATGACCGAAAGGCGCAGACCGGTCTGCGCGGCCAGGTTTTCAGCGGAGGTCAGGTAGGCGACGACCGTGACGTCCGGTATATTCGCGAAAATCAGTGTTGCGCCCGTGGCTGCCATGCGAGTGGTGACCTCTGCGTAGGCTGCCTGGAACATCGGAATGGGAGTCAGGGCGGAAGGGTCGCCTGTGAACACCACACCCAGCGCATCATTATTGCCGAGCCATACAACTGCCGTGGTCGGTGCGAGATTCTCCGCCCATTCGATTTGGCTCCGTGAGGTGCCTTCAAACACTCCCGGCATACCGAGAACAAAGTCGGTGAAGTTATCAAAAGTGAAAGGTGGCCGTGCGGTCAGCGCGTCCTGGACATTTGCGCCCGGAACTGCCAGATTCATCGGCTGTACCGTAGGGTTATCGCGCCCACTGGTAGTTCCCGGCATCGGAACCAATACCGGCGGCGGCCCGACGCTGACCAATGTCAGGACGTTGGGGATCCCCGGGGAGCCAATGAGCGGCAGAGGCAAGGCCGTTTTCGCCTGTATTGCCACTAAACTGGCGTACCCGTTAACCTGTTGAACATCGAGAAGCGAATGGTTCTGAAAACCCGCCGACAGTGAATCGCCGACCACGACGAATCGACTCAGGTCGGCTTTTCTTTGCGCCGAAGCCTGCGGGACATCCAGATTTAGTAACAACGTAAACATGAGGAAAGGTATCAGCTTCGTCCAGGCAGCCGATCCCATCCAGCCAAAACTGGAAAACATCCTTCCAATCTTTGAATCGCGTTTTGTTGACATACATTTCTCCTTGCGCTTGTTCTTCTCGGGCCCGCGACGGTTGCCCCGGTGGAGGCATTCCGATACAATCACCGGGGTCCAAGCATGGGCTCCGTTTTTGTTTAGCGTGCGGTTGTCTAACGGCAGCGCTAACGGTACGCGGGGCAAGGTTTGTAAGTCTTGCGGAAGTTCTGACAAATTCCTGACAGAACTCTTTCGGACGTTATGTACGGCCAGGAAAAGCACTTATACGAATTCGGGCCTTTCCGGATCGACAGCGTGGAACGGCTTCTTTTCCGCGGTCAAGACGTAATTCCGCTCACTCCTAAGGCAGTCGACACACTCTTAGCGCTCGTATCCAACCGTGGACGCGTTCTCGAAAAGGACGAACTGATCAAGCTGATTTGGCCGGACAGCTTCGTCGAGGAAGGCGGCCTTGCAAGAAATATTTCCGTCCTCCGCAGGGTATTCGAGGACGGAGCCAGCGAAGTCCATTACATCGAGACCATTCCTAAACGCGGTTACCGTTTCGTGGCGTCAGTGAGAGAAGCCGGACCCACGGCCGCCCAAGCCGCGGCCCCCCTGGCACCGGTCCCAGAGCCCGTGGAACCTGACGATAAGCCGGCGCGCCGGACATTATGGATCATCGCCGGAATTATCGCTCTTGCCATCGCCCTCGGCTGGTTTTCATTCGCGTGGCAGCCAAGTCCCAGGCGTATCAACTCGCTGGTGGTTCTGCCCCTGCGTAATCCGTCAAACGATCCCGCGCAGGAGTATTTCACGGAGGGGATGACGGAGGAACTCATTAATACTCTGGCAAAAATAGAAGCCTTACGGGTGATTTCGCGGACGTCTGCCATGACGTACAAGACAGGTAACAAGCCGCTTCCGCAGATTGCTAAAGAATTGAACGTGGATGCGGTGGTAGAGGGCTCTGTTCTGCAGTCCGGCGGACGTGTGCGCATTACGGTTGCGTTATTCGAGGCTAAAACTGAGAAGCAGCTCTGGGCTCAGAGCTACGATCAAGCCCTGCGAGATGTGCTGACACTGCAGGCAGAAGTGGCAAGTGCAATTGCCAACGAAATACAGGTAAAACTGACCCCAAGTGAAAAACAACAGCTGGCAACAGTCAGAACAGTCGATCCAGACGCTTACCTGGCCTACTCGTACGGACGTTATTACTGGAACAAGCGGTCTCCGGAATTTATTCAGAAGGGCATCGAGTACTTTCACCGCGCCATCACTAAAGACCCCAGCTATGCGCCGCCCTATGCCGGCTTGGCGGATGCCTATGCGCAACTAGGCTCTATTGGAATTGATGCGGCGCCGCCTGGCGAGGTCATGCCGAAAGCCAAAACTGCCGCTCTCGAAGCCGTAAAGCGCGATGAGACGCTGGCTGAGGGCCACACCTCGCTGGCATACGTCAGGTTGTCTTACGATTGGGACTTCAGCGCCGCGGAGCGGGAGTTCAAGCGAGCCATTCAACTCAACCCGGGCTATGCAACGGCGCATCACTGGTATGCCCATTACTTCCTTGCCAGGGGCCAGCCGGAACAAGCGCTGGCAGAGATGAAACGGGCGCAGGCACTCGATCCGCGTTCGTTGATCATCAACATGGGAGTCGGTTGGGGGTTTTACCAAGCGCGCCGCTACGACGAAGCCATCCAGCAATATCGCTCGGTGGTAGATATGGACCCGTCCTTTTACCTGACACATTGCACTCTGGGGATGGCTTATGAGGGCAAACAGCAATATCCGGACGCTATTGCGGAATACAAAAGGGCCTTAGAACTGCCCGGGAGCCGCTCATTCGCGTTAGCCGGACTTGGACGCGCCTATGAACTATCCGGAAAACACAGCGAGGCGCGCCAGACGCTTCAGGAATTGGAAAAAACCGCTAAGCGCCAATATGTTCCCGCAGTATATCTGGCAGCTATCTATGCCTCGATGAAAGATATAGATCAGAGCATCGCATGGACACGCAAAGCTTACGACGAGCGCTCGGATTATCTGGTTTATCTGCCAACCGAGCCCTGGGCTGATACGCTGCGCTCGGATCCCCGGTTCCAAAAGCTATTGCAGCTCATTGGTCCGGCGCGTTAGCTGCGAATCAATCATTAAACGCTTATCGGGAAAGTATCCAGTCCTCGGTTTCTTTAAAAGAGCGTACGCCTTCCACCGCGCCTAACTGCTGGATGGTTAGCGCTCCCACTGCATTGGCGAATTTCGCGGCATCTGCCAACGATCGACCGCGCAGCAGAGCAGCTAAAAATGCACCGGCAAAGCAATCGCCGGCTCCGGTCGTATCCACCACGGGAACTTGGAACGCAGGGTACTCGGACACGTGGCCGGGTCCGTACACTGCACAGCCGCGTCCACCTAGCTTCACTACAACAACCTGCGCTCCGTGCTCACGCATGACCTCAGCGGCGCGCGCCGGATCGCTTGACGGGCTCAGCATGCGCGCCTCATCTTCATTCATGAACAGCAAGTCCGTGAACGGCAGACATGGCGCAAGGTCCGCCATCCACCGGCCGCGGGTATCCCACTGCGTGTCCACAGACGTTGCAAGTCCCGCTTCGCGCGCTCGCCGCAACAGGTCCGCAGTGTGCGGCCGCAGCCGCGGCAACCCGAACACCGACGCCAGATGAAAACGCGACATACCGTGCGTCACTTCCGGCGTAAATTCAAACCGCTCGCTGAAAGCTTCTCCGCTCGCGCCGAGGCGGTGTAGAAACATGCGATTCCCAGAGCTATTCACCAGAACTGCTGTGGTGGCCGTTGGCGCTGGCGAGTGTTGAATCAGCCGTGTATCTACCCCGGCGCTCTCCAGCTTGCGGAATAAGACATCGCCGAATGCATCCGCCCCCACCATGCCTGCAAGACGCACGGGAATACCCAGCTTACCCACCGTATACGAAGTGCTGGCTCCGTTTCCGCCCAGATGCTGCTCGATGGATTCAACCAGCGTGGTTGTGCCCCAGGGGAATGCGTCCACTGGCCGGACGAGAATATCGAGGACGAGATTGCCGCAACAGAGGATCCCGCTCATGCGGTGGGATTACAGGGCGCCGCCGGCGAGTGATTCGAGAAACACTGGCTGCAGCGGCCAGCGGCCGAATACGCGTCGCCCCGCCTGCGAGAATACACCGGCGGTGAGTACCCCGCTCAGATCTTTCGGGTTAGGTTTCTGATTTTCGCGCGCGATCATGCTTCGGAGAATTGACGTCGCTTGCTGGAGCTGGCCCGCAAGCGCTGCCGCATCCGCCGCTGTGCGGCAAGTGACATTCAGCCTCGCTTCGAATTGCTTACCCTCGGGACCGAGCGACAGGAGAATCTTGTCTGCCGACGAGAGCGCCGTGGCGAAGAGACGCGTACCGGCGGGCAAACGGTCCGGCGTTTTCAAATTATCCGACGGAATGGAAAGCCAGACCGGATCCGGTGGGGTTTCAAGCAGCTGTACGGCGTCGGGCTGGAGCGTCGTCAGCCGCGTGGCGGCGAAACCGTCGCTGCTGACGGCCAGCGCCATCAGATTGGATTGCACCGGAAAAAAGGAAATGCGGCGGTCCGGCGTGCTGCCAGGCATGCGGCACAAACTGTTATCGCACGCGCCTCCCTGGGCAATGGCATAGGCTGCCAGCTTCTTCCAGTCGAATTTTCCCTTAATTACAAAGAACTCGCCATCACGGCCGAACGAAACAGCGGCGCGGTCAAAGTCCCGGCGGTAATCAAAGCCGGTTGCACGCACGAACGCTTGGTATTCGGGATCCTCGGCAATTTTGTTTTCCGATAGCAGTTTCAAAATACCGCCGAGCCGGAGCGTGTCAAAATCCAAAAACAGGATGATTGCGGTTTGAGCCGGCAGCCGTTGAAGCATTCCCGGTGCGCTGGCGGCAGCGATGCGGGCGCGTTCGTAGAGACCGAATGTCGTTCCCGCCAAGGCAACCACGAATACGCCGATAACCAGCCACGCGCGCCGGGAAATTTTCACGAACCCAGTATTACACGGTCGCCGCGGCAGTTTCGGTGGCGCGGGCTTCCTTCCATAACTCGATATATGGTTTGAGTTGCCGCATCATGGCGCGGAATTGGTCGAGCGTGAGCGACTGCGCACCGTCACTCACAGCCTTCTCCGGGTAAGGATGTACCTCGACGATCATGCCATCGGCGCCGATCGCCACCGCCGCGCGTGCTACGGCGGGCACCAGGCTGCGCTTACCCGTCGCATGACTGGGATCCACAATGACCGGCAGATGCGTCAGCTCATTCAGCACCGGCACTGCGGCGATGTCGCAAGTGTTGCGGGTGGCGGTCTCGAATGTGCGGATGCCTCGTTCGCACAGCAGCACGTTGGAGTTGCCATGCGCCACCAGGTACTCCGCGGACATCAGCAGCTCTTTTATCGTGGAACTCATTCCACGCTTCAGGAGCACCGGCCGTCCGCATTTGCCGAGCGATTTCAGCAGTGCGAAGTTTTGCATGTTGCGCGCGCCCACCTGCATGATGTCGGCGTACTCCGCTACCAACTCGGCGTCGCGGTCGCTCATCACTTCGGTAATGATGGCTAAACCAGTGGCCTCTTTGGCCTTGCGGAGCAGTTTGAGGCCTTCGAGCTCCATGCCCTGAAAGTCATAAGGAGAGGTGCGCGGCTTGAACGCACCGCCGCGCAGAATCCGTGCCCCGGCTTTTCGTACTTCTTCGGCCGTTTCCATGATCTGCCGCTCCGATTCGACCGAACACGGCCCCGCCATTACAATGAATTCGTCGCCTCCGATTTCAAGACCGTTGATCCGCATCTGCGTGCGCTCCTTCTTGAACTCTTTGCTGACAAACTTGTACGGCGCCGAGATCCGCATGGCACTCTCGACGCCCGGCGTCGCCTCGAGTGACTCCAGACATGCCGTCACATCGCCGATGCCGACGACCCCGATGACTACGCGCGTCTCGCCTTCAATGGAGTGGACCTTATAACCGAACTCGCGAATGCGCTCACAAACGTGGTCGATCTCTTCCCGCGTAGCGTGCGGACGCATCGAAATAATCATGGTTGTAAACCTCCCGGCAAAATAAAAAACCCACTCTTTCGAGTGGGTTGGTTTCGTCCGAACTGCTTTATTTTCTAGACCAACGCCACTCTACGCGATTTTGGCAAAGTACCAAAATCGGTAACTAAACGAGCTGGCGAAGGCCCTTTGCATTAGAAAATGCAGTATACCGCCAATACGCGGTGCAAGGCAAGCAGTTCTGCATCAGATACAACTGTTACAGCATCAGGTGAATTGATGCCGATTTTCTTAACCGCGGAGTGGCGTTATCTCGCGATGCTGAATTACGCAGTGGATCCGCTGGCGTTAATGCCGCACGTACCGGCAGGCAGCGAACTGGATTTTTTTGACGGCCAGACGTTCGTGAGTCTCGTGGGCTTCCGTTTCTTGAATACGAAAGTCCGCGGCATTCCGGTGCCGTTTCATCGCGATTTCGATGAAGTGAATCTCCGTTTCTATGTGAAACGGCGCGAAGAGGCTCTCGTCAAACGCGGTGTCGTGTTTATCGTCGTGTTTATCCAGGAGATTGTTCCGCGGCGGGCGATCTCGCTGGTCGCCCGGCTTGTATATAACGAGAACTATCGCCGGTTACCGATGAGGCATGAGATTAAGCTTGCCGGCGCCTTCTTATCCGTGCAATACGAATGGCGGCTGCAGTCGCGCTGGAACCGGTTGACTGTGCATGCCAAAAGCGAGCCGCGGCAGATGGTCGAAGGTTCGGCCGAACAGTTTATCGCGGAACATTACTGGGGATACTGCGCGCATCCGGACGGCGGGAGTCTCGAATACCAGGTGGAACATCCACCATGGAAAATTTGGGAAATGGAACGCGCTGAGTTTGCCGGCGATGCCGAAGCGCTATACGGAACCGAGTTCGCCAAAATCCTGAATCGGCAGCCGGATTCAGCGTTCCTCGCGGAAGGATCTGCTGTCGCTGTTCACACCGCCAGAAGATTGGCATAGTGGCACAGGCATTCTTGCCTGTGCGGCTTTGGTTCAGAGAATACCCACAGGTGCAAGAATGCCTATTCCACTTAAATACCCTTCGCCAGGAATCCTCCGTCCACCGCCAGGGTCTCACCTGTCACAAATGACGCAGCGTCCGAGGCGAGAAAAATCGCCGCTCCCACCAATTCCTCCACATTACCCACGCGGCCCATGGGAGTGCGCGCCGCAATGGCCGCTGAGCGCTCCGGGAGATCCAGCACCTTAGAATTCAAAGGAGTGCGAAAAACACCGGGCGCGATGGCATTGACCCGTATGTTGTGCTTGGCCCATTCGCATGCGAGTGAGCGCGTCAGCAGCAGCACGCCCGCTTTGCTCGCGGCATACGAAGTCACTTCGCCAAAGCTGACGAAACTCGTTAGCGATGCGGTGTTGATGATCGCGCCGCGCTGTTGTTTGATCATCTGCCGTCCAAAGACCTGGTTAGCCCGGAACGTGCCGTTTAAGTTGATATCGATGATTCGGTTCCAGTCGTCATCCGGAATTTCGGTAGACGGCATCTTCTTCAATGTGCCCGAAGTGACCATGAGGATGTCGACTTGGCCGAATGCGAGCACGGCCTCATCGCATAACTTCTGCAAGCTGGCACGATCCTGGACATCGCTCGGGATGCGCAGCGTTTTCGAGCCAAGTGATTCGAGTTCCGCCGCCTGAGCGTCCACCCGTGCTCGATCCCTGCTACTGGCGATAGTAATGGCGCCGGCGCGTGCGAAACCGCGCGCGATCGCCTGGCCGATGCCGCTGGTTCCCCCCAGCACTATGGCAACTTTATCTTTGAGAGAAAACTTTTCGTCGAGAAAGCTCATGGTTGAAATGAGCATCTTATCAGGTGTCCTTGACCCGCGCGAATCTGCGCTACGAGGACGGGCGCGGTCAGCACAACTTGTAGCGTGGGGCTACGCCGTTATTTTGGCGAATACTCGCAGTTTTTGATGAGGTTGCGAACTGCCGCAGGTCCGGCAGTCTGCGGTGCCGCATAGCCTTTGAGCGATTTCGTAAAGCGCCCGCAGCCAATACCCGGCCCTGCGCTACATCCCGGCCTCGCTAATAAGAATGGCTCACCGCTCTCCGTACACGAGTTCATCAATTGACTGACTGGAGCGCGAATCTCCGGAATCCACTAAGCCGGCGTACGACATCCATGTGCGGTTAGCTTCCAGAGGCAAGGCATCGCGAATCACCCGATGCACAAGTTCAGCAACCGAAATGCCCAACTTTTTTGCCTGCTCCCTGGCGAGCATATATCCTTCCTCGTCCAAGCTGATTTGCATTCGCACCATATTAGAACTCGATCACCGCGCGTCCAGCCAGTTCGCCGCGCTTCATTTTTTCAAACAATTCGGGTGCCTCGTCGACCGCGTGCCGCTCGATGTGCGGCCGCACCGCGCCGCTCGCCGCCAGTCGGAAAACTTCCTCGAGTTCTTGCCGGGTTCCCAGGAAGCTACCGCGAACGGTGAGGCCTTTCAGCACTGTGTCGACCACCGGTATTTCGAATGTTCCATGCGCCAGCCCAACCAGTACCAGCGTCCCGCATCGTTTAAGCGACCGGAGGGCGTCGGCGATGGCTGCCGGCGATGCTGTAAGAATCACCGCGGCGTCGACTCCGCCATATTCTTTCTGCAACCTTCGGCCCGCATTTTCCGCCAGCAGCGTAATCTCGGCGCCGAGTTCGCGCGCTAAAGCAAGCTTGGACTCCGAGGTGTCGACCCCGGCGACGCGCAGGCACGAAGCGCGTGCGTACTGGACCGCAAAATGGCCCAGCCCGCCCATCCCAAAGATCGCGACTGTGCCGCCGGGCGCGAGAGCGGTCTCGCGTATTGAATGATAGGCCGTCCAACCCGCGCAGCACAGCGGTGCAGCCTCGGCAGCGTCCAAAGCGTCGGGTACGGCGACCAGGTGCTGGGCTGCAACGCTTGCATATCCGGCCAACGCGCCGGCCGCGGTGTAACCACAGTTCAATTGTTGAGGGCAGTATCGCTCGCGTCCGGTCCGGCACCACTCACACGTTCCGCAGGTCGAGGCCAGGAAGGTAATTCCGACGCGGTCTCCCGCGCTAAGCGATTGCACGCCGGCGCCGAGCTTCTCCACGCGCCCAATGCCTTCATGCCCGAGTACCAATGGCATGAGCGGCGGCTTGTCCATACCTGCGATGAACAGGTCGGAATGGCAAATGCCGCATGCCTCCATCTTCACCAGTACGTGTCCGGCGGCCGGTTCAGGTGCGGGAAGTTCGGTGACTGCCACGGGTGTATGAGGGGCCGTCAGCAAGACACCGCGCATCAGGATGTCACCTGACGCAAGATCGAGAAAAATTCAGGGAACGACACCGAGGCTGCGTCTGCGCCGCGTATCTCGCACGGCCCGTCGGCCAGCAGGGCGGCGATCGAGAACGCCATCGCGATGCGGTGATCGCCAAAAGAATCCAACTCCGCTGCGCGAAATCGCTGGCGGCCGGGAATACGGATTCCGTCGGACTGTTCCTCGCTGCTAATGCCCATGCGGCGGAGATTCTCCGCCACGGTCGCGATACGGTCGGTTTCTTTGATGCGCAGTTCGGCTGCATCGCGCACCACCAGACCTTCATCGCTCCCCGCGCCCAGCACCGCTAGTGCGGGAATCTCATCGATGAGCGCTGCCGTTGTTTCCTTTTCAATCGTACCACCGCGGATACGCGAACTCTTCACGACAATATCGCCAACGAGCTCGCCATTTTTTGTTTCCAGATTCGCAATCCGGATGCTGGCACCCATCGAGGCCAGCACGTCCAGCAGCGTGGATCGCGTAGGGTTGAGGCCCACCCCCCGCAAAATAAGATTGGAATCCGGCGTCACCAGCGCGGCCACGATAAAGAATGCAGCGGACGAAAGATCGGCGGGCACGAACAGCTCCCGGCCCGTGAGCGCCGGTCGGCCATCCACTGCAATCACACGCCGCTCTGTGCGGATCTCGGCGCCAAACTCACGAAGCGCAATTTCGCTGTGATCGCGAGATCGCACGGGCTCCCGCACAATCGTCTGGCCGTAAGCGTAAAGACCCGCGAACAGAACGCATGTCTTTACCTGCGCACTCGGCACCGGCAGCGTGTAGTCGATGGGCCGCAGTTTTGCCCCTCGGATTTCGAGTGGCGGAAAACGATTCTCGTGCGCGCTGATGGACGCGCCCATCTCGTTTAGCGGGCTCATGATTCGCTGCATCGGACGCCGGGAGAGCGATTCGTCGCCAATGATCCTGCTGGTAAATGGTTGCGCTGCGAGGATACCGGATAGCATCCGAATGGTAGATCCGGAATTTCCGGCATCCAGATCGCCTTTCGGCGGGTTGAGTCCATCGAGACCGCGTCCGTAAATGGTTACGTCGGCGCCCTGCTCCTCTACCGCAATACCAAGCGCGCTGACGCAGCCCAGGGTTGAATGGCAATCCGCGCCGCTGGAGAAGTTATGAATCCTGCTCTCGCCCTGCGCGATGGCGGCGAGCATGGCATAACGATGAGAAATCGATTTGTCGCCAGGCAGGCAAATCTCGCCAGAGACGCGGGTCGCGGGGGAAATCCGTTCTTGCATGAGGAATTCCCCATTCTAGCGGGCGACTGCCGCTCGGTGCTGGCGAAACTTCCTGGAAGGGAGCTAAGCTCCCAGAGCTACCGGCGATGCTTGAAGTCCCGCCGCAAAACGCTGCGTGACGCGAAAGGGCTGAAAACGGTACCCGATGCCGAAAATGGTCTCGATGTACTGTTCGCTGTAGGTTCCCAGCTTTTTTCGCAGCCGCCGCACATGCACATCCAGCGTCCGTGTACGTATTTCGTTGCTATAACCCCAGACGCGCATGAGCAGCACTTGGCGAGGAATGATTTCGCCGGCGTTCTGCACCATCAGCGAAAGGAGTTCATACTCTTTACGCGTTAGAATGAGACGGTGTGTATCGAGCGAAGCGCTCTTTCGCACGAAATCCAGTTCAAGATGCGGATCCTGGTAGCGATAAATCGAATTCGGTGCTGTCTGTGCTGACCCCATATATCTCCTTGGCTTTCTTCTCTGATGCTAAAGAGCAGCCCCATAGAAGTCGTTGTGAAGTTGTAAAAATTTTGTAAAAAGAGACGGCAAGACTTGCGCTCACCGCAGTTCTTTCCGGTCCTATCAATGGGGAAACGGCGTAGTGTAACAAGGCGCACTCGCAGTATTAACCGGGAGCGGCCGCGCTTCGGGCGGCAAAGCAGCGCTTTGGCCAAGCGTATTGATCCATTCGTACGATAAGGGACTGGCGGAAAGGTCAGTTGCGATCATTGGAGAATGTCGTGCAGAGGCGAGGTCGATGCCAACGTCTTCCCACGAGCCTGTGGAAACTTTCGATGCTCGAGAAAATTCGCTGTCATCGATAAGCCACAAACCCCATCGCCCCCGCCTCGTGCTGATCGCGGTATTCTCTCTCGTGGTCGTCGTTGCCATTGCGCTGGTCTTTCTGATTCGCTCTTGGCCTTTTACGCGAGATGCCGTCTCGCAGGCCATTAAGGAAACCATGTCTGGCACCGTGCAGATGCAGGGTTTTCGCTCGACGTTCTTTCCTCATCCGGGCTGTGTCATAGACAATGTCACGTTCCGCCGCGATGACAAGGATTCACTGCCGTTGATCACAATCAAAAGACTCGTCATTCAGGGCAGCTATTTCAAAATGTTTGGCGCTTCGAAAAAACTCGAACAGATTCGGGCTGAGGGGTTCTACCTCCACGCACGGCCATTCGGCTTTAAAAAACTTGGATCGGGCGGACAAGCGAATGGCGCCTCGAAATATTCCCAGTGCGTCATCAACCAAATCGTCGCCGATGGAGCCATTCTCGAATTCGCTTCAGAGGATTCCACGCCGCTTAGCTTTGATGTCCACCAATTGACGGTCAGCAACGTGGCCGCGGGCCAGCCGCTATCGTTCCGCACGGTGCTCCGAAATCCGCTACCACCGGGCGAGATACATGCTGCGGGGCAGTTTGGACCCTGGCGATCTGACGACCCGGCGAAAACTCCAGTTTCCGGCAAGTACCGTTTCGATCATGCAGACCTGGGCGTCTTCAAGGGCATCGCCGGAACGCTGTCTTCAACAGACGACTTCAAGGGAGTACTTGAGCGCATCGAGATGCGGGACGCGACCGATGCTCCCGACTTCGGACTGAAGAAAAATGATCATAGGGTCCACCTCACTACGCGGTTTCATGCGATTGTAAACGGAACGAATGGCGATACCCAACTGGATCCGGTGATCGCGCATTTCGGACGAACCACGGTCATCTCCCGAGGCAGTGTGGCGGGCACCTCAGGGCAAAAAGGAAAGACGACGACACTCGACATGGCGTCAAACGAGGGCCGCATCCAGGACCTGATGCTCTTGTTTATAAAAGCAAAACGTTCGCCAATCGCTGGCCCCGTTCGCTTCAAAGCGAAGGTGATGCTACCGCCAGGACACGGGCCGTTTATTGAGAAAGTGAACTTCGACGGTGACTTCAGCATCAACGACGCGCATTTTAAGCCGAAATTGCAAGCCAGCATAAATAAACTGAGCGAGCGCGCCAGCGGTGAAAAAGAAAAAGAAGAAGAGAATCCAGAGGACGTGATATCCGATTTGAAGGGCCACGTGATCCTAAGAAATGGAATTGCCACGTTTTCCAATGTGACCTTCAGTGTGCCTGGCGCACTGGCGCGCCTCAGTGGCACGTTCAACCTGATTAATGAAGAAATCAATCTTCACGGTACGTTGGACATGCAGGCCAAGCTTTCGCAGACCACCAAAGGGGTCAAATCTTTTCTGTTGAAAGCGCTCGATCCGTTCTTCAAGAAAAAACGCGCGGGAGCCGTGGTGCCCATCAAGATTACCGGAACCTACGGACACCCTTCCTACGGGCTGTCATTGTAGCGTAGATAGGACAGGCGTTCTCTCCTGTCCTTCGTTAATTAAGCCACAAAGTGGCGTAGGCCGTGGTGAAAGTTGTCGACCCTTACGTTGCTCCCTCGGGTCCGAAAACCGATAGGTTATGTCCATCCGGATCTTGAAAGTTTGCAGCCCACAGTGGTCCGGTGACGGTGCGGGGCGCATGCGTAAATGTAATTCCCCTGGCCGCCAGTGCCCGGTGTGCGCCGCGAACATTTTCGACGGAGAAAACCACTTCGGTCGCGCCAGGAATCTGCGTACTTCCTCTCGCCAATGCCTCGCTCAGGCAAAACGTGACGCCGCCGCCGTCGAAAAACGCGAAGCCTTCATGCTGGCCCGTGAGTTTCAACCCTAGCTTGTCGCGATAAAACGGTACAGAGCGCTCCAATGCCGTCACGCCGAGCATCACGACGCCGACGCGATTCAGGTGCAAATCCGGATCATCCACGTGATTGTCCTCCTGTCAGAGACCTATTATTGTATCCATGCGCGATATTCACTATGCCTTGCGGCTGCTATTCCGGGAGCGGCGGTTCACCATGGTTGCAGTGATTGCGTTGGCCCTTGGAATTGGCGCGAATACGGCCATCTTCACTGTCGTGAATGCCGCGCTCGTGCGGCCACTGCCCTACCGTGACGCCTCTCGCCTGGTGGTGGTCTGGGACCAACTCTCGAAACTCGGGCTCGATCACTTCCCGGTCTCTTATGCGAATTACCTCGATTACAAGACCGGCAATCGTGTCTTTGAAGATCTCGGCGCGTTCAGCCCCGTGGAATTCAATCTCACATTGCGCGACCAGGCCGAGCGCGTGCCCGGTGTGCGTGTATCTGCCAACCTGCTGTCCATTCTCGGAACGAATGTCGTTGCGGGCCGGACATTCACGGCCGAGGACAATCAGTCCGCGCGCGGCAACATAGCAATCATTAGCGATGCACTTTGGCGCGGTCATTTCGGAGGAGACCCGAAGGTCGTCGGTCAAACTGTGATGCTGGACGGCAATGTCATCACCGTCGTGGGCATTCTGCCGGCCGCATTTTCCTTTTCCTTGACGAATCCCGCACCTGAAGTCTGGATGCCGCTTGCTTTGCAGGCGGGCACGGACCGTACCGCCGGCGCGCTCGAATTGATCGGCCGCTTAAAGTCTGGGGTGGCGCTTGAACAAGCGCGAGTCAATATGAAAGCGGTCGCGCACGGCGTCGAGGAGCAATACCATCCCTATCGCGGGCCGCGCGGGGAAGATGCCGGTTACGGTGTCACGGTAACGGCGTTGCGTGATGAACTCTATGGCGGGGTCCGCCGCGGCCTGTTGGTATTGCTGGCCGCAGTTGCCTTGGTATTGCTGATCGCCTGCGCAAATGTTTCGAATCTGCTCCTTGCCCGTACGGCGGAGCGCCGGAAGGAAATTGCTGTTCGCCACGCACTTGGCGCCAGCCGTCTGCGGGTCGTGCGCCAGTTGCTCATCGAAAGCACCGCGCTATCACTCGCCGGAGGATTGCTGGGTTTGCTAATCGCCTTCTGGGGCATCGATGTGCTGCAAACGCTGGGGGCCGGGAGTCTGCCGCACCTACAAAGGATTTCGGTTGACGGGCGCGTGCTTGGTTTTACACTGCTCATCTCGTTAATCACCGGTCTGGTATTCGGCATCGCCCCCGCGCTTCAAGGCTCGGTGCTGAATCTAAGTGAGACCCTGAAAGAAGGCGGCCGCAGTGCGATCGGCGGGAAGCGTGGCGCGCGGCTGCGTCAGGTTCTGATGGCAGCGGAAGTGGCGCTGTCGCTCGTTCTGGTGATTGGCGCGGGTTTGCTGATGAAGAGCTTTGCCCGCCTGACTCGTGTCGACCCTGGCTTTCGCATGGAACGGTTGGTTACCGCGCGCATCTCGCTTCCCGACGACCAGTATCGGGAGAATCACCGTGTGATAGCGTTTTACCGTGAGATGATCGAGCGGATTCAGACGCTGCCGGGAGTCTCGTCCGCGGGTCTCGTTTCGCGCCTACCACTGACAGGAGGTCCTGGAGGCGATCCCTTCAGCATCGACGGCCGTCCCTATGATTTGCATGGCAGGACCCCGCAGGTGGTAAACCAGCAGATCGTAAGTGCCGAATATTTTCGGACCATGCAGATCCCACTAATCGAAGGTCGCCTTTTCACTACGCGCGAGTCCGCTCCCATCGCGATCATCAATGTCACAATGGCGCGCGGATTCTGGCCGGGGCGCGATGGAAAATCCGACGCAATCGGCAAGCGCATCATGCTGGGAGCGCCGCGGCCGGGCGTACCATGGCTGACCGTCGCCGGAGTCGTGGCCGATGTGCGAAATTCCAGTTTGAACGTGCAACCGCTTCCCCAGATGTATGTGCCGTTTGAGCAAACGCCTGCTCGTTCCATGTCGCTGGTTGTCAGAACCGCGGCGGATGCGCCCGCCATCGTTTCCGCGCTGCGCGGGCAGATCTTCGCGCTCGATCCCAACCAGCCGCTCTACGATGTGAAGACCATGCAAGAGCGTCTGGCGGCCACCATCGCTCAGCCGCGCTTCCAAACGTTTCTTTTGAGCAGTTTTGCCGCGCTCGCTCTGGTTCTGTCAACTCTCGGAATTTATGGCGTGATCGCGCAGTTGGTCGGGGAAAGGACGCATGAGGTCGGCATCCGCATAGCGCTCGGAGCGGAGCCGCCCAAGATACTGCTGTCAGTTCTTAAGGAAGGAATGGTGCTGGGACTTGCAGGCGTAGTTTCGGGTGTTTGCGGGACAGTCGCCTTGAGCCGCCTGTTGGCGGGCTTGCTCTATCAAGTTCCGCCGGTCGACCCAGCGACATTTCTCGGTGCTTCGTTGTTGGTTATGATGGTGGTTCTGGCGGCGTGCTACATCCCCGCACGCAGGGCGGCACGCCTCGATCCCATGGCCGCACTGCGGACAGAATGAGTTTTAGCTAGGTTTAGGCGCGGCTTCTTTCGGTTTCGGCGGCGCGGCTTCTTTCGGAACGACGCGTACGCTGCTCGCCGCCATCTTGCCCGTGCGGTCCATGCCCAGTTCGTAGGTAACTCGCGCCCCGGGCACGAGGTCGCTCGCTTCGCCTTCGTTCAAGCGCGAAATGTGGAAGAAAACGTCGCGGCCGCCGCTATCAGGGCGGAGAAAACCGAAGCCTTTGTCTTCAAAGTAAGTGACCACGGAGGCTGCTTCAGGCTGCGGATTTTCCGGATCTCCACCCGCGCCCGAAGCGGCTGATGACGGACGGCCGGATTTGTCACCCACGCCCTGCTTGATGAGCGCCAAGTCGTCCTCGGTCCAGTTAGACACCGATTGCGTCTCGGGCATTTTCAGGTGCGGATTCTTCTTGCGTGCGTCTTCGAAAAGGCGTTTCTGTCTGGCGTTCAAAGTGAATCTTTCCTGGCTGGCTAGTGTGCCGCCACCGGGGCGGCCACTTTCTTCTTGCGCGACGCGCGCTTTTCGGCGGGCGGTTGGCGATCGCTCTTTTTCAGAGATCCAACAACCATTGGCGTGACAAACTTCTTCTCACCGTGATCGTCAAACTTGATCACGATACGTTCTTCATTGATCGAAAGGACAGTTCCCAGACCGAAAGTAGCATGTTCGACTTGGGCGCCCTGACTATATGGATTAGCAGCCATAGGGCTACGTTTTGCTCCTTTTATCTTGCGTTGTGGGTGGGAAAAAACTCAGACTAACCACCGGCTGAGAGGACGATGACACAAACTTTTCAATGTTTATAATATCAAGACTTGTGGAAACTGTCGATAGGGCGTATGTTAACTTAAACATTCATAAGGCATTTATGCCATCTATGGCGGGCCCGGGCGCACAGGTTTTGAATCAGGCAGCTAAGATAAAACTGCTCAAGTACCTAGGAGGCTCATCGACGAGCGTCGACAGATTCTTTTAATACAAGCAGTATATCCGTGGAATCGAGCCGCGACTGGCCCTTGCTACAATAGCGGTTCAAGCAAATTCTGGAGGCAAAATGGAAAGACCAGCAGCGACGACGATGCGGGGAAATCCGCTGACCTTGATCGGCCCCGAACTCAAGCCGGGCGACCAGGCGCCGGATTTCAAACTCGTGGATAACAGCCTCAAAGATGTGCGCTTAGCCGATACTGGCGGTCAAGTGCGCATCATCAGCGTGGTGCCTTCGCTCGACACGCCCGTTTGCGATGCGCAGACCAAGCGTTTCAACGAGGAGGCCGCGAAGCTGCCGGGTGTGGACATTCTGACCGTCAGCATGGATCTGCCGTTTGCGCAGAAGCGGTGGTGCGGCGCGTTCGGAGTGGATAAGGTGAAGATGCTCTCCGATCACCGCGATGGGTCATTCGGTACGAATTACGGAACTTTGATCAAGGAACTGCGAATTGAGAGCCGTGCTATTTTCGTGCTGGATAAAAATAACATCATTCGCCACGCGGAATACGTGAAGGAAGTCGCGGACTATCCCAACTACGACGCGGCTCTTTCAGCGGCAAGGAACGCCGCTTCGGCGGCCTCGGCCTAACGGTAAGAGTGGGCGGCAGCGCTCGCTCCTCCTCTCAGGGATTACCACTGAATACCGGCCAAACAACGCCGCCCCCTTCCCCTGCGGATGCCAAGGGACGGATCGCCGAGCGTGTGCTTGGACGCGCCGTCGAAAGCCCCTTGGTGCGCGGGGGGCTGGCCATTAGCGCCGGCCTGATTACCGGAAACCTGATCGGCTTTTTCCGTGTAGCGCTCACTGCATACCTGCTGGGCACGCATAGCGCCGCGGACGCGTTAGCGGTGGCGGTCGGCCCCATCGATACGATGAACTCGGTGCTCATCAACACGATGGTGTTTGCCTTTGTCCCGATGCTGACCCAGCGCGAGGGCGCCGCGCGCGCGGCTCTCTTCCGCAGACTGAACCAAGTGTTCAGCCGCGTGTTTTTTGTGCTTGGGATCTCGATGATTCTGGGCGCACCGTGGCTGATTCGTGCTCTGGCCCCGGGACTCGACGCAAATTACGTGCCGACGGCCATTGCCCTCTTGCGTATCGCTTCTCTTTCTTGCTTTGCGGCCGGGACTGCGGCATTGCATGCGGCTTTTCTTTTTACGCACCGGCGTTTCGCCCCGTCGGCATTTTACCAGGCATGGTTAAATCTGTTCACCGTTATTGGCGCGTTGAGCTTGTGGCGGGTGCTCGGTGTCTACGGATTTGCCATCGGTTTTAGCGTCGGCGCATGGGTGCATCTCGCGGTTGTGTATTTCGCGGCGCGGTCCGGTGCGCATGCAGGAGCGGAACGGCTTGATGTGCACTGGCGGGAGTTGCTCGCCAAGCCGGCATCGTTCCTGATCTATGCAGGTATGCTCGCCATGAATGTGATCGTCACCCGCGCGTATGCGACGCACGCAGGCCCCGGTATGGCGGCGGCGCTCGATTACAGCATGCGCTGCCTGAACGTCCCGCTGGCGTATTTAATCAGTCCGGTTACGAACTCTCTGCTACCGGAAATTGCGCGCCTCCGAAGCCGGCTGCGGTTCCGCGAGGCATTCCGGTTAATCGACAAAACGATTGCCCTTGTCGCGCTCGCGGCCATCGCGGGATGCGCAGTGGGAATCGGGTTGCGCCAACCGCTGATCTCTCTCCTGTTCGAGCGCGGCAGTTTCACCGCGCAATCCACGCGCCTGGTCTCGGCGGTATTTCTGGGGTTCGCGCCCAGCCTGATCGGCTGGAGCCTCCTCGAGCTGACTTCGCGATCCTTGTTCGCGCTCGACCGGCCACAGCTGCCTCTGTGGACGGTGGGCATTCCCGTCATCTTCAATCTCGGCTTCGTACTGCTGGTACGCCCATCCGACCCACAGTGGATCGGTCTGGGAGCATCGTTGGGTTTTCTGATTGCATTCCTGCTGCTATTTACGCTGATGCGGGCCAACCGCCGGCGGTGGATTGAACAGGCTGCCCGCGATTCCAAGCCGGCGCTCGACACGGCCTGAGGCGGGCGGACTATTGGGCCGGCATTTCCACAACTCGAAAGTGGAAACGATCAGGCGGGAACAGGGCCGGTGAATCCTGCGCCAGCCGGGCCCACGTGCGGTACGCGGTCGTGGTGAGAGTCGGATTGAGATAAAACAAAAACTGATTCGAGAAACAATCGATCGGCGGCGGCTGGCGGAACGTAAGCCGTAGCCCCACAGCGTTTTCGACACCGATGCCGTGCGTCGGCACAGATTTATCCAGGATCAGGTTCACGAAGCTGCTCCGGCCTGCGTGGGGCCAGATGTCGGGATGCAGCAGAGTACGTAGAGACTCGGAACTCTCAAAGGTGATTTCGCATTGCCGGATCCATTCCAATATGGAGTCCCCCCACTGCCAGTGAGTGACCAGGCGCAGGTACTGTTCGGCGAGGTTGACGGCGAGATCGAACTTGCGCTGCTCGGCAACGTTTTCGTCGTCCTGAGTGAGGCCGAGTATGTCTTCGGCTTCGACAATCCCGGCAGCCATACCGACAACCTCTGAACGCGGCGTCCCCTCCTGTGTGCCGTGCACTAGAAGGGGCGGCAACTCGAGCGTCCCGCTCCCAGGGATCCTGATATATTTTCGATCGTCCATAACCGGGCCTCTACCCGTTCTTATCGACGTAACTCCGATACGACTGTTTCATATGTAGCATGAAAGTTCAATTAATGTGGTAAGAAAAATCAAATATGGCCGATAGCCGATGGTTATCGGACCAATCCTTTCAACACTTCCGGTACAATTCCGGCAACAGTGTGACGTTTGTTATCATTCCCCCTTCATGGCGGAATATTCGATAGGAGTGGACTTGGGAGGCACGAATCTACGTGCGGCCGCTGTCACCCGGGATGGAAAAATACTGCAGAGGATTGCGGTCACTGCAAATCCCATGCTAGGGAGGGCATCGCTTTTAGGCGAGATGGCCGCGGTCATTAATGATCTACGCTCCGCTTGGGGAACGGATCAGCTTGTCGGAATCGGGCTGGGTGTTCCGGGCTTCATTCTGCTGAAGGAAGGCGTGATCCGCAATTCGAATAACCTGGCGTGTCTCGAAGACTTTCCTTTCCGCGACGAGATGGAGGGGCGTCTCGGTACGAAGGTGGTGTTGGAGAATGACGCCAACGCGGCCGCATTGGGAGAAAAATGGATGGGCGCCGGACGCGATGTGGCCGACCTGGTTCTGCTCACGCTCGGCACCGGCATCGGCGGTGGGATCATATCGCACGGCAACGTGCTCCACGGATTCCTCGGGATGGCCGGCGAACTGGGGCATCTTACGGTCGTGCCGAACGGGCTTCCGTGCGGTTGCGGGAACCGCGGCTGTGTCGAGAAACACGCGTCGGCTACGGCGATTACGGCGATGGCGCGCGTCATGGGCTTGGGAGAAAATCTCACGTCGGCGGACGTATACGATTTGGCCAAACAAGGCAATGAGCACGCGCGCACTATTTTTCAGTGCATGGGAGAAGCGCTGGGAGTGGCGCTCGCCATGATGGTAAATACGTTTAACTTTCCCCTGTACCTTTTGAGCGGCGGCGTTCTGGCGGCTTGGGACATGTTCGCCCCCGCGATGATTGCGGAGATGCGGCGCAGATCTTTTACCTTTCGAACCACGGCAACGCGCGTGGAGAAAGCCATCCTGGGAAACGAAGCCGGCCTTTATGGCGCCGCTTATCTGCCGTGGACGGCGCAGGAGTAGCGCATGTGGCTGGGGATTGATGTAGGCACCGGGGGAACGCGCGCCCTCATTGTGGACGAGTGCGGCAAAATCCGGGCCGGCGTCACAGCGCCGCATGAAGAGATCCGGATGGAACGCCCGCTGTGGGCCGAACAACGGCCCGATGACTGGTGGAAGGCTGCCATCCGGGCTATCCGCGGCGCTTTGGCCGAGGCGCACATCTCCGGGCGCGATGTGCAGGGAATCGGCCTCTCGGGCCAGATGCATGGCCTGGTTATTCTTGATAGCGACAATAAGGTAATCCGTCCGGCGCTCATTTGGTGCGATCAGCGAAGCCAGGCGCAGGTCGATTCCATTAATAGCGCGGTCGGCAGCGCCAACGTGCTCTCTTACACCGCCAACCCCGTGCTCACAGGGTTTACGCTGCCCAAGCTGCTGTGGGTGCGGGATAACGAGCCGGAACTATACGATCGCGTGCGCAAGATGCTTCTCCCGAAGGATTACGTACGTTACCGCCTGACCGGCGAGTTCGCCACTGACGTTTCGGATGCATCCGGCACGTCGCTATTTGACGTTGTTCGCCGCGAATGGTCGGCTCCGATGGTAGAAGCTCTCGCGCTTGACGGTGCGATTCTGCCGAAGTGTTACGAGTCGGTAGAGGTGAGCGGGATGGTCAACAAGTCAGTTGCGGATTTGACAGGTTTGATCGCGGGCACACGCGTGGTGGGCGGAGGCGGCGATCAGGCGGCAAGTGCGGTCGGCAATGGAATCGTCGAGCCGGGCCTGGTATCGTGCACGCTCGGAACATCAGGCGTGGTCTTTGCGCATTTAGAGCACGTGGCCTACGATCCCGCCGGACGCGTTCACACGTTCTGTCATGCGGTGCCCGGAAAATGGCATGTCATGGGTGTCACGCAAGGCGCTGGATTGAGCTTGCAGTGGACTCGCAATCAGCTCGCGCCGGGGATCGAATACGAAGTGCTGACGGCCGAAGCGGCCAAGTCGCCCGCCGGAGCGCACGGCCTGTTCTGGCTTCCTTAT
>Ga0070681_10001165_pt1 | contig 22689 bp, 14 predicted proteins | sample KBSC83BmetaG_FD_65650 | JGI IMG/M metagenome (GOLD analysis project Ga0070681, IMG submission 65650) | Corn rhizosphere microbial communities from Kellogg Biological Station, Michigan, USA - KBS C8-3B metaG | ecosystem: Host-associated > Plants > Roots > Rhizosphere | place: USA: Michigan...
AACCGATGCTTCCGGAACTACGGCTACCAGTGATGGCACGTTCTTTGTTTCAAAGACGGTCGTGATGTCGAATCCAACCGACTTCGCCACCGGCAAGAGCGTTGCGACCGGCATCTGCCCGAGTACTGCTCCGCGAAGAACAATCAGTGTGACGGCTGTGAGTGCTGCGGCACTTCCGGGCGGCAAGCTGATCTACAACAGCCGCGCTGGCAACGGCGGTGCGCTCAATGACCCAACCGCGATCATGTACTTCCGAAGTGAAGACATTGATTCGTTAGGCAAGGTCAAGGCAGGAGTGCCGATTGAGCCGCTCGTCGTCCGTGCCAGTGCCGGCGAGTGCATCAACTTCAACCTCTTTAACAAGCTGCCGAACGTGGTGGCGGATCTGGACGGCTTCAACACGATGCCGAACATCATCTACCACTTCAACGCCAATCAGGTGAAACCTTCGAACCATGTTGGTCTGCACCCGCAACTGCTCGCTTACAACGTAGCGAACAGTGACGGCAAGAATGTCGGCTTCAATCCCAACCAGACAGTTGGACCAGGCGGCGTCGCAAGGTATACGTGGTATGCCGGCGACGTGGTCATCAACGGCACCCAGCGTCTGGCGACACCGATTGAATTCGGCGCGACCAATTTGATCTCGTCCGATCCGATCAAGCACAGCAACAAGGGCGCGATCGGCTCGCTGATTGTCGAACCGCAGGGTTCGAGCTGGATCGAAGACTCGACTTCACGCGCACAGGCGACCATCACCAGGACCGATGGCACTTCGTTCCGTGAGTTCGTGATCCAATTCCAGACCGACATCAACATGAGGTTCGCAGACGGCAGCCCGGTGCCGAATCTTGCTGGTCCAGGCGGTGCGGAAGACGCTGAAGACTCCGCTCAGAAAGCAGTCAACTACCGCACTGAACCGATCTGGAAACGCATGAACTACGCACCGGAAACTCCGTTCGAAACTACTCGTAACTTCGACTTCACCAACGTGCTTACCAATGCGATCGTTGGTGGCGACCCACAAACGCCGGTGTTCACGGCGCGCGCCGGTCAGGAAGTCAGGTTCCGTTTATTGAACGCGAACGGACACATGCGCAACAACCTCTTCAACCTGCACGGTCATTTCTGGCAGGATGAACCTTTCACAAACAACTCAAAATCGATTGGCAACAACCCGCTGTCGGAAAACAAAGGTGTGGTGTACGGCATTGGACCATCATCGCACTATGAAGTGATTCCAACGAACGGTGCTGGTGGCGCCCGAAGAGTGGCGGGCGACTACCTCTATCGAACACAGGAGTCGTTTCAGTTCGACGGCGGTATCTGGGGCGTCTTCCGGGTAACACCGTAAGTGTCTCAGACCGCGGTTGGTTCTCAACCGCAACGAGTGCAGCCTGTTGGGGGACAGGCTGCACTCGTCCCTATCCCCTTACGCCAGGAGACGAAGAAATGATCCGATATATCGCAATCTTTACACTTCTACTCATCAACGTCGCCGCTGCGTTCGCGCAACAGCCAACACAGAAGGTGGTCGAACAGGGAATCGCGATCGAGTACAGCGCGGAGCCGCAGTCACCGAACGCGAAGCTCAGAGCGGGCGAGGACGTCAACATCAAGTTCAAAGTCACTGACACGACGACCGGCACTCCGGTCAAAGGTCTCAATCTTTCGGCGTGGCTCAGTCTTGGCGCCGCTGCGGATGCCACTCAGTGCCGGCAGAAGATTCAGTCTTACATGACCGGCAGCATGCGCGCGCGACCCGAAATCGATCTCAATTCTTATTACATTCTCGCGCTGAACAAGAGTGCTGACATTTCTGTGATCGATCCGCTGCTCGGCTTTGGCGGCAGCAAGCTTCTGACGCTCGTGATGATGAAGAGTCCCGGTGAAGACTGGGTTCTGACAGCCGATCGCGAAAAGCTCTTCGTGACGTTGCCGCTCGTTAATCAAGTCGCGGTGATCGATACGCGCAGTTGGAAAGTCGTGAATTATGTCGACGCCGGTATCAAGCCGACGAGCATTGCGCTGCAGGCCGATCAGAAATATGTGTGGCTTGGAAATGACGATGGCGGGGTCACGGCGATTGACGTCGGCACACAGAAAGTCGCGGCGCAGATCCCGACCGGCGCCGGACGTCACGAGATCGTCGTCACTGCTGACAATCGTTTCGCGTTTATCTCGAATCGCGAGGCCGGAACAGTCTCGCTGATCGATGTTGCGAAGCTCGAGAAGATCAAGGACGTCAAGGTTGGTCCAAATCCGGTTTCGCTTGCATTATCGGAACTGAGCAAGTCTGTCTACGCGGTTACTGATGATTCAGTGGCGGTGATTAATACTGACGGCGAAGTGCCGGCGCGCATCAAGTCGAAACCGGGAGCACGCCTCGTTCGTTTCGCGCCCGGCGGTCGCTACGGATTCCTCGTGAACACTGCTGAGAACACGGTCAACATTTTCGATACTGCTTCGAATCGCGTGTTGCACGAAGTCAAAGTCGGTAAGTCTCCCGATCAGGTGACCTTCAGCGACACGTTCGCGTTTATCAGATCGCTCGAGACTGAGAGCGTGGCCTTGCTTCGTCTTGCGACGATCGGCACGGAGATCGACATCACCGAATTTCCCGGTGGCCAGGGAATCCCGTCCGGGGGTTCTGCGCCCGTGCGGGCGAGTTCGATCGTGCCCGCGCCGGAAGGCAACGCCGTGATTGTCGCGAACCCGGTCGATCGAGTCCTTTATTACTACTCGGAAGGCATGGCCGCGCCGATGGGTAACTTTCAAAACTACCGGCGCGAACCGATGGCGGTCGCGATTGTCGATCGCAGTTTGCGCGAGACAACCCCCGGTGTTTATTCCACGACGGTGAAGTTGCCGCGCAGCGGTCGCTACGACGTGGCCTTTTTGACTGACTCGCCGCAAATCGCTCACTGTTTCGAAACGACCGCCGATGTAAATCCACGGTTGAAAGAAGACCAGAGTGTGGCGTTGCGTCTAGAACATGAGATCAAAGAACGCGAGTTGCCGGTGGGCCACAGTTTCCCGCTGCGATTCAAGCTGATCGATACCAAGACCAACAAAGGCAAGGACGATATCAAAGACGTGCGCGTGCTGACGTTTCTGTCGCCGGGCACGTGGCAGCGCCGCGACATCGCGAAGTCGTTAGGTAACGGTGAGTACGAAATCGACGTCAATGTGCCGCAGACGGGTTACTACATGGTGTTCGTTGAGTCGGCGTCGATGGGCGTGCGCTACCAGGATCTGCCGTACCTAATGTTGCAGGGAGTGCAGGGGATGGAGGTGAAGAAATGAAGACGCTAATAATCGTCACGCTGGCGCTGTTTGCGTTCGGCCATTCAGATGTGGTGGCCCAACGAAAACCTTCGACGCCCGTTGTCTACAGTTGTCCGATGCATACTGAAGTGAAGTCGAGTAAACCCGGCAGGTGTCCGAAGTGCAAGATGGACCTCGTCAAGCAAACGACTTCAGTGGCCGAGCCCTCTGAGAAAACTGTTCCTGAATCAGGCAAGACCCTCAACATTCCGGACGTCGAGGTGTTGGACCAGGATGGCAACGTTCGACATTTCTACAGCGACCTGGTCAAAGGCAAAACCGTTGCCGTCAACTTTATTTTCACGAACTGCACGACGATCTGTCCGCCACTCGGTGCGACGTTTGCGCGCGTGCAGCGTGAGCTGGGAGAGAAGGTTGGCAAAGACGTGTACTTCATTTCCGTCAGTGTCGATCCACTGACTGACACGCCGGAACGTTTGAAAGCATGGGGCGCGAAGTTCAAGGCCGGACCAGGCTGGACGTTCGTCACGGGCAACAAGGAAGAGATCGATCACCTGCTGCGCGCGCTCGGAGCCTCGACCGCACGTCGTGAAGATCACACGCCCTCAGTAATCATCGGCAACGACGAGCGAGATGTCTGGACGCGCACCTACGGCCTCGCCAGCGCGTCGCAGATGGTCGGCTTGATCAAAGAAGTACTTTGGGGGAACTATGAAAGCACAAATTGAGCGGCCGTTATTAAACAGGATTCTCAAGATTAACAAGATTGACAGGATTCATCTTGTTCAGTCCTGTAAATCCGGTCTGATAGTTCTCTGTCTCCTGTTCTTCTTCGCGTCCGTTGCGGCTGGTCAACAACAGCCCGCGCCATCGGCGGCGGCCAAATATTTCTCTGACGTTGAGCTGATCAATCAGGACGGACAGAAGATGCATTTCTACTCGGACGTGCTGAAGGGGAAAGTTGTAATCATCAACGCGTTCTTCAGCACCTGCACGAGCGTGTGTCCGCCGATGAATCGCAATCTCGAAAAAATCCAGGACGCACTCGGCGATCGCCTCGGCAAGGAAGTCTTTCTCGTCTCGATCAGCGTCGATCCGGAAACAGACACACCGACGCGACTCAAAGATTACAGCCGGCGATTTCACGCAAAACCCGGTTGGCTCTTCCTGACCGGCAAAAAAGAGAACGTCGATTGGGCGCTCTACAAGCTGGGCCAGTACGTCGAGACCAAAAACGATCACACCACGGTCCTCATCATCGGCAACGAACCGAAGGGACTTTGGAAGAAAGCGTTTGGTCTCGCCAAGTCAGACGAGTTGATCAGGATTGTTGACGACGTCATTAACGATCGGTAGCTGAAATGAAAACTCTCTTATTTCTTTTGTGCTTCTTTGCGGCCTCGCTAGCAGTCTACGCTCAATCGGACCGCCGCCCGTTGACCGTCGAAGAAAAACGCGGGAAAGCGCTTTATCTCCGCGGCGAAAGCGCCTCGGGACAGGAAATCACCGCGTTGCTGAATGACATCGACGTGCCGGCTTCAACTCTGACTTGCGCAGGCTGTCACGGCGCGCGCGGCGAAGGAAAAACCGAAGGCGGCGTTACCGCAGGCAACCTGACGTGGTCCAACCTGACCAAGCCTTACGGTCACAGTCACGACAACGGGCGTAAGCACGGTGCGTTTTCCGAAACGTCATTCATTCGCGCGTTGACAGGCGGCGTCGATCCTGCCGGCAACAAACTCGCCGTCGCTATGCCTGTGTACCGCATGCCGCAACAGGACATGTCGGATCTGATCGCCTACTTGAAACGAGTCGAGACCGATCTCGATCCGGGTGTCTCTAACGACGAAATCGTGATCGGAACCTTGCTACCTGAGAAGACTGCGTTGACCGGATTGGCGCAGTCGATGGAAGGCGTGCTTCAGGCGTACTTCGCGGAGATCAATAATCGCGGCGGGATTTACAACCGCAAGATTCGTTTGCGTGTGCTCAACGGCGATGCGGGCGCGACCGTCGCAAACATGAAGCAGTTGATTGATGACCAGCAGGTATTTGCGATCGTGAGTGGTTTAACCGCGGGGGCGGACGAGGGAGTGGGAGCGTTGAGCCGGGAGCGGGAGGTGCCGTTAATTGGACCATCCACTTTGCTTCCGGAACGCGCGCTGCCGCTTAACCGCTACGTCTTCTATTTGCTCGCGGGCTTGAAAGAGCAGGCTCGCAGTCTCGTGAACTTTGCGGCGAAGAAGAACGATCTGCGCGTGGCGCTCGTCTCGCCCGATAGTGAATTCAGCAGCGGCATCGCCGCGACTATCGAGGATCAGGAGAAGAAGCTTGGCTGGCAACCGTTGACGAAGGTGCGCTATGCGCACGATCGGTTTAAGGCGGCAGACTGTGTCGCGGAGCTGAAAGTAAAAGGCGTGAACACTGTTTTCATGCTCGGCTCAGGTGATGATGCGGCGGCATTCTTCAAGAGTGCAGACGCGGCAGGCTGGATGCCTAACGTGTATATGTTGGGAACGATGGTTGGACGAACCGCAGGCGACCTCGTGCCTGCGAAGATGAAGGACCGCGTGTTCTTTGCGTTTCCGACCGTGCCTGCGGACGTCTCAGTCGCTGGCGCCGCGGAATACAATGGACTGCTGGAGCGAAACAAGTTGAGTTCGACGCACGCCGCCGCGCAGGCGTCGGCGATTGCGGCTGCGAAGATACTGGTCCATGCGATGGAATTGTGCGGCAAGGACCTGACGCGGGAGCGGCTGGTCACGACACTTGAAGGCTTGTATGAATACGACACCGGCCTGATGCCCAAGATCACCTTTGGTCCAAACCGTCGCATCGGCGCGCTCGGCGCCTACATCGTCACCATCGATCCGGAGAAAAAACTCTTTCCCGCAAGTGTCGAGTGGGTCTCGGTGGAGTAGTTTCACAAAAAAACACCAGGGAAATCTTTGCGGTGTTTGCGTCCTCTTTGCGCCTTTGCGTGAAATGCTTACTATTTGCCGGAATTGAGTACAAGAAGTCGGCTAATACGTGTAACAATGAATCAAGGAGAGGGAAATGCTTTATGACCTCAACTAGTAAAGTCGCCCTGTGTATCGGAATAATTTTGTCATTCCTCAGTGTCAGCAGTTACGCCCAATCCGCTGGCCCGGAGTTAAGTCACTTTGCCGCCGGCGAAATATCTCTTGACTATCCCTCAGGATTTTCACTTGCGGACGAGAGCACACCAGAAGCGCAACAGTTTGTAATCACGCGCAAAGGAAGTTCGGTGCAGCTTACGATACGTGTAACGCGACATCTGGTGCTGGAAACGGATTTGCCGACAGCGAGCGAGACCTTCCGAGAACGATTACTGAAGGCGGTAGTGCTTACATTCGGTCAGGGTAAGAACCCTCCGGAGCGCACTTCTTTCCAAACGCAGATTGGAACGCAGCAAGCAGAAGGGATTCGACTGCGATCCCCACGTAAGACTGGTGAAGTGATCTGGGGGTGGTGGAATTTGCATCTCGTAGGTTTTGCGTTTGTTAGATCAGAGACAGATGAGTCAGTTGGAGCTCAGCTTTGGCAGACCGTGAGTTCTAGTTTGGCGGTCAAAGCGCCTCTTGTTACTGTCATGGGCACGGGCGCGCAGCCAACTGAGGGCACGAAAATCGAGGGTGGCGTGCTCAACGGAAAGGCTTTAGCGCTGCCATACCCACCTTACCCGGCGCTTGCCCGCAAGGCACATGTTGCCGGCACAGTTATCGTCCAGGTCCTCATTGACGAAGAAGGTAACGTCATCGAAGCACACGCCGTCGATGGCCATCCCTTATTGCAGGCTGCTTGTGTTGCTGCCGCGCGACAGGCTCGCTTCTCTCCAACACGTTTATCCGGCGTACCCATCAGAGTTACCGGCGTGATTCAGTACAACTTCGTCGCACAGTAGCAGCGCGCTATTCGCTGCTGCGGTTCATTCCGAAAATGCGGTCGAAGAAAGCAGCCACTGCCGCATCAACCTTCACGAGGTTCGCGTGGCGCATGAAGTGATGAGTGTCGTCGGGTATCACTAACTCTTCATAGCTCACGCCAGCCTTGTCTAATCGCCTAACCAAGTCTGTCGTCTGGCTGAAACGAACGTTTCGATCGTCGTCACCATGGATCAAAAGCACCGGCGACTTCCAGCTCGCGATCGCCGACACAGGCGATGACTGCCACGCAACGTCGAGCGCCTGCTGAACATCCGGAATCTTCTCGTAACGATTCTCGAGCAAACCCGACGCACGTTCGGCGGTCCAATTGTGTACGCCGTGAATGTCAACGCCGGCGGCGAACAACTTCGAATCACGCGCCAACGCCAGTGCTGTCAGAAAGCCGCCGTACGACCCGCCGTAGATGCCGATGCGCTTCGCGTCCACCTGGGCCAACTGCTGTAGATACTCACCGCCGGCTTTGACGTCCTGGTATTCGGAAGCACCTTGCGAGCCGGCATCCGGCGGCCGATGAAAATCATGACCATAGCCGATGCCGAGCCGGTAATTGACTGACAGAACCACGTAACCGCGGCTCGCGAGATACTGGTTCAACGCGTATCCGTTTGTGTAGTAATCCGAATAGTGCCAGCCGAGCAGCATCTGCCGCGGTGGACCACCATGAACGTAAACAATCGCAGGCTTTTTCGCCGCGCCTCCGGCAGCTTCGAACAACTGTCCGTGAATCTCAATTCCATCCGGCGCTCTGAAGACCACTTTTTTCGGTGTGACGAGTTGCGCAGTCGGGAAGTTACCCGGCACGCGATCTTCCGCGAGCGTGATCGACTTACCGCCGTTTGCGGAGATCACGGTTGGGAGCGGAGGTCGTTGAGCAGTCGCAGCGATATACGCCATGTACTTGCCGTCGCCCGTGACGAATGGTGTCCACTCGAGTCCCTTGCCGGGAGTTATCACTTTAGGTTCGGCGCGATCGACAGGAACTCTCACGATGTGACGGCGATCGACATCGTCAGCATCAGTGCCGGCATTTCCGGCGAAGACGAGGTAACGACGATCGTTGCTGATCGAGATGTACTCGGCCATGTAGTTGCCCGGCGTCAGGAGCAACGGCTCGCCACCGTTTTCGGGGATCGAATAGAGGTGCGGCCAGCCGTCGACGTAAGACAGAAACACGATGCGACCCGCCGCGGCCCAGTGCAGGTTTGTCTCGCCATGAGTGGTTGGCAGCGAGCCGCGCAAAGTGAACGGGCTTTTCCAGAGCTGTTGACCTTCGCCGCTCGTGGCGTCCGCGGTCCAGATGGACCACGCCTGCGGGCGTCGCTCCAGGGCTGGTTCGGGAGCGCCGCCGTTTCCGGGTCGTCGCACAAACGCGATTCGCTTTCCATCAGGCGACCAGCGCGGACTTGCATCGCGCGAAGTCGAAGGCGCGAGATAAAGAATCGGTGTCGCGTCGTTGGTGAAGACGCCGATGAACGAATGGTCACCGCGATTGGAAACAAACGCGATCCGCGATCCGTCAGGTGACCACTCAGGCTCACCGCAATCGCCGCGTGCGTAGAAATATCGTTTGGCCGGAGTTGACGCGTCAATCGGCGCCGACCAAATGCCGCGCTCTTTAACGAACACCACACGATCGCTCTTCGGCGAGATTAACGGTTCGTCACCATCACCCACCAGCTTTGGTTGGCCGCCGGCAAAAGGAACGCTCCAAACCTGGACCTTCATCTGCGTGGTCGACATTGCTGGATTGACGCCGACGGAACTGTCGAAGTTCGAGCCGTGATCGCCGCCGCGAACGTAAACGACGTACTTGCCGTCGGCGGAAATGGCCAGGCTTGTCAGCTCCTGGCCATCGTCGATGTCGTAGTTTGTCAGTCGTCGCGCTTTGAAATCGGGTCCTTCGGCAACCCAGACGTTACGAGAGCCACGCTCGTTGAAGGCCCACGCGATTCGTTCGCCCGTCGCGGAGGCAGTTAGCTCGTTAGGAAACGGATAGCTCTTGATCTGTTCGAGAGAAAACGAGTCCGCAGCGGCGCTTTGCGATTGTGGGACGAGTAACGCGACGGCGACGATCAACAGCACCAGCGTGGGGTACACAAGGCGACGTTCGACGAACACTTGCATGACTATTCTCCTGATTTGGCGAGATCGACTTGATTGCTGGGCATCGAATCACACTCACGCCTTTCTCGCAAGCCTGCCTTAGATCCGAGGTAAGCAGGAGCGGGGGCAAGCCGCCCTTCCTGACTTGTTCTATTTACGATTCGCACTTGGATTGAACAAGTCAGGAAGGGCGGCTTGCCCCCGCTCCTGCTTGCCGCGTACTCGTCTTGAAGATTAGATCGCGTTTTGACCGAAGCTCTCGTAAACTGCACGGGCCTATGAACAAATTTCTGCTTCTGATTGTCATGTTTCTTTGCAGCGTCGTGGCCGCGACGGCTGCGGATGTGGTCCGGACTGCTAACGGTCTTGTCGACGGACGCGGCGTGCAGCCGTCGGGTGTTCGAATCTTCAGAGGTATTCCGTTTGCTCACCCGCCGACCGGTGAGTTGCGTTGGCGAGAGCCGCAGCCGGTGAAGAATTGGACCGGTGTCAGACCGGCGGTCGACTTTGGTCCACGCTGTATGCAGGCGGTGGTTTTTGATGACATACGCTATCGCTCTAACGGAGTGAGTGAAGATTGTCTCTACTTGAATGTTTGGACTCCTGCCAAATCAAATCAAGAACGACTTCCGGTGCTCGTCTACTTTTATGGCGGCGGCTTCGTCAACGGCGACAGCTCAGAACCGCGCTACGACGGCGAGAGTATGGCCGCAAAGGGTATCGTGGTAGTTTCAGTTAACTACCGGCTCGGAGTGTTTGGTTTTCTCGCCCTTCCGGAGTTGACCAAAGAGTCGCCTCACAAAGCATCGGGAAACTACGGCCTGTTGGACCAGAACGCCGGCTTGCGTTGGGTGCGGCAGAACATCGCGAACTTTGGCGGCGATCCGAAGCGCGTCACGATTGCCGGTGAGTCTGCCGGGTCGATCTCCGTGAGCGCGCACATGGTTTCTCCGCTTTCAAAAGATCTGATTGCGGGTGCAATCGGAGAAAGCGGTGCGATCACAGGCGCGCTTTCCGCGGTGCCGCTCGCGCAAGCAGAAGCGGACGGAAGCAAGTTCGTTGCGAGTCTCGGTGCCGACTCGTTGGCTGCACTGCGCGCCATGCCTGTGCAACAGATCCTCGAGCCCGCGTACAAACGCGGCGTTGTGGGACGGTTTCCGATAACAATTGATGGTTACTTTCTGCCCGCAGATCCGGCAACGATTTATGGGTCGGGCAAACAGGCGCGAGTCCCTCTGCTGGCCGGTTGGAATTCGGAGGAGGCAGGTTGGCAGTTTTTGTTTGGATCGGATGAACCGACACCCGAAAACTACAAGAAGATTTTGGCAAAGCAATATGGACCACGAGCTGGCGAGGCGCTGAAGCTTTATCCGGCGACGACACGCGAGCAAGTTGTGCAAGCGGCAACCGATCTCGCTAGTGACCGCTTCATCGCGTACAGCACGTGGAAGTGGATCGATTTGCATGGCAAGACGAGTGGCGCGCGTGTCTATCGTTATCTCTACGCTCGCCCGCGACTAGCATCGCGAACGGGTAACAATCCTCCCGCGCGAGGCGCCGTGCACTCTGCTGAGATTGAATACGCGCTCGGTAATCTCGACGTGAACAACGTCTACGCATGGACTCCGGACGATTACAAAGTCTCAGCGTTGATGGAGAACTATTTTGCGAACTTCATCAAGAGGGCTGATCCTAACGGACCGGGACTGCCGCAATGGCCAACGGTTCGGGAGGGGCAAGTGATGCGTCTCGATGTTGAATCGCGCGCGGAGGCAGATCAAACCCGGCCTCGTTATGTATTTTTGGATCAACCGTAGACGCAGATTTTTATTGACTTGCCTCCAAACCTCGTGGTATTAGTTCGCACCGCGAATTAAATCGCCACCAACCAGGACATTAGTGTAAAAGATACGGCAAAGCCGCCGTGCGACGAATCGATCTGTCCAATTTTCAGGTTGCTACGAGCGAGACTGCGCGCGATATCAATCGGCGTATCGTTCTCAATCTGATCCGAACACATCAGCCGATCTCCCGTGCCGACTTGGCCCGCCATTCAGGTCTGCAACGCAGCACCGTGTCAGTGATCGCCGAACAGCTCATCAAAGAACGATGGATCACAGAGGGCGCCAACGGGCACACAGCCAGAGGCCGCCGGCCGACATTCCTGCACCTGAACAAAGAGCGTGTCGGCATCATCGGCATCAACGTGCGTCCGATCACGACGACGCTCGCGCTCGCCGATCTCGACGCTAACTTTCTCGCGCAGGACTCTTTGCCGACTCCCGCAGATCCGAACCAGTTCGTCGCCGAACTGGTTCCACGAGTACGCAAACTGATCGAGACCAGACCCGAGCTGACGTGTGAAGGCATCGGCGTGAGTCTCCCCGGCCGCGTCGATCTCGCAAGCAAGAAACTCGTGTTCGCTCCCAACCTCGGGTGGCAAGATTTCGATTTGAAAACGCCGCTCGAGAAGGCAACCAAACTGCCGGTTGAGCTTGAAAACGCCGCAAATTCCTGTGCACTTACAGAGATCTGCTTCGGCCGCCGCGCCGAAGGCTTGCGCAATCTGGTGGTCGTCACAGTCTCCGAAGGCATCGGCTGCGGACTGATACTGAATCACCAGTTGGTCCAGGGTTCGACCGGTACCGCGGGCGAGTTCGGACACGCCGCCCTCGTCCAGGATGGGCTCGAGTGCAGTTGCGGCAATCGCGGCTGCTGGGAAATGTATGCGTCCAACTCCGCGGCGGTTCGTTACTACTCGCAGGCAAGTTCGACAAGCCGCGGACGCCGTTCCACTATCATCGAAAAGACGATCAGTTTTGAGCACCTGTTGCGACTCGCCGAACAACGTGACGGCAAGGCAGTCGAAGCGCTGCGACAGATGGCGAAGTGGCTGGGACTGGGCCTCGCGCCTTTAGTCGCAGGTCTCGCGCCGGACATGATCGTTATCGTCGGCGAAGTCACACGTGCCTGGCACCAGGTTGGTCCGATAATCAAGGAAACAGTCAGGCAACACTCTTTCACGCGTGCCGAGACGCAGATCGTACCGAGTGATCCGATCACCCAACCACGTCTGCGCGGCACGATCGCACTGGTTTTACTGAAACACTTCGGCGCTCCCGCGATCGCGTGAGCGCTTTTTATTTGCGCATTTTGTTGTGGTCCCGAACTAAATGGCTCGGAGCCCTCCGGTCAGACGGCGCCACATATAGAACGTCACAACCCGAACAGGAGAGAGAGTTATGTTTACCTTCACAGCCTTTCCGAAGCGAACTAAACGCAATGCACATGACCTGGCGCTCTTGGTTTTCTTCGTGCTCGCGGCATCCGCTGCCGCCCGAGCGCAGGTCCTTTACGGATCCCTCGTCGGCAACGTTACGGATCCGAACGGAGCTGCCGTGACCGGCGCGAAAGTCGATCTCACCAACGTCGCCACCGGGGACGTAACCACCGCGATGACCGATGAGCGTGGCGCTTACACGTTTCACGATCTGCAAGTGGGCGTTTACAAAGTGGCGATCTCCCGCACGTCATTCAAAACGACGCTGAAAGAAGATGTGCGGATCGAGGCGAACAAAACATTTCGTTTCGATGCGCAACTGGAAGTCGGAGGACTGGAGGAGACGGTGCTCATCACTGCCGGTCAGGAACTCGCGCTGCAAACGGATCGAGCCGACGTGAACGTCACGCAGTCAGCAAGGCAGATCAATAATCTTCCGCTCTTCGGCAGTGTCGGTCGCAACTACCAAAGCATCCTGCAACTGATCCCCGGCACGACCAGAGGTACGGGAAGTTTTTCCTGAACGCCACTGGCAGCGGCGAAGATAACTCAGCCGCCGGCAACCCGCAGCGATCGATCTCTTACAACGTGAACGGCGTCTCGCGGTTGCAGAACAACACGCGTATTGACGGTGCAAGCGTCATTTATCCCTGGCTGCCGACGAACACCGTTTATGTGCCACCGGCGGAAGCGATCCAGGAAGTGAACGTTGTCACCAACGCGTTCGACGCTGAACAGGGACTCGCGGGCGGGGCGGCGATCAACGTCAGTATCAAAACGGGCGGCAACGATTTTCACGGCGCCGGTTGGTTTTACGACACCAACAGCCGCTTCAGGTCGCGCAACTTCTTTCAACCTACTAACCAGGTGAATAATCCGAAGAACATTCTCGCGCAGTTTGGTTATGCCGTCAGTGGTCCTGTGGTGCTGCCGAAGTTTGGCGAGGGTGGACCAGCGACGTGGCTCGGCAAGAACAAACTCTTCTTCTTCACCGATCTCGAACGCACGACACAGCGAAATGCTGCGGGAGCAACGGCGAGTGTTGCGCCAGCAAGCCTGCGTCCTGACGCGAACGGTAACGTGAACTTCAACGGCACCGGCATCACAGTCTACGACCCGGCGTCAAATCCGAACCCGGCACTGCGCACGCCTTTTCCAAACAACACGATTCCCGGTAATCGGATCGATATCGCGGCACTCGAGATCATGAAGCGCTTGCCGTTGCCGAACCAGCCCGGCTTCACGAACAACTTTGCAACCGCGGGAGTCGCCGAGTTCAACCGCACGAACGCGGATATCAAGATCAATTACGACGGAGGCAAGCTCACATTGTTTGGTCGTTACAGCCGTTCGCCCACGCTGATCATCGACCCACCGATTTTTGGAGAGGTCAGTGGTCCTGCTTTGAATGGCGGCCAACTGGGCACCGCTCCCGGATTGATCAATGTGTTTGGCGTCGGCTCGACTTACACGTTCAGTCCAACACTGGTGCTGGATGCGAACGTTGGCTACACGCGACAGCGACTCGGTGCAGAAGGCTTCGACATAGTTTCAAACTTCGGACTGGACGTATTGCACATCCCCGGCACCAATGGTCCGGATCACCTGCAAGGCGGCGTGCCCGCGTTTCAGATCAACGGCGGTTGGACCAACATCGGCAACGACAACACGGGCAATCCGTTCCTGTTCCGCGATAATCAGTACGTTGCCGCCGCGAATCTCTCGTGGCTCAAGGGAACTCACTCTTTCCGGTTCGGAGCCGATTATCTCAACCCGCAGCTCAACCATTTCCAACCGCAAGGTGGAGCGTTTCAGACTGTGCGCGGAAGTTTCGGTTTCAGCGGTACCGCGACGCGTTTGCAAGGAAACGCAGCCAGCATCGCCGAGAGCCAGCTTTTTCACAGTTGGGCCGACTTTCTGCTCGGACTACCGGCGCAGGCGGGCAAGGTGGACCAACTCCGCAATCCGAACTCGGTTTGGTGGAAGCAGTACGCACTTTACGCACGCGACCATTGGCAGATCGGTCGTCGCACTACATTAACTTACGGTCTACGCTGGGAGCTGTTTGGTGTGCCGAGAAAAGATCACACGGGCATCAATCTTTTCGATCCGGAGACGGGCAAGGTCTTCACTGGTGGTTTGAGTGGAGTGCCGTTCGACAGCGGCGCCCATTCCGGAACCGGCCAGTTTCTGCCACGCGTAGGTATTGCATTTCGTTGGAACGACAAGACTGTGCTTCGGGGCGGTTATGGACAGTCGGCAGATCCGAGGCCGTTCCAGGATGTGAGAAATGCGTTTCCAATCGCGAACATCTGGTCCATGCCGGCGATCAATTTCAACGGCACGAACAACGCGTTCATTCCAGTTACCACTCTGCGGCAGGGACTCATCAACGCGAGCACGCCGCCCGATCTCACCCAGGGAGTTCTTTCGCTGCCTGCGAATACCGGCACCACAACTTTCCCAAAGGAACCGCGGCGCAAGGAAATTCACTCGTTCAACTTCATAATCGAACGTCAGTTGCCATGGAAGTTTGTGGGTCAGGTCGGATATGTCGGCACGCGCGCAGTCGATCAGATGGGATTCATCAACATCAACGCAGGCCCGCCGGGAACCGGAACGGCTGGTCGTCCGCTCTTTACGAGGTTCGGTCTCCAGGCGGATATCAACTCGATCCAGCCCTACGGGACAACTACGTACGACGGACTTCAGACGTTGTTCACGCGTCGTTGGGCCAGCTCGCTGTTCGGCGCGGCGTACACATGGTCCAAGACGATCAACTTTGCCGACAACGATCAGGGTCCGAGGATTCAGTATCTGCCCGAGAAACAACGCAACCGCGGTCTTGCCAGTTACGATCGCGAGCATAATCTACAGATGTACGGCGTGTACGACCTGCCGTTCGGAAAGGGTCAACGAATGGCGCGTGAAGGCTGGGCGAACGCGGTCTTCGGTGGTTTCCAGATTAGCGGAGTGATGAGCATCATGAGCGGACTTCCGATCTATGTTATTCAAGGCAGTGCGCCGAATTTGCTCGCGGGCGGGAGCGCTCAAGTGCCGAATCAACTCAACCCGACGATTCGCATTTTGGAAGGAGTCGGCACTACGGCTCAGCGTGGCTCGAGTTCCGGAGTATGGTTTGACAATACGGTGCTTGGAGTAAACTGCACGTCGAATTGTGCGTGGGCGCCCGAGACCGGGGCGCGTTTTGGAACGGTTGGACGCAACACGCTTCGTGGTCCCGGCTTCTTCGAGACTGACTTGAGTCTGTATCGAACGTTCAACTTTTCAGAGAGCGTCAAGTTGCAATTTCGGGCCGAAGCGCTCAACGCGACGAACCATGCGAACTTTGCGAATCCGCAGTCTGACATTAATAATGCCACGTTCGGTTTTATCACCTCGACGTACGGGCCAAACCAATCGCGGCAGTGGCGGTTCGGGATACGGCTTAGTTTCTGACTTGCATGAGAACAAAGAATAGTTATCCGCAGATTACGCAGATCTTTTTCTTAATCTGCGTAATCTGCGGGCCTGCTTACGGCCAAACAACTTCCGATCGCTGGCTCGATTACGCTGCCGGCGATTACGACATCTTTCCCAACGTCACGTATGCGAAGGCCAGCAATGTCGAACTGAAACTCGATCTCTATCTTCCGAAGAACAGAACGCGGCCGGTAGCGACGTTGATACTATTTCACGGCGGCGGTTGGGTCGACGGACAAAAAGAACGCAACGTGCTTTACCTGTTGCCGTATCTCGAGCTCGGCTGGGCTGCGGTCAACGTCGAGTATCGCCTCGGGCATCAGGCGCCGGCGCCTGCGGCGGTCGAAGATGCACGCTGCGCGCTGCGGTGGATCACGAATCACGCTCGTGATTATTCACTCGATCCAACGCGGTTCGTGTTGACGGGAACATCTGCCGGCGGACACTTGGCGTTGATCACGGGCATGTTGCCGGCCGGCAACGTTTTCGATCGTCAGTGTGTCGTCGAGGGAAACGATCGTTGGAATACGGCAACTGTTCCGGAGCTGAAAGTCGCGGCGATTGTTAACTGGTTTGGGATCAGTGACGTTGCGGCGCTGCTCGATGGTCCAAACGCGAAGAACTACGCGCGCGAGTGGTTTGGAAGTATGAGCAACGCCGAGCAACTCGCGAAGCAGCTTTCTCCCGTCAACAACGTTCGCGCAGGTTTGCCGCCGATCATTACGATTCATAGTGAGAACGACGACGTGGCGCCGTACGCTGATTCGGTTCGTTTGCATCAGTTACTCGAGAAGGCGAAAGTGCCGAATGAACTGGTGACGATCCGCGGTCGCAAACACGGCGGGTTCAATCGTGAAGAGATGAAGGACAGCTACAACAAAATCCGCGAGTTCCTTCGCAAACAAGGTCTATTGTGAGCCACAAAAAGGCACAAAAGGCACAAAACAAACCAATGAAAATTTTCTTTGGGTGCCTTATGTGCCTTTTTGTGGCTACTAATGTGAAGGCCGATGATGGTTATCGTTTGTGGTTGCGTTATGACCAGCTTCCATCGTCAAACACATACCGCTCGCGCATAAAGTCGATCTCTGTGCAGGGAAACTCTGCGACGTTTGATCTGATTCGTAGCGAACTCAGTCAGGGCTGTAGCGGGTTGCTCGGCACGCATGTCGAAGTCGGAGATCGTGACGACGCTTCCGTCGTCGTTGGTCTTCCGCAAACTTCAACTCTGATTCGCAAGCTGCAATGGGAACCGGAGTTGAAGAGCCTTGGACCAGAAGGATTTCGCATCCGCACGGTCAGGGACGTTATTGTAATTGCTTCCACAACTGACATCGGCACACTCTACGGCGCGTTTCACTTCCTGCGTTTGCTCCAGACTGAACAACCAATCGATCGTTTTCAGATCGATCAAAGCCCGCGATTGAAACTGCGCTTACTGAATCACTGGGACAATCTCGATCGCAGCATCGAACGAGGCTACGCGGGAAAGTCTTTGTGGAATTGGGGCGACCTGCCGGGCCACATCGAACCGCGCCTGCGCGACTACGCTCGAGCGAACGCTTCGATCGGCATCAATGGCGCAGTCCTGAATAACGTCAACGCGAACGCTGAGATCCTGACCGCGAAATATCTCGCCAAAGTGGCGGCGATTGCTAACGTGTTCCGTCCCTACGGAATTCGCGTGTATCTCTCGGCACGATTCTCAGCGCCGATGGAGTTGGACCATCTTCCGACGGCTGATCCGCTCGACGCTGCAGTCATCGTGTGGTGGAAACGGAAGGCGGATGAGATCTACAAAGTGATTCCGGACTTCGGCGGGTTTCTCGTGAAGGCAAACAGCGAAGGCCAGCCTGGACCACGAACTTACAATCGCACGCATGCCGATGGCGCGAACATGCTCGCGGCTGCTGTCGCGCCGCATCACGGAATCGTCATGTGGCGCGCGTTTGTTTACGACGAGAAGCCGGGTTACGACCGCGCCGGCGCCGCCTATGAGAACCTGCAGCCGTTCGACGGCAAGTTTGCTTCGAATGTGTTGCTGCAAGTGAAGAATGGCCCAATCGACTTCCAACCGCGCGAGCCGTTTCATCCGCTTTTCGGCGCCATGCCGCGGACGCAGGTGATGCCCGAGTTGCAGATCACGCAGGAGTATCTCGGCTTTTCAAATCACTTCGTTTTTTTGGCGACGATGTGGCGCGAGTTTCTCGATTCGGACACGTACGCGCGTGGTCGCGGTTCGACAGTCGCAAAGATCGTTGATGGTACGATCTATCATCAGCGGTTGACGGGTATCGCAGGAGTTGCAAACACAGGTTCCACTCGAAACTGGACCGGCTACGATCTGTTACAGGCAAACTGGTATGCGTTCGGGCGGCTCGCGTGGAATCCGCAGCTCTCGTCGGAACAGATCGCGATTGAATGGACCCGGATGACGCTCACGCACGACGCGCGCGCGGTCGCGACGATCGTGAAACTGATGCTCGAATCGCACGATGCAGTAGTTGATTACATGACGCCGCTCGGGTTGCATCATCTGTTCTGGGGCGGGCATCACTATGGACCAGCGCCGTGGTGGGACACAGAAAAACGCGAGGACTGGAACCCGGTTTACTATCACAAAGCAGACGTATTCGGCATCGGCTTCGATCGCACGAAGACCGGCAGCAACACGGTCAGCCAGTATCATCTGCCGGTGCGCCGGCAGTTCTCGGATGTGCAAAGTTGTCCGGAAAAGTTTCTGCTGTGGTTTCATCACGTATCGTGGGACCACAGGATGAAATCGGGCCGGACGCTTTGGGACGAGATGGCGCTGCACTATCAACGCGGTGTCGATTGGGTTCGAACGACGCGCGCGACGTGGGCGACGTTGGACCACGCAATCGATCCGGAGCGGCACGCCGCGATTGCGAAGAAACTGGCGATACAAGAGCGTGATGCAATTTGGTGGCGTGATGCGTGTCTGCTCTACTTTCAAACGTTCGCGAAACGGCCGCTGCCGAATGGAGTTGAGCACGCGGCGCATCCACTGGCTGAGTACAAGAAGAAGTCGCTGGATTTTTAACCGCGGCTGAATAAAATGAAAATCAGCGATATCCGTGCGACTACAGTGACTGTTCCGATCGAGGCGCCGTTGCGTCATGCGAACGGGTGTCACTGGGGACGCTTCGTGCGCACGATCGTCGAAGTCGAGACGGATGAAGGTCTCATTGGCCTGGGTGAGATGGGTGGTGGTGGCGAGTCGGCGGAGGCGGCATTTCATGTGCTCAAGAGTTACGTTGCGGGCCACGATCCGGCGCGCCTTGAAGAACTGCGATTTCTAATCTGCAATCCGACGGCGTCGCTCTACAACAATCGCACGCAGATGTTTGCGGCGCTCGAGTTTGCGTGTCTTGATATTCTCGGACAAAAGTGGGGCGTGCCTGTTTCGGAAATTCTCGGTGGGCGTTTGCGCGAGCGCGTGCCGTTCGCTTCGTACCTGTTCTTTTGTTATGCGAACTCGCAGGGTAAAGAAGGCGAGGTCAGAACAGTCGAGCAACTCGTCGAAGCCGCGAAGTCGCTGAAGCAGCGTCATGGTTTCACCTCGCACAAGTTGAAAGGCGGTGTGTTTCCGCCGGAGTACGAGCTCGAATGCTATCGCGCGCTTGCCGCAGCGCTGCCCGGCGATCGCTTTCGTTTCGACCCGAACGGCGTCTGGTCCACCGAGACTGCCATCTGGTTTGGACAGCAGATCGAAGATCTTCGCAACGACTACCTTGAAGATCCGGTGTTTGGGATGAACGGAATGCGCCGCGTGCGTGAAAAAGTTCGGATGCCGCTCGCGACGAACACGGTCGTGGTGAACTTCGAGCAACTCGCGGCGAACGTTTTGAAAACCGCGGTCGACGTGGTGTTGCTCGATACGACGTTCTGGGGCGGCATTCGTGCTTGTGTGAAAGCGGCCGGCGTTTGCGACACGTTTCAACTCGGCGTCGCGGTGCATTCGTCAGGCGAGCTCGGAATCCAACTCGCAACCATGTTGCACCTCGGCGCGGTGATTCCTAATCTGTCGTTCGCAGCCGACGCTCATTATCATCACCTGGCCGATGACATCATCGCCGGCGGCAAGCTGAAGTACGAAGATGCCTGCATCGCGGTACCGACTTCGCCGGGTTTGGGTGTTAAGCTGGATCGCGAGAAGGTTGCTGAGTATCGCGAGTTGTACCTGCGTTTAGGGTCGTATGCTTACGATCAGGATCCGTTGCGGCCTGGTTGGACGCCGACGATACCGAACGATCGTTGGGCCGATCCGCTTGATGGCCGCGTGCCGGAGATTCCAAATTAAATATGGTTACGTCAACGGAAAGTCAGTTGCTTACAGATACGACAGAGCTGCGTGGGCAAGTTGAGTTGATCGTGAACTCGACGCCGGTCGCGGATGTACACACGCACCTGTTTCCGCCTGAGTTCAATGAGATGTGCCTGTCGGGCATCGATGAGCTGCTGACCTATCATTATCTGACCGCCGAAACGTTTCGCTCGACGAAGATCGCGGCCGATCAATTCTGGCGTCTCTCAAAAACGGAACAAGCTGATCTTGTGTGGCGGACGTTGTTCGTCGAGAACACGCCAACGTCAGAAGCCGCGCGCGGAATCGTAACGGTGCTCGACGTTCTTGGTCTTGATACACGCGCTGATGATCTGAAAGAGGCACGCGCGTTCTTCGCGTCGCACAGTCGAACGGAATTAATCGATCAAGTCTTCGACATCGCGCGCGTGAGCGGCGTCGTAATGACGAACGATCCCCTCGACACGACGGAAGGACGCGTCTGGGAAAGTGACGTCGACGTGGACCATCGATTCAAGTCGTCGTTGCGATTGGATCGTTTGCTCAACCATTGGGAGCGAGTGCCGTTAACCGTCGCTGAGCAGCGACGTTTTCTTGATCGATGGATCGAGCGGATGCAACCCGTCTACATGGGAGTGTCGTTGCCGGCCGACTTTAAGTTTCCGGCTGACGACACACGCGATCGATTGCTGCGTGAAGTCGTTTTGCTAACCGTGAAGGAGCATGGGCTTCCATTGACGTTGATGGTTGGTGTGCGCCGGCGTGTTAACCCGAACTTGCGTGAGGCTGGTGATGGTGTCGGCAAAGCTGATGTAACGAGCGTCGAAAGAATTTGTGGTGAGTATCCGGACGTGAAGTTCTTAGCGACATTTCTTTCGCGTGAGAACCAGCATGAGCTGTGTGTGGCGGCGCGGAAGTTCAACAACCTGATGCCGTTTGGTTGCTGGTGGTTCCTGAACAATCCTTCGATCGTTTCCGAGATCACGCGCGAGCGACTCGAGATGTTGGGCACGAGCTTCATCCCGCAGCACTCGGATGCGCGCGTGCTCGAGCAACTCATTTACAAGTGGAAACACGCGCGCAAAGAGATCGCGGACGCGCTCTGCGACACGTACCAGCAACTTTTGCTTAGCGGACGGGCGGTCACCGCGGACGAAATCTCGCGCGACGTCAGCCGGCTGTTTTCCGGAAATTGCAAGGAGTGGATCGGTGTTTAGGACAGGATTTACAAGATTTTCAGGATGAGCATGATGGAATCCTGTCAATCCTGTAAATCTTATAAATCTTGCCTAAAATTATTTCTCAAAGGACGCTTGTTTGATTAAAAAGAGAACCGTCGGCTTTAGTATCAGCATCACGTTCATCGTTCTAGTTTTCGGTTTGCCGGTTGCGCATATGAGCCCGCAGGAGAATCGTCCGGACTACAAGAACCCGCGTTTACCGGTCGAGCGCCGCGTCGCCGATCTCTTGTCGCGCATGACGCTCGAAGAGAAAGTCGCGCAGTTGACATGTCTTTGGGGCAACCGACCGCAAGTCAACCCGCAAACGGATTTCGCCACCGATCGCGGCGACTTCTCTCCCGCCAAAGCCGCAGAAGTCATGAAGTACGGCATCGGCCAGATCGCGCGTCAACGCGAACGAAAAGGTCCACGCGAGGCCGCGAAGTTTGCCAACGACGTTCAGAAATGGCTGATCGAAAACACACGACTCGGCATTCCCGCGATCCTTCACGACGAGATCCTTCACGGCAACATGGCGAAGGGCAGCACCAGCTTTCCGCAACCGATCGCGCTTGCTACCACCTGGGATCCTGAGTTCATCGCGAAAGTCTTCACTGCCGGCGCACTCGAGACACGCGCACGCGGCAGTGAGCAGGTGCTTGGTCCAAATCTCGATCTCGCACGCGATGCCCGTTGGGGACGCACTGAAGAGACTTACGGCGAAGATCCTTATCTGACGTCGCGCATGGCGGTCGCGATCGTGAGAGCGTTGCAGGGACCAGGGCCCGGAGTTGACGAGAATCACGTCATCGCGACCGCGAAACACTTTGCTGCGCATGGTCAACCGGAAAGTGGAACCAACATCGGTCCCATCAATGTTTCCGAGCGAACGCTGCGCGAATATTTTCTGCCGAGCTTCAAGGCCGCGGTCACGGAAGCGGGCATCATGAGCGTGATGCCTTCGTACAACGAGATCGACGGCGTGCCGTCGCACGCGAACAAGTGGTTGCTGCAAAAAGT
>Ga0070681_10001166_pt1 | contig 22688 bp, 22 predicted proteins | sample KBSC83BmetaG_FD_65650 | JGI IMG/M metagenome (GOLD analysis project Ga0070681, IMG submission 65650) | Corn rhizosphere microbial communities from Kellogg Biological Station, Michigan, USA - KBS C8-3B metaG | ecosystem: Host-associated > Plants > Roots > Rhizosphere | place: USA: Michigan...
GACCGCAACGACGGCGGGAACCGCGACGGCCAAGGCCGCCGCGACCGCCCGTGGCGCGACGACCGGCCCAGGGATGAGCGGCCGCGCGACGAGCGCCCGAGGGACGATCGGCCGAGGGATGACCGGCCCCGGGAGGAACGTTCCAGGGATGACCGGCCGCGCGACTCGCAGCGCGACGAACGTCCGCAGCGTGACGAGCGGCCCCGCTACGACCGCAGCCGCGACGAACGGCCGGAGCGCGACCCGCTCGCCATCGTCGAGCCCCAGGCCCAGCCGTTCGTGAACGCGGCGCCTGAGCCCGCGCCCGCCCCGGCCCGCAAGGCCCGCGTGCTGCGCGACGCCGAGGGCGGCGAAAGCCATGCTCCGGCCTTCCTGCAGGCGCCGGCCACCCGTCCGGACGCCGAGGAGGCGCCCCGGCCGCGCCGCCGCCGCGCCCCGCGCGCGGATGCGACCACGCCAGGCGCCGAAGAGGCCTGAGAGCCCTCAAGTCGGGGCTCCCGCGGAAGGTTCTAGGCGGCCACGAACCGGCTCACCCCGAAAATGAGGCCGAAGCCCAGCATGGCCGCCAGAGCCGTCATCGGCTTTGGCGACCAGTCGCCCGGCCTGAAGGCGGCCTCGCCGACGCCGGCGTAGAGCAGCAGTCCGGCCAATGCGGCCAGCAGCGGCGACAGGCCCGAGGCCGGGATCGCGACCGCCTGCGCCAGGAAGATCCCGAAGGTCGGCGCAAGCGCGTCGGCGACCAGCCAGCGCCTTGCAACGCCGCGGCCGCCGCCGCCGGCCAGGCTCAGGTTGACGGTGTTGACCCCATCGGCAAGGTCGTGAGCGATCACCGCCACGGCCACGGTGGCGCCGAGCGCCGGCGAGGCGCGGAAGGCGAGCCCGACGACCAGGCCGTCCATCAGGCTGTGCAGCGTCAGGCTGGCTGCGCCCAGATGGCCGCGATGGGCCGAGGCGCCGCCGGCGGCCGCGGACAGCCCGCGGTCGATGGCCAGATAGGCCAGGAAGGCGAGCAGCGCCCAGGCCAGCGGCCCAAGGTTCGCCGCGCCCAGATCGGGCGTGCGGGGGCCGGCCGTGGCCCAGGCGGCCGGCAACAGCTCCAGCAAGGCGACGCCCAGGACCGCGCCCCGGGTGAAGGCCATGAGCCCGCGAGCCCGCCCTTCGAAGCGCAGCGCCAGCGCGCCGCCGGCGAAGGTGGCGAGGCCCGTGGCCAGCCCGAGCGCGACGAGGTCTGTCGAGAGCCGCACGCGCGACGAGGTCCTTTCCGCAAACGAGGCTTGCGATCCGCGAAACCGGACCGCTGGGCGCAGGTCCCTTGAACGGCCAGGGATGCGTTATAACATAACATCTGCGCCGCGAAGCGCAATTGTGCGCGGCGCGGCCGCCGCCCATATGACGATTGCACGCAAACCTGCGGGCGGGTTAGCTGAGGTCATGCACGCACCGGACTGCCAGCACGAGGACGGAGCCCATCCGGGGCTGAGGGGCCAGGCCCTGCGCCTTGCGCTGGCCGCGGCCCAGTCGCGCTGCCAGGCGACGCAGGAGCGGCTCACCGACCCGCGCCGGCGGGTCCTGGAATTGCTGCTCGAAGCCGACCAGCCGCTGAAGGCCTACGACCTGATCGCCAACTTCGGCGAGGACGGCTCGCCCGCCAAGCCGCCCACCGTCTACCGCGCGCTGGACTTCCTCGAGCGCCAGGGCTTCGCCCACCGCATCGAGAGCCTGAACGCCTTCGTGCCCTGCCGCCTGGACGGGGAGAACCACAGCGCGGCGTTCCTGATCTGCTCCTGCTGCGGGACGGCCGAGGAGTTCGAGCCGGACCTGAGCGCCGGCCTCGCCGCGGCCCAGGCCAAGGGCTACGAGGTCGCCGCCGTCACGCTGGAGGCCCGCGGCCTCTGCCCGGCGTGCCGCGCCGCGTGAGGCGGCAGATCTATCTCGACTGCGATGGCGTCCTGGCGGACTTCGATAAGGGCGCGGAGGCGATCTTCGGCATGCCGCCGGCGGCCTTCGAGACGCGTTATGGCGCCGGCGAGTTCTGGCGGCGGCTGGCCCATGCCGACGGCTTCTTCGAGAAGCTGGAGCCCATGCCTGACGCGCAGCAACTCTATGAGGCGGTGAAGGCGAAGGCGCCGATCATCCTCACCGGCATGCCGCGCGGCAAATGGGCCGAGCCGCAGAAGCGGCGCTGGGCCGAGCGCCACTTTCCCGGCGTGCCGATGATCACCACCGCCGCGGCCCTGAAGCGCGAGCATTGCCATCCGGGCGACGTGCTGGTCGATGACCGGGATCAGTACCGCCGGCATTGGGAAGACGCCGGCGGCCGCTTCATCCACCACAAGTCGGCCGCCGCCTCCATCGAGGCGCTGAAGGCGGCGGGCTATATCTGAGCGCGCCTCCCCTCCCCTTCGCGGGGAGGGCGCGCCTCACCAGAAGATGCCGCGGACGACCTGCGCGATGCGGCCGGTGTAGCGGTCGACGAGGAGGGCGTCGCCGCCGACGCGGACCCATTCGTAGCCCGGCGGCGGATACGGCAGGTCGTAGTCCAGGAAGTCGTCGATCCAGTAGTCGTTCCCGAACCAGCCGCGGGGCAGGAAGTCCCCGAAGCCCCAGTCGCGCACATAGTAGCCGTAGGGCGCGCGATAGGGCCGCAGATGATAGCGCCGCTCGCTCCAGAACACCGGCGGCAGGCGGCCACGCTGCCAGTGCTCGCCGTGCTGCCAGCGCGGCTGGCCACGACCGTCCCAACGGTCGGGCCGCCGGCCGTCGCGATCATGATCCCGGTCGCGGTCCCGATCCCGGTCGCCGGCGCGGTCTCGGTCGCCCGCCCGCGGCGGGACGACTTCGCGCGGGGGGCCGGAGCGGTCGAACCGGCCGTCGGCGCCCGGCCGAACAACGCGGCGGTCGTCGCCGGGGCCGCCGCGGTCGTACTGGCGCGCGTCGCCCGGCCCATGATCGCGGAACTGCTCGCCGGAAGGGCCCGCGCCACGGCCGAACCGCTCGCCGGCCGGCCGGTCGCCGCGCGGGCCGCGGAACTCGCGACCCTGCGGGGCCGCGCCGGGTTGCGGCGGCGCGCCGAAGCGGGCGTTTCGGTTCTGCGGCGACGGCGCCTGGGCGGCAGGCGCCGCGGCGGGCGCGGAAGGCGCGGTGCGCGGCTGGCTGCCGGGCTGGAAGTGCCGCCCACCCCCGCCGGAGGGCCCGGCCTGACGCTCGGCCCGCCCGCCGGCCGCGCCGCGGTCGTGGTCAGGCTCTTGCGCCAGGGCCGCGGTGCTCGCGCCGGCGAACAACAGGAACGCGAACGCGCTCGTGATCGTCGTCTTCATGTTTTCTAGTCCCGAGGGCGGATTCGCCCTGATCGATTGCGTCCTTCGTTTCGGCACTATTGCCCAGCCGCCTGAACCGCGGTTGAACGGAACAACGCCTGCAACAGTGAAGCAAGGCTGCAAACGAGGACCGCCACCGTGACCGCGATCCCCCAGGACGTCATCGGCTTCTGGCTCCAGGCCGGGCCGCAGAAGTGGTTCAAGAAGCTGAGCGCCTTCGACGAGGCGATCCGCCTGAAGTTCGAGCCCGTCCACCACCGCGCCGCGCGCGGCGAGTACGACGCCTGGATCGAGACCCCGCAAGGCGCGCTGGCGCTGCTGCTGTTGCTCGACCAGTTCCCGCGCAACCTCTACCGCGGCTCGGCCCACGCCTTCGCCACCGACCCCAAGGCGCGCGCCTTCGCGCTGACCGCCGTCGACAGGGGTTTCGACCGCGAGGTCGAGCCGAGCCTGCGCAACTTCTTCTACCTGCCGTTCGAGCACTCCGAGAGCCTGTCGGACCAGGACTATTGCCTGGCGCTCTGCACCGAGGCGGGCGACGCCGACAACCTCAAATGGGCCAGCCTCCATCGCGACATCATCGTCCGCTTCGGCCGCTTTCCGCACCGCAACCGGGCGCTCGGCCGCACGACCACGCCGGAAGAACAGGCGTTTCTCGACGAGGGCGGCTTCGCGGGGTGACGCCTAGGTCGGCGTGACCACATAGAGGTCTCGCCACTGCGGGTTGCCCCGCTCGATCAGTTCCAGCTTCCACGCCCGCCGCCAGCGCTTGATCCGCTTTTCCGCTGCGATCGCGTCATGCACGTTCGAGAAGGCTTCCGCCCAGACGAGGATATTGACGCCGTAGGTGCGGGTGAACCCGCCGATCAGGCCTTCGCGATGCTCGAATACGCGCCGCGCGAGATCGCTCGTCACGCCGACGTAGAGCGTCCCATTCCTCTGGCTCGCCAGGATATAGACGTGGAAGGTCTTCCCCATCCTCAAACTCTAGATGTCATCCCGGCCTCAGCGAAGCGGAGAGCCGGGACCCAGCGGTTCAGGCTGTGCGGTTGCTCCTGGGTCCCGGATCGGCCTTCCAGGCCGTCCGGGATGACATCGAAATTTGATCTGTGGATGAGAATCTGAAAACGAATCGATTCGCCTGTCCGAGAATCACTTGTTGCGCGACCTTCACCTGCGATGAACGCCCACGCCGCCATCCAGCCGCTGTACCAGGCCGCCCCCGAGCATCCGGAGCGGCAGTACCTCGACCTGTTGGCCGACATCCTGGCCAACGGGGTGCAGCGCGGCGACCGCACCGGCACCGGCACGCTGGGCGTGTTCGGCCGGCAGATGCGCTTCGACCTCTCCCAGGGCTTCCCGCTGCTGACCACCAAGAAGCTGCATCGCAAGTCGATCATCCTGGAGCTGCTCTGGTTCCTGCGCGGCGACACCAACATCCGCTGGCTGCAGGAACGCGGGGTGTCGATCTGGGACGAGTGGGCCGACGACGCCGGCGAGCTCGGACCCGTCTATGGCAAGCAGTGGCGGTCCTGGACCGCGCCGGACGGCCGGGTGATCGACCAGATCGCCGCGGTGGTCGAGGGCCTGAAGTCCAACCCGAACAGCCGCCGCCACATCGTCTCGGCCTGGAACCCCGCCGAGGTGGAGGACATGGCCCTGCCGCCCTGCCACTGCCTGTTCCAGTTCTTCGTGGCTGATGGAAAGCTGAGCTGCCAGCTCTACCAGCGCTCGGCCGACGTGTTCCTGGGCGTGCCGTTCAACATCGCCAGCTATGCCCTGCTGACCATGATGGTCGCCAAGGTGACCGGGCTGGAGCCCGGCGAGTTCGTCCACACCCTGGGCGACGCCCACCTCTACCTGAATCACCTCAACCAGGCGCGCGAGCAGCTGCAGCGCACGCCCTATCCGCTGCCGGTGCTGGAGATCGCCGAGCGCAGCGACCTCTTCGCCTTCGAGTACGACGACTTCAAGCTGCGCGGCTACCGCGCCCACGAGAAGATCGCGGCCCCCATCGCCGTCTAGTGTGCTGGATCTGAAGTTCGCCTGCTTCTGGATGGAGCGCTGAGCGAACTTCAGATCCAACAAGCACACTAGAAGAATCAAAGGTTTCTAGTGTGGCGCAGAGATTCCGAAATTCGCTCAGAGCTGGTATCCGGCGCAGCGAATTTCGGAATCGCCACGCTAGCGCGCCGCGCGCTATGGAGGGCCCATGCCCGCCGTCACCCTCACCGCCGGCCCGATCGCGCGCGCCAGGAACGGCGTCATCGGCCGGGACGGCGGCCTGCCCTGGCGGCTGAAGACCGACCTGGCCAACTTCCGCGCCGTGACCATGGGCAAGCCGGTGATCATGGGCCGCAAGACCTGGGAAAGCCTGCCCAAGAAGCCGCTGGTCGGACGGACCAACATCGTGCTGTCGCGCGACGGCTCGTTCGAGCCGAAGGGCGCGGTGGTCTGCGAGGATTTCGCCGAGGCGGTGGCCATCGCCCGCGAGCAGGCGGCCGAGGACGGCGCGCGCGAGGTCTGCGTGATCGGAGGCGCCTCGCTCTTCGAGCTGGCGCTGCCCAAGGCGGGCCGCGTCTACCTCACCGACGTCGACGCGGAGATCGAGGGCGACGTGACCCTGCCCGCCCTCGACGAGAGCCGCTGGCGCGAAGTCAGCGCCAAGGCCTACCCAGCCGGCGAGGGCGACGACTATCCCTTCACCATCCGCGTGCTGGAGCGCGCCTGAAGCGCCGCCGGGGCTTTCCTTGCCTCGGCCCGGGCAAGCCGGTTTACTGACCAGGCAGGGTCCGCCGCAGAGCGCCACCCCGGCAAACCCCGCCATTCAGGGCTTAGAGGAAGCGCATGGACTTTGAACTCGTCACCGAAGGCCTCGAATTTCCCGAGGGCCCGATCGCCATGGCCGACGGCTCGGTCATCCTGACGGAGATCAAGGGCCGGCGGCTGACCCGCGTCACGCCCGACGGCAGGAAGGAGACGGTGGTCGAGACCGGCGGCGGCCCGAACGGCGCTGCGATCGGGCCGGACGGCGCGATCTGGGTCACCAACAACGGCGGCGCCTTCGAGTGGCTGGAAAACCAAGGCCTGACCATCCCCGGCCCGACGCCGGCCAGCCACGTGGGCGGGATGATCCAGCGCTACGACCTCAAGTCCGGCAAGCTGGAGACGGTCTACGAGGCCTGCGACGGCCGCCGCCTGATCGGCCCCAACGACCTGGTCTTCGACAAGCAGGGCGGCTTCTGGTTCACCGACCACGGCTGCTCGACGCCGGAGGGGCGCAAGTTCGGCGGCCTCTACTACGCCAAGGCGGACGGCAGCCACGTCAGCCGCCAGCGCGACCACCTGATCTCCCCCAACGGCGTCGGCCTCTCGCCGGACGAGGGCGTCGCCTACGTCGCCGACACCCAGCTTGGCCGTGTCTGGGCGTTCGACCTGGCGAGCCCAGGCGTGCTCGGCCCGCCCGACGGGTTCGCGCCGGGCCGGGTGATCTGCAACCTGCCGGGCTATCAGCTGCTCGACAGCCTCGCCGTCGAAGCCGGCGGCAAGGTCTGCGTGGCGACCATCATCAATGGCGGGATCACCGCCTTCGACCCGGACGGGACCACGGAGCACTTCGCCTTCCCCGACCTCATCTGCACCAACATCTGCTTCGGAGGCGAGGACATGCGCGACGCCTGGATCACGGCGTCCGCCACCGGCCGGCTGCTCAAGGCCCGCTGGCCGCGGCCGGGCCTGAAGCTCGCGTTCAACGCCTGACCCGAAAGCGGACAACGCCATCGACGCGGTCTGACCCGCCGCCTCGCAGCCCCGCGGAACCCCCGGCCCGACTGAACGCTTAAGCTGTTCAGTTCGGCGGCGGGCGCCGTTGCTGCGAGACGAAAGCTATGAAGACAAAGGGGCAAGCCGGCGAAGCCGACGCCTCCACGGGAGTTCCTGGCCTGGACAATATCCTGATGGGCGGGCTGGCGCGCGACCGCGTCTATCTGCTCGAGGGCAGTCCAGGCACCGGCAAGACGACGGCCGCGATGAGTTTCCTGCGGGCCGGGGCGGAGGCGCACGAGAAGAGCCTCTACGTCACCCTGTCGGAGACCGAGGAGGAGCTGCGCGACACGGCGAAGGCCCACGGCTGGAATCTCGAAGGGGTCGAGGTCTTCGAACTGGTGCCGCCCGAGAGCCTGCTTGACGAGCAGCAGCAGCAGAGCCTGCTCTATTCCTCGGATCTGGAACTCGGCGAAACCACCCGGATGATCTTCGAGGCGGTCGAGCGCACGGAGCCCAAGCGCGTGGTGATCGACAGCCTGTCGGAGATCCGTCTCCTGGCGCAGAGCTCGCTCCGCTACCGCCGCCAGGTGCTGGCGCTGAAGCACTATTTCGCCAAGCAAGGCGCGACCGTGTTGCTGCTCGACGACCTGACGGCCGACACCCTCGACAAGACGGTCCACAGCGTCGCGCATGGGGTCGTGCGGCTGGAAGAACTGGCTCCGGAATATGGTGCGGAGCGCCGGCGCGTGAGGGTGATCAAGTACCGCGGCCGCAGGTTCCGCGGCGGTTATCACGACTTCACCATCCGCACCGGCGGCCTGGAGGTCTATCCGCGGCTGGTCTCCTCCGAACACAAGACCGCCTTCCTGCGGACGCCTCTGGCCAGCGGGATTGAGGGCCTCGACGAGCTGCTTGGCGGCGGCGTGGAGCGCGGCTCCAGCTGCCTTGTCCTGGGGCCGGCCGGCACCGGCAAGTCGCTGGTCAGCCTCTATTTCCTTCTCTCGGCCATCAAGCGCGGCGAGAAGGCCGCCCTGTTCGCCTTCGACGAGGAACTGGGCCTCCTGTTCGCGCGGACCCGGGCGTTCGGAATCGATCTTGAGGCCATTGTCGAAAAGGGCGACCTGCTGGTGCAGCAGATCGACGCTGCGGAGCTGTCGCCCGGCGAGTTCACCGCCCGCGTCCGCGATTGCGTCGACCAGCAGGGGATCAAGACGGTCGCGATCGACAGCCTGAACGGCTATCAGGCGGCCATGCCGGAAGAGAGCTTCCTCATCCTGCATATCCACGAGCTTTTGCAGTACCTGAACCGCCAGGGCGCTACGACCTTCCTGACGGTCGCGCAGCATGGGCTGGTCGGCGACATGAAGGCGCCCGTCGACGTCACCTACCTCGCCGATACGGTGATCCTGCTCCGCTATTTCGAGGCCGTGGGCGAGGTGCGCCGCGCCATGTCGGTGATCAAGAAGCGGGGCGGCGCGCACGAGAAGACCATCCGCGAGTTCAGCATCGGCCAAGGGGGCTTGTCCGTCGGGCCGCCGCTGTCCGACTTCCACGGCGTGCTGCGCGGCGTGCCCAATTTCGTCGGCCACGGCTCGGGCCTGATGGGAGACGCCTCTGCATGACGGCGGGCGCGGTCCAGGCCTCGGAGTCGGAGCGCGTCCTGATTGTCGCTCCGCTCGGCCGGGACTCCACGATCGCCGCCGCGATCCTCAGCGAAGCGCGTCTGCCGGTCCTGGTCTGCCCTGACCTGCCGCACCTGCGCGGCGAGCTGGACAAAGGCGCCGGCGCCGCCCTGATCGCCGAGGAGGCCCTGCAGACCTCCGACTATCCGGCGCTGGCGCACTGGGTCGAGCAGCAGCCGCCCTGGTCGGACCTTCCGATCGTGCTCATCGCCCATCGCGGCGGCGGCACGGAGCGCAATCCCGCCGCGCGGCGGCTGGCCGCTGCGCTGGGCAACGTGACATTCCTCGAACGCCCGTTCCATCCCACGACGCTGGTCAGCGTGATCCAGACGGCCCTGCGCGGCCGCCAGCGCCAGTATGAGGCGCGCGACCGCATCGAGGCGATCCGCGCCGCCGAGGCCATGTTGGAACGGCGCGTCGAGGAACGCACCGCCGAGCTCGCCAGCGCCAACCGCCAGCTGGCCGACCAGATCGCCGAGCGCGAGCGCGTCGAGAGCGTCTTGCGCCAGACCCAGCGGCTGGAGGCCGTGGGCCAGCTCACCTCCGGGGTCGCCCACGACTTCAACAACCTGCTGATGGTGATCCTGGGCAACGTGCGCCAGATGCAGAAGGCCGTCGGCGACGATCCGCCCCTGCGCCGCCGGCTGGCGATGATCGCCCAGGCGGCGGAGCGCGGCGCCCATCTCACCGCCCAGATGCTGGCCTTCTCGCGCCGCCAGCAGCTCGAGCCCCGCGCCGTCGACCTGAACGACACCGTGCGCAGCATGCACGACCTTCTGCAGGCGACGATGGGCGGCAGCGTGCGGATCCAGACCGTGCTGCAGCCCGACCTGTGGCCGGCGATGATCGACCCGACGCAGATCGAGCTGGTCATCCTCAACCTCGCCATCAATGCGCGCGACGCCATGGAGGTCGGAGGGACCCTGACGGTCGAGACCGGCAACGTGACCCTGGCGATCCCCTCACGGCCGGAGGAGCCGGGCGCAGGCGAATACGTCATGGTTGCGGTCACCGACACCGGCTCGGGCATGAGCCCGGACGTCCTGGCAAAGGTCTTCGAGCCCTTTTTCACCACCAAGGAGGTCGGCAAGGGCTCGGGCCTGGGTTTGAGCCAGGTGTACGGCCTGGCCAAGCAATCGGGCGGCGGGGTGCGGATCGACAGCGCGCTGGGCGCCGGGACCTCCGTGCGCGTGTTCCTGCCGCGCGCCGCGACCGGGCCGCCGGCGGAGGTCGCGGAAGCCGCGGCCGAGCCGGAACCTCTGGCGAGAGACCTGAAGGTGCTGCTGGTCGACGACGACAACGCGGTGCGCGAAGTCACGGCCGGCATCCTGCAGGACCTCGGCTATCGGGTGCTGGAGGCCGGCAGCGGCGCCGCCGCCCTCGACATGCTCGACCGCCAGGCCGCGATCGACGTCCTGCTGCTGGACTTCGCCATGCCCGGCATGAACGGCGCGGAGGTCGCCCGCCAGGCGCGGGCGCGCCGGCCCGGCCTGCCGATCCTGTTCCTCACCGGCTATGCCGATATCGAGGCCCTGCCGCAGGCGAACGACGACGGCGTCCTGCGCAAGCCCTTCGTCCAGAACGAGCTGGCGGCCAAGCTACGCTCTGTGCTGCGGCTGGATTGAGTTTCCGCCGGGCCTCAGCCGGTGGCGGCGACGGCTGGCGCGGTGTCGATCATCACCGGCGGTGCGAGCGCGCCGGGTTTCATGCGGTCGTCCTCGCCCGCCAGGCCCTGGTGGAAGTCCTGCAGGATGTCGAACAACTCGTCGAGTTCGACCTTCAGCGGCCGCCCGACGGGGAACCGGTAGCGCCAGAAGCTGGCGATGTGCGACACCATCCCGGCGCGTTCGCCCAGGGTGATGAACATCTCCGGGGATTTCAGCAGGAAATCGCGGAAGGCCATCGGGTTGCCGGCCTGGGTCAGCTCCGCGAACGCGTCGTCGTAGATCTGCAGCGTCTTGCGCACGCGCCGCACCTGGCTCAGCACGGCCCTGTTGACCTGCGCCCCCACGTGCTTGACCTCGTTCAGCATCTCGTAGTCGCGCGGGCCCACCACCTTGATCTCGGCGAGTTCGGCGATGACGCTGCGCAGCTCCGGCCAGAGGCTGCTCAGCACCCATTTGTAATAGAGGAAGCCCTTCCAGCTGAAGATGCCTTCCCGGAAGTTCTCGCCCTGCAGCCCCAGCGTCAGACGCAGCGGCTCCAGGCGGGTGTCGTCCTGGCCGGACAGCAGCAGGCTGACGAGCTTGGAGATGTTGGCGTTGGGCGCCCCGTCCTTCTTGGCGCCGTAGGCGAGGTCCACCAGCTTGGAGATCTCGCCGGAGACGAAGCGCTGCATGCGCTCCAGGTCCGGGTCGGAGATCGCGAAGTAGCAATTGGCGATCTTGAAGTCGCGCCGCTTCAGGTGCTCGCGCAGCAGGAAGGGATCGAGCGACGGCAGCTCATCCAGGGCTTCGAGCAACGAGATGTCGCGGGCGTCGCGGGTGGCCGAGCCGCTCAACTCGCGCAGCATGTCCTGCCAGCCGCGCTGGCCCACGAACAATGAACGCCCGCCCAGGCTGAGGTCGGTGCGCTCGAAGGGGATCACCACCTTGGTGGCGATGCGCCGCATGCGTTCGAACACGTATTGCTCGTCGGCGCGCAGGCGATGTTTGATGATCACCGCGCCGTTCAGCGCGGCGGCGCTGAAGAACGGCGCCGTCTGGTATTCCGGATCGTTCGCGTGATGGCTGGTGACCGCCGCCAGGTTCAGCACCCGGCTCGTGGAGGCCGTCCGTTCCAGCCCGCTCAAGCTGCGATATGATCGATCCGGCCCGCGAGCGACCAACGCTGCCTCCTGTCCGTCGCCTCCAGGCACGTGGGAAGGCGCATCGCCGCGTCCCACCACGCGCCGATCCGCTCGTAACTATCGGGGGAGTCCTAAGCATTCCCTTAAATGCTAATCGTCGTTCACCGAACCCATTCACCAGATCGGGTAATCGGCAGGGGGCGGCTTCCCATCGCGGCGGTTCGGGCGAATACTGCGCGGCGGTTTGGCTCGCCTCGCGGGCCCGGATGGAAGGGCATCGGCCATGGACGACGGTTCCATCGACGTGAAGCGCGCAGCGCGCGAGGCGGCCTATTCGATGCCGCTCGACCAGATCAACCCCGTGGACCCGGAGATCTTCCGCACCGACACCTGGGCGCCGTACTTCGAGCGCCTGCGCGCGGAGGACCCGGTGCACTGGGCCGAGAGCGGCGAGGAGGAGGTCGGCGGCTATTGGTCGGTGACCAAGTGGAACGACATCATGGCCGTGGACACCGACCACGACTCCTTTTCGTCGGAGCCCACCATCGTCCTGCCGGACCCGGCGGAAGACTTCACGCTGCCGATGTTCATCGCCATGGACCCGCCCAAGCACGACGTGCAGCGCAAGACCGTGAGCCCGATCGTCGCCGGCCCCAACCTCGCCAAGCTGGAGCCGATCATCCGCGAGCGCGCCGGCAAGATCCTCGACGACTGCCCGATCGGCAAGGAGTTCGACTGGGTCGACAAGGTCTCGATCGAGCTCACCACCATGACGCTGGCGACGCTCTTCGACTTCCCCTGGGAGGATCGGCGCCTGCTCACCAAATGGTCGGACATGGCGACCGCCGACGAGGACTCGCCGATCTTCGAAGGCGGCGGGGAGGACCGGCGGCGCGCCGAGCTATTCGGCTGCGTCGACTATTTCATGCGCTTGTGGAACGAGCGGGTGAACGCCCCGCCGGCGCCCGACCTGATCTCCATGCTCGCCCATGGCGAGGCGACCCGCGACATGGACCGCATGGAATATCTGGGCAACCTGATCCTGCTGATCGTCGGCGGCAACGACACCACGCGCAACACCATCAGCGGGTCTGTGCTGGCGCTGCACCAGAACCCCGACCAGGACCGCAAGCTGCGCGAGAACCCCGCGCTGATCCCCTCGATGGTCTCCGAGACCATCCGCTGGCAGACCCCGCTCGCCTACATGCGCCGCAGCGCGACCCGCGACGTCCAGCTTGGCGGCAAGACCATCAAGAAGGGCGACAAGGTGGCCATGTGGTACGTCTCGGGCAACCGCGACGAGGAGGTCATCGACCGGCCCAACGACTACATCATCGACCGCGAGCGGGTGCGCCAGCACCTGTCTTTCGGCTTCGGCATCCACCGCTGCGTGGGCAACCGCCTGGCCGAGCTGCAGCTCAAGATCATCTGGGAAGAGATCCTCAAGCGCTTCCCGAAGATCGAGGTCGCGGGCCCGCCACGCCACGTCAACTCGTCCTTCGTTAAGGGCTACGAGAAGCTTCCGGTGGTGATCCCGACCCGGCTCTAGCGGAGTTCGCCGACAAGGCTCCCCGGCGCGGTAATTCGCGTTTGAGGCGTATGCGGTTGTAGATTACCAAATATTAAGTAACGGTATTACCCGAAAGGCCTGTCGCCTTTGGGGAGTGCCCGATGAATACCAAGTTCCTTCTGGCTGGCGTGAGCGCCGCTGTCGCGCTGGTCGCCGGCAACGCCTCTGCGACCATCCTGCTTTCCGACAACTTCGACGCGGGCAGCCCGCACGCCGACCAGCTCAACTGGACCGGGGACGCGACGTTCAACGTCACCTCTCCGCCGAGCTCCGTCGACCTGATCGGCGCCGGCGGCAGCTTCGACTTCATTCCGGGCCATGGGGGCTACATCGACCTCGACGGCAGCAGCGGCATCGGGAACGACCCGGCCGGCCAGCTGACGTCGGTGGCGACCTTCGGGCCGGGCACCTACACCGTGAGTTTTGACCTGGCGGGCAACCAGCGGGGCGCTTCGTCCCAGTCCACGACGGTCAGCCTCGGCGACTTCAGCCAGACCTTCGGGCCGCTGCTGTCGTCGGTCGGCTTCACCACGCAGACCATCACCTTCTCCACCTCGACCGCAGGCCACCTGGTGTTCACCGAGGCCGGCCCGTCGGACCAGCAGGGCAACCTGCTCGACAACGTGGCCCTCTCGGTTCCCGAGCCGGCCACCTGGGCGATGATGCTGATGGGCTTCGGCGGCCTCGGCGGCGTGCTGCGCCACCGTCGCCGGACGCTCGTCCTCGCTTAAGCTCGGACGCCGCATCCAATACGAAAGCCCCGGCCTCGCGGCCGGGGCTTTTTCTTTGCGCGCTCGCCGCGCGATCAGCCGACGCCGTCGAGGTATTCGATCTCCGGACGCCCGCCGAGCACCGCGGCGAACTTCGGCCCCGCGGCCTTGAAATAGTCCGTGCCCCCGTGATGGGTCAGCGCGTCCTGGTCCTTGTAGAGCTCCAGCACCTTGTAGGTGTTGGGCTCGGTGCGGCTCTTGGTGAGCTGATAGGCGACATTGCCCGGCTCATTGGCGCGCACCTGCTTTGCGAGGTCTGTGAAAAAGGCCTCGAACTCCCCCGCCTTGCCGTCCTGGATCTTCAAGGTCGCGATCACGCCGATGCTCATGCCGTCCTCCCAACGGTTGTTTGAACGGACGGTAGGGGCGCGCCGCGGTGCGGGCAAGCCTCACCCCGCGTCAGGCCGTTGCGATGGAGAGCGGCGCTAGACCCGCTCGTTCCAGCCGTAGGCCACCCAGTGGTGGCCGCCCAGGTGGCGGGCTTCGATGACGCCGTCGTTGCGGGCGCGGGCGGTGCGGCGGGCGCGCAGCGCCAGGCTCGCGAACCAAAGCAGGGCCGAGGCCATGACGGCGACGACCGCGACCGTGGCGGCGAACACCACGGCCAGTATGGCCCCCACCACAACGGCGGCGATGGTCGCCAGCAGCCCGCCAAGCAAGGCCAGACTGCGCAGGGCGGACCCGTGACGGGCGGCGAACTCTTTCACCATAGCGTCCTCACTGTCCCCCGGCTCGGGCGGAAGCCAAGCCTAAATCGATTATGTCGCCTCTCGGGTTCCCGTCGTCAACGCCCGACAACCCTGAAGGGATGAGTTCGCGCAGTTATGCCGCGCCCTGCAGCGCCAGCGCACGACGCTCGCGCATCGCCGCGTCGAACGCCGCATTGATCGCCGCCGCCTTGGCCTCCGCCACTTCGATGAACTCGGGCGGCAGGCCGCGCGCCCGCGCCCGGTCCGGGTGGGCGACCGACAGCATGGCCTTCCAGGCGGCCCGCACGGCGGCGTCGGAGGCGTCGTGCGCCACGCCCAGCACGACATAGGGATCGCCCGCCTCGGGGCCCATGTGCGTCGCCTTCACCCGCCGGAACACCAGCGGGCTCTGGCCGAAAAGCTGCGAGACGCGCTCCAGGTAGGCCAGCTCCTCGCTAGTCACGACCCCGTCGGAGGTGGCGACGAAGAACAGCCCGTCCAGCACGTCCTCCAGCAACTGCGGGCAGTTGCGATAGCGTTTCGCCAGCCGGCGCGCATAGCTCTCGAAGCCGCGCGTGGTCTGCCGCGCCAGTTGATAGAGCCGGCGCACGTTGCCGGCGCTGGCCGGCTCGGGCTGGAACACCTCGGCGAAGGCGGCGTATTCGCTGGCCTGGGCGTTGCCGTCGGCCTTGGCGAGCTTGGCGCCCAGCGCCGTCACGGCGGTCGAGAACGCCGGGTCCTCGCCCGGCAGCCCGGGCGGACAGACGTCGCACTCGGCCTCGTCGAGGTTTCGCGCGGCCAGGCCGGCTATCTTGCGCCAGAAGCTCATTGGGATAAGCAGCCTTAAGAGTGTGGCCGGCCGAAGACAATCACGGGACGGGTTAAGTTTTGGACAGGTCCTGGCGTTTCTGGATCGACCGGGGGGGCACCTTCACCGACGTCGTCGGCCAGGTGGCCGCAGGGCCGGAGGCCGGCGCCGAGACCTCGCTCAAGCTGCTCTCCGCCTCGCCGGCCTATCCGGACGCCGCGGTGGAGGCCATGCGGCGCATCCTGGACGCAGCGCCCGGCGAGCCCTTCCCGGCCGCCCGCGTCGAAGCGATCAAGATGGGCACCACGGTCGCCACCAACGCGCTGCTGGAGCGGGCCGGCGCGAAGACCCTGTTCGTCACCACGGAGGGTTTCGCCGACTCCGTGCTGATCGGCGACCAGGCGCGTCCGGAGCTCTTCGCGCTGACCATCGTGCGCCCGCAGCCGCTCTATTCCGGCGTCGTCGAGGCCTCGGAGCGGCTGGATGCGCAAGGCTCGCGGGTGCGTCCGCTCGACGAGGCGGCGCTCACTGAAAAGCTCAAGGCCGCCGTCGCCCAAGGTTACGCCTCCGCCGCCATCGCCTTCCTGCATGCCGACCTCAACCCGGCGCACGAGCGGCGCGCGGGCGAGATCGCCAAAGCTGTCGGGTTCAGGTTCGTGGCGCTGAGCCACGAGGTTTCACCCCTGCCCAGGTTTATTCCGCGCGCCGAGACCACGATCGCCGACGCCTATCTGACCCCCGTCCTGCAGTCCTACGTCCAGCAGGTCGAAAAGGCGGTGGCCGGCGCGCCTCTCTTCTTCATGACCTCGTCCGGCGGGCTGGTGCGCGCCGCAGCCTTCCGCGGTCGCGACGCCGTGGTTTCCGGCCCGGCCGGCGGCGTGGTGGGCGTGGCGCAGACCGCCGCCCAGGCGCAAGCGCCCGCCGTGCTCGGCTTCGACATGGGCGGCACCTCGACGGACGTCTGCCGCTACGCCGGCCAACTGGAGCGGCGCGACACCGCCAAGGTGGCCGGCGCCCGGATCCGCAGCCCCATGCTCGACGTCGAGACCGTGGCGGCGGGCGGCGGCTCGATCCTGACCTTCGACGGCATGCGCGCCCGCGCCGGCCCGGCCAGCGCCGGCGCCGACCCAGGCCCCGCATGCTACGGCCGCGGCGGGCCCGCCACCGTCACCGACGCCAACCTGGCGCTGGGCCGCCTTGACCCCAGGTTCTTCCCGTCGGTGTTCGGGCCGAAAGGCGACCGGCCGCTGGATCCCGACGCGGCCCGGGCGCGCCTTGCGGACCTCGCCCTGGCCATGGGCGCCGCCAGCCTGGAGGCCGTCGCGGAGGGCTTCGTGGCCGTCGCGGTGGAGCAGATGGCCCAGGCGGTGCGGCGCATCTCCACCGAACGCGGCTTCGATCCCCGCGACCATGCGCTCACGGCTTTCGGCGGGGCCGCGGGCCAGGTCGCCTGCCAGACCGCCGAGGCGCTGGGGATTAGCGAAATCCTCTGCCCGCGCTACGGCAGCGTGCTCTCCGCCTGGGGCATCGGCCAGGCGCAGGTCACCGCGCTGCGGCAGGCCGGCCTGGACGTCGCGCTCGACGCGGCGGGGCTGGAGCGCGCCCGCAGCCTGCTCGCGGAGATCGGCGACACCGCGCGCGCCGCCCTGGCCGAACAGGGCGCCGAGCCCGCCGAGCTTCGCCAGACCCTGCGCCTGCGCTACGACGGCGCCGACGCCGAGCTGCCGGTCCCGCTTGCCGGCCTTGCTATGGCCAGGGCGCAGTTCGAAGAAGCCCACCAGCGCCTGTTCGGCTTCACCGAACCCGACCGCGCCATCCTGATCGCCGCGGTGGAGGCGGAAGCGAGCTCTTTCTCTCCCCTTCATGGGGAGGGTGGCGACGCCGCAGGCGAAGACGGGTGGGGAAGTGTGGGCCGGAGCGGTGAGTCAGGGCTTGAACGCGACTTCCCCACTCGTCTCGCTGACGCCCGCCACCCTCCCCATGAAGGGCAGGGAAAGGTCAGGATGTTCGCCCACGGGGCCTGGCATGATGGCCCGGTCGTCGCCGCCGACAGCTTCGAGAGCCTCGACGGCCCGGCCCTGATCGTCCGCCCCGACACCCAGATCGCGCTCGCGCCCGGCTGGCGCGCCACGGCGCAGGGCGACGGCCTGATCCGCCTCACCCGCACCGGCGCTGCGGCCACCCGCGCGATCGCGCTCGACCGGCCCGACCCGGTCACCCTGGAGCTCTTCAACCGCCGCTTCATGGGGGTGGCCGAGGCCATGGGAGCCGCACTGGAGCGCACCGCCCATTCGGTGAACATCAAGGAGCGCCTGGACTTCTCCTGCGCGCTCTTCGACACCGAGGGCGGCCTGGTCGCCAACGCCCCGCACATGCCGGTGCACCTGGGCAGCATGGGCGCCTCGGTCCGCGCCGTGCGCGACCGCCACCCGACGCTGCACCCCGGCGAGGCTTTCGCGCTCAACAACCCCTACGCCGGCGGCACCCACCTGCCGGACATCACCGTGGTCATGCCGATCTTTATGGAAGGCGGCGAGGAGCCCAGCTTCTACGTCGCCGCGCGCGGCCATCACGCCGACATCGGCGGCGTCCAGCCGGGCTCCATGCCGCCCTTCTCCAAGACCATCGACGAGGAAGGCGTCATGCTGGACGCCCTGCCAATCATGCGCGAGGGCCGGTTCCTCGAGGCGGAGACCCGCGCGGCGCTGGCGTCCGGCCGCTGGCCGGCGCGCAATCCGGACACCAACATCGCCGACCTGAAGGCCCAGATCGCCGCTTGCCAGGCGGGCGGCGCGGCGGTTTCGGAGATGATCCGCACCTATGGCCGGGACGCCGTCGCCCGCTACATGACCTTCGTGCAGGAGAACGCCGCGGCGGCCGTGCGCCGCGCGGTGGGCAAGCTCACCGACGGGGCGGCGCGCGTGCCGATGGACGGCGGCGGCGAGATCGTCGTCGCCACGACCGTCGACGCGGCGGCGGGCAAGGCCACGCTGGATTTCACCGCCAGCGCCGACCAAGTTGCGACTAACTTCAACGCCCCTTCGGCGATCGTCGACGCCGCGGCGCTCTACGTCTTCCGCACCCTGGTGGACGACGACATCCCGCTGAACTCGGGCTGCCTGGAGCCGCTGAACATCCTGACCCGGCCGGGCTCGATGCTGGACCCGCGTCCGCCCGCCGCCGTGGTCGCCGGCAACGTCGAGACCAGCCAGCACGTCGTCGACGCGCTCTACGCCGCCCTGGGCGTCATGGCCAATTCCCTGGGCACCATGAGCAACTTCACCTTCGGGGACGCCGTGCGCCAGTATTACGAGACGATCTGCGGCGGGTCCGGCGCCACCGCCGACGCGCCGGGAACCAGCGCCGTCCACACCCACATGACCAACTCCCGGCTCACCGATCCCGAGATCCTGGAACGCCGCTTCCCCGTGCGCGTCGAGAGCTTCGGCGTGCGGCGCGGCTCCGGCGGCGCGGGCGCCAACCGCGGCGGCGACGGCGCGGTGCGCCGCATCCGCTTCCTGGCGCCCATGGAGGCGGCCCTGCTCTCGTCCCGGCGCGAGCACGCGCCCCAGGGCCTCGCCGGCGGTGGGCCGGCGCTGGCCGGCGCACAGCGTTTGATCGCAGCCTCCGGCGAGGTTACAGACCTGCCAGGCTGTTTCGCCCTCGACGTCCAGGCCGGCGACATGATCGAGATCGAAACGCCGGGCGGCGGCGGCTACGGTCCCACCGACGTTTAGACATCGCCCGAAAATCGCTGGAATCTCCGAGGTAGGCTTCGCCCATGGCTCCGATCGCACTCGCCCTCTTCCTGTTCCTGCAAGGCCAGCCCGCTGCAGCCGAGGCCGCGCCGCCGCCGACGGCGGACGCCGCCGCTCCCGCGGCCGACGCCCCGCCCGCCGAGGAGCGCTGGCCGGCCGGCGCCCCGCATGACGACTACCAGTTCGTGGGCTGGTGCTACGGCTCCCTGCGCGGCTACCTCGATCTGCACGATCAGGTGATGCCCGAGGTCACGCGGATCGAGACGACCTATCGCCCGCCCGGCCGCAAGCTCTCGGACGACCTGAAGGTCTACGCCGACATGCAGAAGGACGGCCGCCGCCAGCTCAAGGAATTCCAGGCCGCGATGACCGCCGCCGAGAAGGCCAGCCTGCGCCCGATCAACGTGGTCGGCGCGGCGGCGGTCCAGAAGGGGCGCTCGATGTGGAACGCCGGGCCTGAGGTCACCAAGGCGCGGCTCGCCCAGGAATGGATGAGCTGGGCGCTGCCGGCCAAGTGCGAGGCGACCGCCAAGTCGCTGGAAGCCCGCGCCACGCTGATGGGCGCCTCCTTCAAGGTGAACAGCGAATCGGAAGGCGAGGCGCCCAGCGCGCCCACCGCCGAGACCCCGGCCACGGAGCCTACCGCGCCGCCGCCGGAGCCGCCCGCCGCCTCGCCAAACTAGCCGGGCGGGAGGAACACAGGGCCGCCGCGCCGGGTTCGCTGACCAGGCGACCGGAAGGAGGCGGCTATGCTCGATATGTCCGCCGCGCGCGAACGGATGGTGGACCGGCAGGTGGCCCGGCGCGGCGTGCGCGACAGCCATGTGATGCAGGCGATGCGCAGCGTCCCGCGGGAGGCCTTCGTACCGCAGGGCCTGCAGGAGTTCGCCTATGAGGACTTGCCGCTCCCCATCGAGGCGGGCCAGACCATTTCCCAGCCCTACATAGTCGCCCTGATGATCGAGGCGGCGCAGATCGAGCCCGGGGACCGCGTCCTGGAGATCGGCGCGGGGTCCGGATACGCCGCGGCGGTGATCAGCCGGATCGCCGAGCACGTCTATGCGATCGAGCGGCATGAGATCCTCACGGAACGGGCCGTCGAGCGCCTGCGGCGGCTCGGCTACGACAACGTGCGGGTCCGCACCGCCGACGGGACCCACGGCTGGCCGGACGCCGCGCCGTTCGACGCGATCCTGGCCGCGGCCGGCGGTCCGGCGATCCCGCAGACCCTGAAGGACCAGCTGGAGATCGGCGGACGGCTGGTCATGCCGGTCGGCGAGGACCAGCGCGAGCAGCGCCTGGTCAAGGTCACCCGCAAGGACGCGACCCATTTCGAGGAGGAGGACCTCGGCGGGGTGATGTTCGTGCCCCTGATCGGCGAGCACGGCTGGGCGGAGGACCGCCGCGCCCGGCCCGAACCGCGCAGCTTCCGCGAACCGGTCCGCGAGGCGCCGATCGCCGAGCTGATCCGCGGCGCCGCCGAGCCCCTGCCCGACTTCGACGACCCGGCGTTCGGCGCCCTGTTCGACCGCTTCGCCAGCGCGCGCGTGGTGCTGCTGGGAGAGGCCAGCCACGGGACATCGGAGTTCTACCGCGCGCGGGCCGCCATCACGCGGCGGCTGATCGAGGCGCACGGCTTTTCCATCGTCGCCGTCGAGGCCGACTGGCCTGACGCCGCCAGCCTCGACCGCCATGTGCGCGACCGCCCCGCGCCGTCCAACGCCGAACCGCCGTTCCGCCGCTTCCCGACCTGGATGTGGCGCAACACCGACGTCGAAGCCTTCATCGCCTGGCTGCGGGCCTGGAACGTCGCGCGGCCGCGGCAAGCCCGCGCCGGCTTCTACGGCCTGGACCTCTACAACCTCTCCGCCTCGATCGCCGCGGTGCTGGGCTACCTCGACCGGGTCGATCCGGAGGCCGCGCAGGTGGCGCGCCAGCGCTATGGCTGCCTGACGCCATGGGCCAAGGAGCCGCAGGTCTACGGCCGCATGGCGCTGACCTCGGGCTACGCCCATTGCGAGGCGGGCGTCGTGAAGATGCTCGGGGACATGCTGGGCGCCCAGCTCGAGTACGCCGCCCACGACGGCGAGAGTTTCCTCGACGCAACCGCCAACGCCCGCCTGGTGAAGAACGCCGAGGCCTACTACCGGGCCATGTACTATGGCTCCGCCGAGAGCTGGAACCTGCGCGACACCCACATGTTCGAGACCCTCTGCGCGATCCTCGAGGCGAGGGGACCGGACGCCAAGGCGGTCGTCTGGGCGCACAACTCGCACATCGGCGACGCCTCGAAGACCGAGATGGGCCTGGTGCGCGAGGAGCTGAACCTCGGGCAGCTATGCCGCGAGCGGTTCGGCGCGGAGGCCGCCCTGATCGGGCTGGGGACCCACGCCGGCACGGTCGCCTGCGCCAGCGACTGGGACGCGCCGATGGAGGTCAAGGCGGTCAACCCGTCCAGGCCCGACAGCTACGAGCGCCTGGCCCACGACAGCGGCGTCGCCCGCTTCGTGCTTGATGTGCGCGAGGGCCGCCACGACACCCTGCGCGGCCGCCTGCTCGAACCGCGGCTGGAGCGCTTTATCGGGGTGATCTACCGGCCTGACACCGAACGCTGGAGCCACTACTCGGCCTGCTCGCTGCCGCAGCAGTTCGACGCCTACCTCTGGTTCGACGAAACCGCCGCGGTGACCCCGCTGCCGACCCGCCAACGCGAAGGCCCTGACGATACCTACCCGTTCGGCCTTTGAGGCTTGAAGGACGTCACGCCATGTCCAACCCGATCCCGCCCGACCCGGTCCAGCCTCCGATCCCGCCGGAACTGCCCGCGAGCCCGATCCCGGAGGTCCCGGCGCCGCCGTTCCCCGAACGCCAGCCCGAGACGCCGGAGGTCCAGGTCAGGCCTTGAGGCGATGCGAGGCCCCGCATTCAGGAATTGGGCAGGTTTCGCCCCTAGCCTCGCGCGGTGTTCACTCTCGCGGCGCTCTATCTACTGCTCATCAACCTGCTCGCGTTCTATGCCTTCAGGGCCGACAAGCGCGCGGCCGAGCGCGGCCTCTACCGGACGCCGGAGCGCACGCTGCTGCTGCTGGCGGCGATTGGCGGCACGTCGGGCGCTTTCGCCGCGTCGCAGATCTTCCGCCACAAGACGCGCAAGCAACCCTTTCGCACGGTGCTCTGGATCATCGCCATCGCGCAGGCCGCGCTGATGGCCTGGCTCTACGCCGGGGCGCTCGCCGCTAGATAGCCCCCGAGCCGCTCCAGCCCCGCGGCGTTGCGGTCCGGCCCATGGGCGAAACACCAGCGCAGCCAGCCCTCGCCTTCCGGCCCGAAGGCCGAGCCGGGCGCGAGGCCCAGCGCGGCCTTGTCGATCAGGTCGCGGGCGAGCGCCATGGAGTTGGCCTGCCCCGCGATCCGGAAGAAGGCGTACATGCCGCCTTCCGGCTCCGGCGCCTCGACGCCCTGCATCTGGCGAAGCGCGCCGATCACCTGGTCGCGGGCCGCCATCAGGCTTCGTCGCAGCTCGGTGATAGCCGGTTCTCCG
>Ga0070681_10001167_pt1 | contig 22682 bp, 19 predicted proteins | sample KBSC83BmetaG_FD_65650 | JGI IMG/M metagenome (GOLD analysis project Ga0070681, IMG submission 65650) | Corn rhizosphere microbial communities from Kellogg Biological Station, Michigan, USA - KBS C8-3B metaG | ecosystem: Host-associated > Plants > Roots > Rhizosphere | place: USA: Michigan...
TTCAAGCTCGCGATGGCGCTCGAGAAGATCGCGCTCGAGGACGACTACTTCGTGCAGCGCAAGCTCTATCCGAACGTCGACTTCTACTCGGGGATCGTGCAGAAGGCGATCGGCATCCCCGTGTCGCTGTTCACGGCCGTGTTCGCGCTGGCGCGCACGGTCGGCTGGATCGCGCAGCTGAACGAGATGATCGCCGACCCCGAGTACAAGATCGGACGGCCGCGCCAGCTGTTTACCGGCGCGACGCGGCGCAGCGTGCCGGCGATCGACGCGCGCTGAAGCGCGCGACAGCGAGGGCGGCCGGGTCTGACCAATCCGCCGCCGGGAGCGAACAATGGGAACGATGAACGAACTTGAATCGACCAGTACGCTGTACGGCGCCAACGCGCCGTTCATCGAGGCGCTCTACGACCAGTACCTCGGCGACCCGGCGTCGGTGCCGGCCGAGTGGCGCGGCTATTTCGACGAGCTGCGCGGGGGCGCGCCCGACGTCGCGCACGAGCCCGTCGTGCAGTCGTTCGTCGAGCTCGGCAAGACCCGCAAGGTCGCTGGCGCGATGGTCGACGCGCAAACGATGGCCAAGCAGGTGCTGGTGCTGCGCCTCATCAGCAAGTTCCGCACGCTGGGCTTCTTCGCCGCGGACCTCGATCCGCTGAAGCGCGCCGAGACCCCGTACCTGCCCGACCTCGACCTGCGCACCTACGGCTTCACCGACGCCGACATGGAGACCGAGTTCGATGTCGGCTCGCTCAAGGCGGGCACGGCGCGGATGCGCCTGCGGGACATCATCGCGATGCTGCGCGAGACGTACACGCGCACCATGGGCCTCGAGTACATGTACATCTCGGACACGCCGGTCAAGCGCTTCTTCCAGGAGCGGGTCGAGCCGACGCGCGCGCACGCCACCTACACGTCCGAGCAGCGCCTTCACATCCTCGAGCGGCTCACCGCCGCCGAGACGCTCGAGCGCTACCTGCACACCAAGTACGTCGGCCAGAAGCGCTTCTCGGGCGAGGGCGGCGACACGCTGATCCCGATGCTCGACCACCTGATCCAGCGCGCCGGCGCCGCCGGCGTGCAGGAGATCGTCATGGGGATGGCGCACCGCGGCCGCCTCAACGTGCTGGTCAATACGCTCGGCAAGATCCCCGCCGATCTCTTCCTCGAGTTCGAGGGCAAGGCGCACGCCGACCTGCCGGCCGGCGACGTCAAGTACCACCAGGGCTTCTCGTCCGACGTCGTGACGGCGGGCGGGCCGGTGCACCTGACGCTCGCGTTCAACCCGTCGCACCTCGAGATCGTCAACCCGGTGGTCGAGGGCAGCGTGCGCGCGCGCCAGCACCGCCGCGACGACCGTACCGGCGACCAGGTGCTGCCGGTGCTGATCCACGGCGACGCGGCCATCGCGGGCCAGGGCGTCAACCAGGAAGTGCTCAACATGGCGCAGACCCGCGGCTACTACACCGGCGGGACCGTGCACATCGTCGTCAACAACCAGATCGGCTTCACCACGTCCGACCCGCGCGACACGCGCGGCACGACCTACTGCACCGACATCGCCAAGATGGTCGACGCGCCGATCCTGCACGTCAACGGCGACGATCCGGAGACGTGCCTGTTCGCGATCGAGCTCGCGATGGACTACCGGCAGAGGTTCCACCAGGACGTGTTCATCGACCTGGTCTGCTTCCGCCGCTACGGCCACAACGAGGCCGACGAGCCGATGATGACGCAGCCGTTGATGTACAAGAAGATCGCGCAGCATCCGGGCACGCGGCGCAAGTACGCCGAGGCGCTCGCCGCCGACGGCGTCACCACGCTCGAGGACAGCGATGCGATGGTCGCCGCCTATCGCACCGCGATGGACAAGGGGCAGAACACCAACACGACGATCATCGCCAACTACAAGCCGCCGTTCACCGTCGACTGGAAGCCCTACATCGGCCGCCACTGGACGGACCAGGTCGACACTGCGGTGCCGCTCGCGAAGCTTGAGGCGCTCTCGGCGCGCGTCACCACGCTGCCCGACAACTTCAAGCTGCACTCGCGCGTCGAGAAGGTGATCGCCGAGCGCAAGGCGATGGGCGAGGGCAAGGTCGCGCTCGACTGGGGGATGGGCGAGACCCTCGCGTACGCGACGCTGCTCGACGAGGGCCACGGCGTGCGGCTGTCCGGCGAAGACGTCGGGCGCGGCACGTTCTCGCACCGCCACGCGGTGCTGCACGACCAGAACCGCGACAAGTGGGACGGCGGCTCGTGGGTCCCGCTCGAGCACATCAAGGAAGGCCAGCCGACGTTCGAGATCATCGACTCGGTGCTGACCGAGCAGGCGGTGCTCGCGTTCGAATACGGCTACTCGACGTCGGATCCCGCGCGGCTCATCGTCTGGGAAGCGCAGTTCGGCGATTTCGTCAATGGCGCGCAGGTCGTCATCGACCAGTTCATCAGCGCGGGCGAGGTGAAATGGGGCCGGATCTGCGGGCTGACGCTGCTCCTGCCGCACGGCTACGAAGGGCAGGGTCCCGAGCACTCGTCGGCGCGACCCGAGCGCTTCCTGCAGCTTTGCGCGCAGCACAACATGCAGGTGTGCGTGCCGACGACGCCCGCGCAGATCTTCCACCTGCTGCGCCGCCAGATGCTGCGGATGTTCCGCACGCCGCTCATCGTGATGAGCCCGAAGAGCCTGTTGCGCCACAAGGAAGCGGTGTCGCCGCTCGCCGACCTCGCGCGAGGCGGCTGGCAGAACGTCATCGATGAGATCGATCCGATCGACGCGGCGAAGGTGCGCCGCGTGCTGGTGTGTGCTGGCAAGGTCTACTACGACCTCCTCGCGTGGCGCCGCGAGCACAAGATCGCCGACATCGCGATCGTGCGCCTCGAGCAGGAATATCCGTTCCCGCACGAGGACTACAAGCGCGTCGTCAACCGCTATCGCAATGCCACCGAGGTGGTGTGGGTTCAGGAAGAGCCGCAGAACCAGGGCGCGTGGTACCGGTTGCAGGCGTACCTTCGCGCCGACCTCGACGCGAGCAAGCTGCTCGCCTATGCGGGCCGGCGGATCTCGGCATCGCCCGCCGTCGGCTACGCGTCCAAGCATGTGGCCGAGCAGAAGGCGCTCGTCGAGGAAGCCTTCGCCGACAAGCTCAAGACCGGCGAGATGGTGCTCGCGCGTTAACGGAAGCGAATCCCATGCGCATCGAAGTCAAGGTCCCGCAGCTCCCCGAGTCCGTCGCCGAGGCGACGCTCGTCAACTGGCACAAGAAGCCGGGCGAGGCGATCAAGCGCGACGAGAACCTCATCGACATCGAGACCGACAAGGTCGTGCTCGAGCTTCCCGCGCCGGCCGACGGCGCGATGGCGGAAATCGTCAAGCCGGACGGCAGCACGGTGACGTCGGGCGAGGTGATCGCCGTCATCGATACCGACGCGGCGGCGAGCGGAAAGCCCGCCGCTGCGGCGGCACCCGCGCCCGCTGCCAAGGCGCAAGCGCCGGCGAAGCAACCCGCCGCGCCCGCGGCGGCGCAAGCCGCTGCGCGTCCCGCGAGCGCACCGGCGTCACAATCCGCCGCACGTCCGGCGCAGACATCGGCGCCGGCCGGCGGCGCGAGCGCCACCGCATTGCCCGCGGCGCGCAAGCTGATGGCCGAGCAGGATGTCGCAGCCTCCGGCGTGAGCGGAACCGGCCGCGGCGGTCGCATCACCAAGGGAGACGTCCTGTCCGCGGTCGAGGCGCGATCGGTGCAGCCGACGCCGGCACCGTCGACGCCGGCCGCGCGCGCGCCTGACCCCGCGGCACCCGCGATCCAGGGCGCGCGCCCCGAGCAGCGCGTGCCGATGTCGCGGCTGCGCGCGCGCATCGCCGAGCGGCTGGTGCAATCGCAGTCGACGGCGGCCATCCTGACGACGTTCAACGAAGTCAACATGCAGCCGGTGATCGAGCTGCGCAGCCGCTACAAGGAGCGCTTCGAGAAGGAGTTCGGCGTCAAGCTCGGCTTCATGAGCTTCTTCGTCAAGGCCGCCGTGCACGCGCTGCGCAAGTTCCCGCTGGTCAACGCGTCGATCGACGGCAACGACATCGTCTACCACGGCTACTACGACATCGGCATCGCGGTCGGCAGCCCGCGGGGGCTCGTCGTGCCGATCCTGCGCGACGCCGACCAGTCGTCGCTCGCCGAGATCGAGCAGCAGATCGCCGACTTCGGCAAGCGCGCGCAGGACGGCAAGCTCACGATCGAGGAGCTCACCGGCGGCACGTTCTCGATCTCCAACGGCGGCGTGTTCGGCTCGATGCTGTCGACACCGATCATCAACCCGCCGCAGTCGGCGATCCTCGGCGTGCATGCGACCAAGGACCGGCCGGTGGTCGAGAACGGGCAGATCGTCATCCGCCCGATGAACTATCTCGCGCTCTCGTACGATCACCGCATCGTCGATGGCCGTGAGGCGGTGCTGTCGCTCGTCGCGATCAAGGAAGCGCTCGAGGATCCCGCGCGGATGCTGCTGGGGCTCTGACACGATGGCCGACACCTACGACGTCGTCGTCATCGGCGGCGGGCCCGGCGGCTACACGGCGGCGATCCGCGCCGCGCAGCTCGGCTTCTCCGTCGCCTGCATCGACGACTGGACGCGCGCCGGCGGCAAGGCAGCGCTCGGCGGCACCTGCACCAATGTCGGCTGCATCCCGTCGAAGGCTCTGCTGCAATCGTCGGAGAACTTCGAGCATGCGTCGCACGGCTTTGCCGAGCACGGCATCCGCATCGGCGAGGCGACGATCGACGTCGCGGCGATGCTGGCGCGCAAGGACAAGGTCGTCGGCCAGAACAACGACGGCATCGCGTATCTCTTCAAGAAGAACAAGGTCGCGTTCCTGCCGGGCAAGGGTGCGTTCGCCAAGCGCGGCGACGACGGCTTCATGATCGACGTGACGGGCAGCGCGCCGGCGTCGGTGACCGGCCGCCACGTGATCGTCGCCACCGGGTCGGTGCCGCGCGCGCTGCCCGGCGTCGCGTTCGACGACAAGCTCGTGCTCGACAACGCCGGCGCGCTCGCGCTTGCCGCCGTGCCGAAGCGCCTCGGCGTGGTCGGCGCCGGTGTCATCGGCCTCGAGCTCGGCAGCGTCTGGCGCCGCCTTGGCGCCGACGTGACGATCCTCGAGGCGCTGCCGCAGTTGCTCGGCGCCGCCGACGACGCAGTCGCGAAGGAGGCGGCGAAGCAGTTCGCGCGGCAGGGGCTCACGATCGAGCTTTCCGCGAAGATCTCCAGGGTCGCGTCCGGCAAGAACGACGTCACCGTCGAATGGACCGATGCGAGCGGCGCGGCGCGCAAGGACGTGTTCGACCGGCTCATCGTCGCGATCGGCCGCGCGCCCAACACCGACGGCCTCGGCGCCGACAGGATCGGCCTCGCGATCGACGCGCGCGGCTTCATCGCCGTCGACGACGATTGCGCGACCAACGTGCCCGGCGTCCATGCGATCGGCGACGTCGTGCGCGGGCCGATGCTCGCGCACAAGGCCGAGGAGGAGGGTGTCGCGATCGCCGAGCGCCTCGCCGGGCAGAAACCGCATGTCGACTTCGCCACCGTGCCCTGGGTCATTTATACGGCGCCCGAAATCGCATGGGTCGGCGCGACGGAGCGGCAGCTGAAGGAGCGCGGCGTCGCGGTGAAGACGGGGCAGTTCCCGTTCAGCGCCAACGGCCGGGCGCGTGCAATGGGCGAGACGCGCGGCTTCGTCAAGATCGTCGCGGACGCCGCGACCGACCGCGTGCTCGGCGTGCACGCGATCGGGCCGATGGTTTCCGAGCTCATCGCCGAGGGCGTGATGGCGATGGAGTTCGGCGCGTCGAGCGAGGACATCGCGCGCATTTGCCACGCGCATCCGACGCTGTCCGAGGCGACGAAGGAAGCGGCGCTCGGCGTGCTCGGCCGCCAGCTCAACCTCTGACGGTCGTCGCGCCGACGATTCCGGCCCGATCGAGGGGGCACGCGTGCTGCCGTCATCCCCGCGAATGCGGGGATCCAGCTCTGACGCTCACTTGGACATTACGGCTGGATTCCCGCATTCGCGGGAATGACGATGGGTAACGTCCAGGTAAGCGTCAGACGAGACGTCCATTCGCCATCCCCGCTTTCGCGGGGATGACCCTGTGGCGGGGCGCTTGCAACCCACGCCGGGATCGGAGGTAAGATGGCCGGCGTGAGTGGAGCGGATGCATCCGCCGGCGAGGACCCGAAGTCCGAGCTCGAAGCCGAGCTCGCGCGGCGGCGGGTGGTGCCCGACGCCGCGCAGCATGCAGCGCTCGGCCGCCTCGCCCGCCTGTCCGGCGAGCTCGTGCGCTTCCGCCGCACGCGGCAATCGACGCTGAAGCGTCTCTTCGCGCCGCCGGACGTTCCACGCGGCATCTACCTGTGGGGCGGCGTCGGCCGCGGCAAGAGCGTGCTGATGGACGCGTTCTTCGCGACGGTGCCGATCGTGCGCAAGACGCGCGTGCATTTCCATGCGTTCATGCGCGAGGTCCACGCCGAGCTCGCCACGCTTGCGCATGCGGAGGATCCGCTCGCCGAAGTCGCCGGGCGCATTGCACGGCGCTGCCGCCTCCTTTGCTTCGACGAGTTCCACGTCTCGGACGTCGCCGACGCGATGATCCTCGGTCGCCTGCTGTCCGGCATGTTCGAGCGCGGCGTGGTGCTCGTGATGACGTCGAACTACGAGCCCGGCGAGCTGTGGCCGAACGGCCTCAACCGCCAGCGCTTCCTGCCGACGATCGCGCTGCTGAGGCAATGGCTCGACGTCGTGCATGTCGACGGCGGCGTCGACTACCGTCTGCGCACGCTCGCCTCGCTGCCCGCCTATTTCACGCCCGACGATGCCCGCGCCGACGCGGCGATGGCGGAGGCTTTCGACCGACTCGCCGGCACCGCCGACGGGGATCCCGCGCTGGCGATCGACGGCCGGCGCATCGTCGCGCGCCGGCGCGCCGGCTCGGCGGTCTGGTTCGATTTCGCCACGCTCTGCGACGGCCCGCGCTCGCAGCGTGACTACCTCGAGATCGCCGCGCGCTTCGGCATCGTGCTGGTGTCGCACGTGCCGAAGATGGGCGCGGGCGAGGGCGATCGCGCGCGCCGCTTCACCTGGCTCGTCGACATCCTGTACGATCATCGCGTCAAGCTGATCGCCTCGGCCGCCGTGCCGGCCGCCGAGCTCTACACCGAGGGCCCGAACGCGATGGAGTTCGCGCGCACCGTGAGCCGTCTCGCCGAGATGCGCACCCCCGAATACCTGGCGCTGCCGCATGCGCGCGACCCCGACGCCGCATCGCCGGCGCCGGCGGCCGCGGTGGCGTGACGGCGCCGCACGACGAAGGAGGAGAGTCCGATGCAGACATTCAAGGCCTACCGCACGTTCGACGAGGAGGGCAGGATCGTCAGCCGCTTCGTCGACATGACACTCGACGAGCTCGATGCCGGCGACGTCGTGTTGCGCACCAAATATTCGACGATCAACTACAAGGACGCGCTGTCGTACAACGGCGCCGGCAAGATCATGCGCAAGTTCCCGACGGTCGCCGGCATCGACATGTCGGGCACCGTCGAGCAGTCGAGCGACCCGCGCTGGAAGAAGGGCGACAAGGTGATCGTGCACGCCTACGACTTCGGCGTCGCGCACGACGGCGGATACGCCGAGCGCGTGCGCGTGCCGGGCGACTGGATCGTGCGCCGGCCGGAGAGCATGACCGCGTTCGACGCGATGACGCTCGGTACCGCCGGCTTCACGGCCGCGCAGGCGGTGCAGCTGATGGAGCACAACGGGTTGAAGCCGGGCAACGGCCCGGTGGCCGTCACCGGCGCCACCGGCGGCGTCGGCTCGGTGGCGATCGAGGTGCTCGCCAAGGGCGGCTATCACGTCGTCGCGATCACCGGCAAGGCGGACGAGGCCGCCTACCTGAAGCGCATCGGCGCGAAGGAGGTCATGCTGCGCGACGCGATCGACACCGGCAAGATCCGCCCGCTCGAGAAGTCGACGTGGGCGGGCGCGATCGACAACCTCGGCGGCGGCGTGCTGTCGTGGCTGCTCGCCACGTCGCAGGTCGGCGCCACCGTCGCGTCGGTGGGACTCGCCGCGAGCCACAAGCTCGACACGACGGTGATGCCGTTCATCCTGCGCGGCGTGATGCTGCTTGGCATCGACAGCGCCAACTGCGCGATGGGCACGCGCCAGCGCATCTGGAACAAGCTCGCCGTCGAGTGGCGCCCCGACGCCGTGCACGACCAGGTGCGCACGATCGACTTCGACGAGCTGCCGACGCACTTCGACGCGTACATCAAGGGCATGGTGCGCGGGCGCACGGTCGTGCGCATCGGCGCCGACACCCATCCGTAGGAGGCGGCGATGGGCAAGTACGCTGAAGCACACGCACGCTCGCTGCGTGACCGCGACGGTTACTGGGCGGAGCGCGCGCGCGCGATCGACTGGCACACGCCGTTCACGCGCGTGCTCGACTATTCGAAGCCGCCGTTCGCGCGCTGGTTCGTCGACGGCACGACCAACCTCTGCCACAACGCCGTCGACCGCCACCTCGCTGCGCGCGGCGACCAGCCCGCGCTCGTCTACATCTCCACCGAGACTGGCCAGCGCGCGACGTACACGTACCGCGACCTCGCGCGCGAGGTGAATCGCTGCGCGGCGATGCTGCGCTCGCTCGGCATCGGCCGCGGCGATCGCGTGCTGGTCTACATGCCGATGATCGCCGAGGCGGTGTTCATGATCCTCGCCTGCGCGCGGCTCGGCGCGATCCACTCGGTGGTGTTCGGCGGCTTCGCCGCCGCCTCGCTCGCCACGCGCATCGACGACGCGCGTCCCAAGGTGCTGGTGACCGCCGACGCCGGGATGCGCGCCGGCAAGGTGCTGCCGTACAAGCCGCTCACCGACGCAGCGCTCGCGCTGGCGAAGTTCCCGCCCGCGCACGTCGTGCTGTTCAACCGCGGGCTCGACAAGACGATGACGCGTGTCGCCGGCCGCGACCACGATTACGCGGCGCTGCGCGCGCAGCACATGAACGCCGACGTGCCGTGCGAATGGCTCGAGTCGAGCGATCCGTCGTACATCCTCTACACGTCGGGCACCACCGGCAAGCCGAAGGGCGTGCAGCGCGACACCGGCGGCCACGCGGTCGCGCTGGTGTCTTCGATGGCGGACATCTTCTGCCTCGCGCCTGGCGAGACGATGCTGTGCACCAGCGACATCGGCTGGGCCGTCGGCCACTCGTACATCATCTACGGCCCGCTGATGCGCGGCTGCACGACGGTCATGTACGAGGGGCTGCCGATCCGCCCCGACCCGTCGATCTGGTGGCGCATCGTCGAGGAGACCAAGGCGCGCACGATGTTCACGTCGCCGACGGCGATCCGAGTGCTGAAGAAGGAGGATCCGAAGTACATGCATGCGCACGACCTCTCGTCGCTGCGCTACCTGTTCCTCGCCGGCGAGCCGCTCGACGAGCCGACGGCGCGCTGGGCGTCGGACAACCTGGGTGGCGTCGCGATCGTCGACAACTACTGGCAGACCGAGACCGGCTGGCCCATTCTCTCGGCGCAGCCCGGCATCGAGGACCTGCCGCGCAAGTTCGGCAGCCCGTCGTTCCCGTGCATGGGTTACGACGTGCAGCTCTTGCAGGACGGCACCGGCGCGCCGCTCGGCGCCGACCAGAAGGGCGTGCTGACGCTGATGCCGCCGCTGCCGCCGGGCTGCATGACGACGATCTGGGACGACGACGCGCGCTTCGTGTCGACGTACTTCGAGACGGTGCCGGGCAAGCTCGTCTACTCGACGTTCGACTGGGCGACGCGAGACGCCGACGGCTACTACTTCGTGCTCGGACGAACCGACGACGTCATCAACGTCGCCGGGCACCGCCTCGGCACGCGCGAGATCGAGGAGGCGGTGCAGGCACACGCCGGCATCGCCGAGGTGGCGGTGGTCGGCATCGCCGACCCGGTTCGGGGCCAGACGCCCGTCGCGTTCGCCGTGGCGAAGGACCGCGAGCGCGTCGCCTCGCCCGACGGCGCCGAGGCGCTGCGCAAGGAAGTGATGGCCACCGTCGATCGCGAGCTCGGCGCGATCGCGCGGCCATCGCGCGTGCACTTCGTGACGATGCTGCCGAAGACGCGCTCCGGCAAGCTCTTGCGCCGCTCGCTGCAGGCGCTCGCCGAAGGCCGCGATCCGGGCGACCTGACGACGATCGAGGATCCGGCGGCGCTCGAGCAGGTCCGCGCCGCGCTCGCGTCCTGAAGCAGCGTCCTCCCTCTGCCGCGAGCGGGAGACGGCCCGGGCGTTGTCCGTCTCCCGCGAGCGGGAGAGGGCCCGGGTGAGGGGCGCGGCGAATCGGCGATAATGTGCGGTCGTCCCGCACACTCTTGACCGATGGACAAGGACATCCTCGCCCGCCGTGCCGCCCCGCTCGCCCGCGTGGTGCGCGGCGAGCTCGTCGAATGCATCCATGTCGGCCACGTCGCCGTCACCGATCGCGACGGTCGCGTGCTGTGCGCCGCCGGCGATCCGGAGGTGGTGACGTTCACGCGCAGCGCGTTGAAGCCGCTGCAGGCGCTGCCGTTCGTCACGGCGGGCGGCGATGCGAAGTTCGGCTACTCGCGCGCGCAGGTCGCGCTCCTGTGCGCGAGCCACTCGGGCGAGCCGGCGCAGGTCTCGGCGGTCGCCGACATGCTGGCGCGCTGCGGTGCCAGCGAGCGCGAGCTCATGTGCGGCACGCAGGTGCCGCGCTGGTTCGAGCTCGAGGGGCGCTACCCGCCGCCGCCGCCGTACTCGCCGCTCGCGCACAACTGCTCGGGCAAGCACGCCGGCATGCTCGCTTGCTGCGTGATGCACGGCTGGCCGCGCGACGACTACGTCGCCTTCGATCACCCGCTGCAGGCGGCGATCCGCGACGCGGTCGCGGCGACGAGCGGCGTCGCGACCTCCGAGCTCGTCGCCGGCATCGACGGCTGCTCGGCCCCGAACTACGCGATCCCGCTCAATCGTCTCGCGGCCGCTTACGCGCGGCTCGCCACGGCCGGCGACGCGTCGGCGCCGCTCGCCAACCTCGCCTCGGCGATGACCGCCCATCCGGAAATGGTCTCGGGCCAGCATCGCAACGACCTGGCGCTCGCGCGCGCCGGCCGCGGCGACTGGGTGACCAAGGTCGGCGCCGAGGGTGTGCAGGCGATCGGCGTACGGAGCCGCGGCATCGGCATCGCCATCAAGGTCGCCGATGGCAGCCAGCGCGGGCTGATGCCGGCGACCGTCGCGGTCCTCGATACGCTCGGCCTCCTCGACGCCGAGGCGCGCGGCGCGCTTGCTCCGTGGGCGCGGCCGGCGCTGGCCAATTTCCGCGGCCTCGCCACCGGTCATGTCGAGCCGGCCGTCGCGCTTGCCGACACCCATCGGACCGGAAAGGCGGCACTGAACTAATGGACGCCCCGGCGGTCAACTTCCGCAAGCGATCGCCGTCGGTTCAGAGCCCCTTCGCCGGGGCGGAGTCGAGGACCCTCCACCGGGATCGCGCCCGTCGTTCGACGGGCATAACAACGATCGAAATCAGGGACGAAAGACCCGCGAATGGGTGATCGCGAAGTCGATCAGCAGCTCGTGGAGCGTGCGCAGCGAGGTGATCGACGCGCGTTCGAGTTGCTGGTGATGAAATACCAGCGCAAGCTCACCCGGCTCTTGTCGCGGCTGGTACGGGATCCGGCGGAGGTGGAGGACGTGACGCAGGAAGCATTCATCAAGGCGTATCGCGCGTTGCCGGGATTCCGCGGCGACAGCGCGTTCTACACCTGGCTGTACCGGATCGGCATCAACACCGCGAAGAACTACCTCGTGGCGCTGGGCCGCCGGGCGCCGACCTCCACCAGCTTCGACAACGAGGAAGCGGAAGGCTTCGAGGAGGCGGACGCGCTGCGTGACACGTCGACGCCCGAAGGCGAGGCGATCGGCAAGGAGATCGCCACCGCGGTCAATCGCGCGGTGGAGGCGCTGCCCGAGGACCTTCGCACGGCGATCACGCTGCGCGAGATCGAGGGCCTGTCGTACGAAGAGATTGCGAATGTGATGAATTGCCCGATCGGCACCGTGCGCTCGCGGATCTTCCGCGCGCGCGAGGCGATCGCCGCGGAGCTGCGGCCGCTGCTCGGAACGGACGAGAACCGGAGATGGTGATGAACGAAGCGATTTCCCGGCTGATGGACGGCGACGCGGGCGATCCCGAGCTCGAGCGGCTTTGCCGCGAATGCGACGGCGGCGCCGAGGCGATGCGCACCTGGGTGGCCTACCACGTCATCGGCGACGCGATGCGCGGGTCGGGCACCCTCGCGCCCGGCTTCTCGCATCGCTTCGAGGCGCGCTTCGCCGGCGAGCCGACGATGCTCGCGCCGCGCGCGCGGATCGCGCATCGCGCCAATGCAGTGTGGGCGATCGCAGCGACGGTCGCCGCGGTCGCCGTCGTCGGCTGGACCGCGGTGTCGCTCACCGATGCGCCCACCACGGCGATCGCGCGGGCACGCCAGGCCAGCGACGTGCATGCGAGCGCGTTGCGGCCGCAGTCGGTTCCCGAGGACTACCTGCTCGCGCACCAGGAGTATTCGCCGGCGACGGCGATGCAGGGCGTCGGCCCGTACCTGCGCGCGGTCTCGGTGCCGCTCGCCGATTCGCCGCGCTGACCCAGCCTTCGATGGAGCCCGCGATCGCAGACGCACAGCGCGCAATGCCGCCGCGGCGCGCATCGTCGAGCGCCGCCGGCGCCGCGCGCGTGTCGCATCGTCCTTCGCTGCGCCGGCGCCTGCATGGCCTCGTCATCGTGCCGTCGGTGGCCGTGCTCTGCGGCGCCGCTTCGCTCGCGCACGCCGAGGATGTCGCGCAGTGGCTGGCGCGCGCCGCCGCGGCGGCGCGCGCGCAGAACTACGTCGGCACCATCGTCTACCAGCACGGCGGGCGCGTCGAGACGTCGCGGCTCGCGCACATCTTCGCCAACGGCGAGGAAGAGGATCGCCTCGTCAGCCTCGACGGCCCCGCGCGAGAGGTGATCCGCAGCGCCGGCGAGGTGCGCTGCTACTATCCCGATGCGCGCGTAGTGCGCATCGAGCCGCGCACGATCCGCAACGTGTTCCCGTCGCTGTCGGCCGAGCAGCAGAGCGCGCTGGCCGAGTACTACGACTTCCGCAAGGCCGAGACCGCGCGCGTCGCCGGCTACGACGCGCAGGCGTGGGTATTCGAGCCGAAGGACGGCATGCGCTACGGCCACAAGTTCTGGTCCGAGGCCGGCACGGGACTGCTGCTCAAGGCGCGCCTGCTGGGCGAGCACGGCGAGGTCGTCGAGCAGTTCGCGTTCATGGACATCACGATCGGCGGCAACGTCGATCCCTCGCTCGTCAAGCCGACGTGGTCGTCGACGCCGCCCGACTGGACGGTGCGCGAGGGCAGCGCCGGCGAGAAGAACGCGAGCGACACGGGCTGGGTCGTCAAGAGCCTGCCGCCCGGGTTCGTCAAGATCCGCGAAGGTTTCCGCAGGCTGCGCGGCCGGCCCGACCCGGTCGCGCACCTCGTGTTTTCCGACGGCCTCGTCGCCGTCAGCGTGTTCGTGCAACCGCTGACCACGGCGCCGGCGCAGGTCGGCTTCAGCCAGCAGGGCGGGGTGAACGTATACAGCCTGCGGCTCGACGACAACCTGGTCACGGCGCTCGGCGAAGTCCCGGGCACCACCGTGCGCCAGATCGCATCGTCCGTGGCGCGGCGCTGATGCCGCGCCGGCAATCGAGGACGCACATCCAGGAGAGGCTCGATGTCCCGCATCACAGTTGAACCCGTTGCCGCCGCGCGCGCCGTGCTCGCCGCGGTCTTCGCACTCGTCGCGCATTTCGCGCTCGCGCAGGCACCCGCGCGCGCCGGCCTGCCCGACTTCACCGATCTCTACGAGAAGCAGAGCGCATCGGTGGTGTCGATCGACGTCACGCAGAAGATCCGCCGCAGCGCCCGCAATTTCCCCGACCTTCCCGAGGACGACCCTTTCTACGAGTTCTTCAAGCGCTTCGGCCCTCAGTTCCGCCGCGGCCCCGAACCGGAGATCGCGCAAGCGGCCGGCTCCGGCTTCATCATCGGCAGCGACGGCTACATCGTCACCAACGCGCACGTCGTGGACGGCGCCGACGAGGTCAAGGTCACGCTGTCCGACAAGCGCGAGTTCACGGCCAAGGTGATCGGCGCCGACAAGCGCACCGACATCGCGCTCATCAAGATCGACGGCGGCAACCTGCCGAAGGTGGCGATCGGCGACCCGGACAAGCTCAAGGTCGGCGAATGGGTGGTGGCGATCGGCAAGCCGTTCGGCCTCGAGAACACGATGACCGCCGGCATCGTCAGCGCCAAGGGGCGCGACCTGCCGCAGGAGAACCTCGTGCCGTTCATCCAGACCGACGTCGCGATCAACCCCGGCAACTCGGGCGGGCCGCTCTTCAACATGCGCGGCGAGGTCGTCGGCGTCAACTCGCTCATCTTCTCGCGTACCGGCGGCTTCATGGGCCTCGCGTTCGCGATCCCGATCGACGTGGCGATGAATACCGCGTCGCAGTTGAAGGACAAGGGACGCGTGACGCGCGGCCGCATCGGCGTCGGCATCCAGGAGGTGACCAAGGACATCGCCGAGTCGCTCAACTTCAAGCAGTCGGGCGGCGCGCTGGTTGGCTCCGTCGAGAAAGGCGCGCCGGCCGACAAGGCGGGCATCGAGCCCGGCGACATCATCACCCGGGTCGACGGCCGCGACGTGCACGGCAGCGCCGACCTGCCGCGCGTGATCAGCGCGATCCGCCCCGGCACGAAGATCACCGTCACCGTGTGGCGCAAGAACACGACGAAGGATCTCGCCGTCACCGTCGCCGAGCTGAAGGAGGATGCCGACGCGCCGCAGCGCCAGCGCCAGGGCGGTCCCACCAAGGAGAAGGCGCGGCCGAACCGGATGGGCCTCGCGCTCGTCGACCTGACCGACGACCAGAAGAAGGAGCTCGACCTCAAGGGCGGCATCGGCGTCGGCGTCGACGCGGTGTCGGGCGCCGTGCGCGCGAACGTGCAGGCCGGCGACGTGATCCTCGCGGTGATCAGCCGCGGCGTCACCACCGAGGCGAAGAGCGCCGCGCAGCTCAACGAGATCTTCTCCAAGCTCGACAAGTCGACGCCGGTGACGCTGCAGGTCCGGCGCGGCGACAACCAGTTCTACGCGACGCTCCGGCCCCTGCCGCCCGACAGCGAGTGAGCGCAGCGGGACGGCGGTTCCTGCTGGCGCGCGACGCCGCGCCGGCCGGTGAGCCGGGGCGCGGCGCGAGCGCGGCCTCGCACACCGTGCCGCGCGCCGCCGGCACTCCGCGGCGGCTGACGATGCTCACGCATGGCTGGTGCCACCTGTGCGACGACATGCGCGCAGCCCTCGCGCCGATCGCCGCGCTGCACGGGCTCGCCGTCGTCGAGATCGACATCGACACCGATCCCACGCTCGGCGCGGCGTACGCCGAGCGCGTGCCGGTCCTGTTCGCCGGCGACGTGGCCGGCGGCCGCGAAATCTGCTGCGGACGCCTCGATCGCGCGGCCCTCGCGACCGCCCTCGCGGACAAACCCGAAATACGCTAAAATTCAAAGCCTTCCGTGCGCGCGCCGGGTCGACCCGGCGCCGGCGCTCATGGTTCGCGGTCGGTCGGCGCCAATGCACGGCCGGCGTGACGCCGTGACATCGCTCCGAACGCCTCAATTTCGCGTCCCGACGTGAACCGCATCCGCAATTTCTCGATCATCGCGCACATCGACCACGGCAAGTCGACGCTGGCCGACCGCTTCATCCAGCGCTGCGGCGGTCTCGCCGCGCGCGAGATGAGCGAGCAGGTGCTCGACTCGATGGCGTTGGAGCGCGAGCGCGGCATCACGATCAAGGCGCAGACCGCCGCGCTCGAGTACGTGGCGCGCGACGGCGAGACGTACCGGCTCAACATGATCGACACGCCGGGCCACGTCGACTTCGCGTACGAGGTGTCGCGCTCGCTGGCAGCCTGCGAAGGCGCGCTCCTGGTCGTGGACGCGTCGCAGGGCGTCGAGGCGCAGACGGTCGCCAACTGCTACACGGCGATCGAGCAGGGCGTCGAGGTCGTGCCGGTGCTCAACAAGATCGACCTGCCGTCGGCAGATCCCGACCGGGTGATCGAGGAGATCGAGGACATCATCGGCATCGACGCGACCGAGGCCATCCACGCCAGCGCCAAGACCGGCGAAGGCGTCGACGACATCCTCGAGGCGGTTATCGCGCGCATCCCGCCGCCCAAGGGCGATCCCGATTCGCCGCTCGCCGCGCTGATCATCGACTCGTGGTTCGACAACTACGTCGGCGTCGTGATGCTGGTGCGGGTGATGGATGGGAAGCTTTCGCCCCGCGAGCGCATCCAGCTGATGGCGACGGGCGCCACGTACACCTGCGAGAGCGTGGGCGTGTTCACGCCGAAGTCGATCGCGCGCGACGCGTTGTCCGCGGGCGACGTCGGTTTCGTCATCGCCGGGATCAAGGAGCTCAAGGCCGCGCAGGTCGGCGACACCGTCACGCTCGCCACGCGCCGCGCCGCAGCGCCGCTGCCGGGCTTCCGCAAAGTCAAGCCGCAGGTGTTCGCGGGACTCTACCCGGTTGAGGCGAACCAGTACGAGGCGCTGCGCGACGCGCTGGACAAGCTCTCGCTCAACGACGCGTCGCTGCACTACGAGCCCGAGGTGTCGCAGGCGCTCGGCTTCGGCTTCCGCTGCGGCTTCCTCGGCCTCCTGCACATGGACATCGTGCAGGAGCGCCTCGAGCGCGAGTACGACATGGACCTTGTCACGACCGCGCCGACGGTCGTCTACCAGGTGCTGCTGCGCGACGGCACGCTCGTCGAGGTCGAGAATCCGTCGAAGCTGCCCGACGTGTCGAAGATCGAGGAGATCCGCGAGCCGGTGATCACGGCGACGATCATCGTGCCGCAGGAGTACGTCGGCCCGGTGCTGACGCTGTGCACCGAGAAGCGCGGCGTGCAGAGGAACATGCACTACGCGGGGCGCCAGGTCGTGCTGACGTACGAGCTGCCGATGGCCGAGGTGGTGATGGACTTCTTCGACCGTTTGAAGTCGGTGTCGCGCGGCTACGCGTCGCTCGATTACGAGTTCAAGGAATTCCGCGCGGCCGACGTCGTCAAGCTCGACATCCTCATCAACGGCGAGCGCGTCGACGCGCTGTCGGTGATGGTGCACCGCTCGGTCTCGCTCCATCGGGGCCGCGAGGTCGCGTCGCGGATGCGCTCGCTGATCCCGCGGCAGATGTTCGACATCGCCGTGCAGGCGGCGATCGGCGCGCAGATCATCGCGCGCGAGTCGATCAAGGCCCTGCGCAAGAACGTGCTCGCCAAGTGTTACGGCGGCGACATCACGCGCAAGAAGAAGCTCCTCGAGAAGCAGAAGGCCGGCAAGAAGCGGATGAAAGCGGTGGGTAGCGTCGAGATCCCCCAGGAGGCGTTCCTTGCGATCCTGCAAGTCGGCGACAAGTGAGCGGTGAGACGATCGACGACGCCCGCGGCGGGCCGCGCGACGAGCGACGGCGAGCCGCCGACGAACCGCCGATTCCGCGGCACCGGCGCCGCCTCGATGCCCGCGACCTCATGAGACAATTCGCGCCGTCCTCGATGCCCTGCGGGTGCGCACTGCGTTCCGGAACACGATGAATTTCGCCCTGATCCTCTTCGTCCTGTCGGTGCTGACCGGCATCGCCTGGGTCCTCGACAAAATCGCGCTGGCGCCGCGCCGCGCCGCCGCCGCGCGGGCCGCGCTATCGACGTTCGACGAGCGTATCCGCCGCGAGGGCGGGGACCGCGGCAGCGTGGCCGGCGAGCGCGCGGCGCTCGCCGAGAAGCTCAACACGCCGCCGGCGTGGATCGAGTACACGGCGAGCTTCTTCCCCGTGCTGATCGCGGTGTTCCTGTTGCGCAGCTTCGTCGCCGAGCCTTTCAAGATCCCGTCTTCCTCGATGCGGCCGACGCTCGAGGTCGGCGACTTCATCCTCGTCAACAAGTTCGCGTACGGCATCCGCCTGCCGATCATCGAGCAGAAGATCATCGCGACCGGCGAGCCGCAGCACGGCGACGTCGTGGTGTTCCGCTACCCGCTCGATCCTTCCGTCGATTACATCAAGCGCGTCGTCGGCCTGCCCGGCGACACCGTCGAGTACCGCGACAAGAAGCTCACCGTCAACGGCAAGCCGCTGCCGCAGGCGGCCGACGGCACGTACAGCTGGCTCGAGGGACTGCGCTTCGAGGAGACCCGGAAGGTCGTCGAGACGGCGGACGCCGGCGGTGAGCCCAGGTCTTACACGATCGCGCAAAGCCCGCAGGCGCCGCCGGTGCAGCCATCCAACGTGCGCGCGTTCCCGGACCGCGGCAATTGCGAATACAATGAGCGCGGCTTTACATGCCGGGTTCCGGCCGGCGAGTACTTCATGATGGGCGACAACCGCGATTTCAGCGATGACAGCCGCTACTGGGGATTCGTGCCGGACGCGAACCTGCGCGGCCGTGCGTTCTTCATCTGGTTCAACTGGGACGACATCGTCAGCGGCGCCTTCAAGCGCGTCGGGCGCGCCGTCCATTAGGGGAGACCTCATGCAGACAGCGAGGCGGCAGGGCGGACTCACCGTGATCGGGTTCCTGTTCGTGGCGCTGGTCGTCGTCGTCGCCGCGCTCGTCGGATTCCGCATGCTGCCGTCGTACATCGAGTACTTCTCGGTGCAGAAGGCGTTGAAGGGGGCGCTGGAGGACGCAGTCGACGGGCAGCCCGCGACCGTGCGCCGGTTCTTCGAGCGCCGCCTCGCCGCCGACTACGTCGAGTCGGTTCACTGGCAGGATCTCGAGGTCACCAAGCAGAACAACCAGATCGTCGGCAACATCAGCTGGGAGACGCGGTTGCCGCTGGTCTACAACGTGAGCCTCGTGATCGACTTCGAGGTGACCGAGGCGCGGTGACCGGCGCGCCGTCCGACGCCGTGCCGCGGCGCACGCTCGCCGGGGCGCTCGGACACCGCTTCGCCGATCCGGCGCTGCTCGCGCAGGCGCTGACGCATCGCAGCCACGGCACAAGGCACAACGAGCGGTTCGAGTTCATCGGCGACGCGGTGCTGAACTGCGTCGTCGCCGAATGGCTGTTCGGCCGCTTCCCGCAGATGCCCGAGGGCGAGCTGTCGCGCGCGCGTGCCGGCCTCGTCAATCGCGAGATGCTGGCGCGCGTGGCGGCCAACCTCGAGCTCGGCTCGCACTTGAAGCTCGGCGAAGGCGAGCAGCGCAGCGGCGGCGCGGCGCGGCCGTCGATCCTCGCCGATGCGATGGAAGCGGTGTTCGGCGCGGTGTTCCTCGATGCCGGCTTCGACGCCGCGCGCCGCGCGATCCACGCCGCGTACGGCGACATCCTCGACAATCCCGCCGGTGACGTGCTCGCCAAGGACGCCAAGACCTCGCTGCAGGAATGGCTGCAGGCACGCAGGCTGCCCGTGCCGCAGTACGCGGTCGTCGCGATCGACGGCGAGGCGCACGCGCAGACGTTCGCGGTCGAGTGCCGCATCCCGGCGCTCAATGTCGTCGCGCGCGGCAGCGGCGCGAGCCGCCGTGCCGCCGAGCAGGAGGCCGCGCAGGCCGCGCTCGGCGACGTGCGGCGCGCAGCGCCGGCGCGATGATTCGGCGGAGCGCCCGAAGGTGAGCGACGAATTCCGCAGCGGGCACGTTGCCATCGTCGGCAGGCCGAGCGTCGGCAAGTCGACGCTGCTCAATCGCCTCGTCGGCCATCGCATCAGCATCACGTCGCGCAAGCCGCAGACGACGCGCCATCGCATCGTCGGCGTGCTGACCGAGCCCGGCCGCCAGTTCGCGTTCGTCGACACGCCCGGCTTTCAGACACGCCATCGCTCGCGGCTCAACGACCGGCTCAACCGGACCGTGACGACGAGCCTCGCCGACGTCGACGTCGTCGTGCTGGTCGTCGACGCCGCGCGATTGACCGACGCCGATCGCGCGGTGTCGGCGCTGATCCCGCCGACGCTTCCCGCGATTGCCGCGGTCAACAAGGTCGACGCGCTCGCCGCGCCGCGCGAGCTTTTGCCGCGGCTCGCCGAGCTCGCGACGTGGCGCGACTTCGCGGCGATCGTGCCGGTGTCGGCGGAGAAGGGCGTGGCATTCGACGCGCTGAAGGACGAGATCGCGCGCCACCTGCCGCTGTCGCCCGCGCTCTACGATGCCGACACGCTGACCGATCGCGACGAGCGCTTCCTCGCCGCCGAGCTCATCCGCGAGAAGATCTTCCGCCTGCTCGGCGAGGAGCTTCCCTATGCGACGACGGTGACGATCGAGCGGTTCGTCGAGGAAGGCCGGCTGCGCCGGATCGCCGCGGTGGTGCTGGTCGACAAGGCGGGGCAGCGCGCGATCCTGCTTGGCAAGGGCGGCGCGACGATGAAGACGATCGCCACCAGGGCCCGCGAGGACATGGAGGCGCTCTTCGGCGGCAAGGTATTCCTCGAGGTGTTCGTGCGCGTGCGCCGCAACTGGGCGGCGACCGACGCCTCGCTCGCGCGGCTCGGTTACGAATGACGCGCACCGTGGCGGGCGAGGCACGCCGTGTCGACGACGAGCCCGCGTTCGTGCTGCACACGCATCCGTATCGCGAGACGAGCGCGATCGTCGAGGCGTTCACCGAGCACCATGGCCGCGTCGCGCTGGTCGCGCGGGGGGCGAAGCGCGCGCACTCGGAGTTGCGCGGCACGCTGCAGGCGTTCCAGCCGGTGATCCTCGCGTGGGCCGGCGCGCGCGAGCTCAAGACGCTGGTGCGCGCCGAATGGCAGGGTGGCATGCCGCTGCCGACCGGCGATGCGCTGCTGTGCGCGTTCTACGTGAACGAGCTCCTGCTGAAGCTCGTCCCGCGCGAGGATCCGCACCCGGCGCTGTTCGCCGCATACCGCGACACGCTGGCCGCGCTGGCCGGGGGCGACGCGCAGGCGCCGCGCCTGCGCCGCTTCGAGGTCACGCTGCTCGCCGAGCTCGGCTACGCACTCGACCTCGTGCACGAGGCCGGCGGCACGACGCCGATCGATCCCGCGGCGCGTTACCATTTCGCCGTCGAGCGCGGCGCGCTGCGGCTGCCGACGCGTATCGACACGCCGGGCATCGTCGTCCACGGCGCGACGTTGCGCGCGCTGGCCGAGGGGCGCTTCGCCGGCGCCGCGACGCTCGGCGAGGCCAAGCGGCTGATGCGCGCGGTGCTCGACCATTACCTGGAATCGCGTCGGCTCGCGAGCCGCCGCATCGTGCAGGACCTGCAGGCCCTGGAGGGCGAAGAGGAATCATGATCGAGCTCGGCGTCAACATCGACCACGTCGCCACGCTGCGCGAGGCGCGCCGCACCTACGAGCCCGACCCGGTGTGGGCGGCCGTCGAGGCGCACCTCGGCGGCGCCGACGGCATCACCGTGCACCTGCGCGAGGATCGCCGCCACATCCAGGACGAGGACGTGCGGCGGCTGCGCGATCTCGTGCACATCAAGCTCAACCTCGAGATGGCGGCCACGCCCGCGATGGTCGAGCTCGCCTGCACGCTCAAGCCCGAGATGGCGATGCTGGTGCCGGAAGGCCGCCAGGAGATCACCACCGAGGGCGGCCTCGACGTCGCCGTGCAGGAACGGAAGCTCGCATCCGCGGTGCAGAAGCTTTCCGGGGCGGGCATCAAGGTGAGCGCGTTCATCGATCCCGAGCTCCACCAGGTCGAGGCCGCGGCGCGCATCGGCATCGCGGTGTGCGAGCTGCACACGGGCCCCTATGCGCACGCCTATCACGTGCGCGGCCGCGATGCCGAGAGCCCGGCGGTCGTCGCCGAGCTCGAGCGGCTCGCCCGCGCGGGCGCGGCGATCCGGGCGGCCGGCATGCGCTTCAACGCCGGCCACGCGCTCAACTACGTCAACGTACAGCCGGTCGCCGCGCTCGCCGGCGTGCGCGAGCTCCACATCGGCCATGCGCTCGTCGCGCGCGCGGTGTTCGTCGGCCTGCGCGAGGCGGTGCGCGAGATGAAGGCGCTGATGCGCGAGGCAGCACGCGGATGACGTCGTTGCCGCGTGGCCCGCTGGTCGCCGACGTCGCGGGACTGGTACTCGACGCCGCCGAGCGCGAGCGCCTCGTGCATCCGCTGGTCGGCGGCGTCATCCTGTTCACGCGCAACTATGCATCACGCGAGCAGGTCGCGGCGCTGGTCGCCGAAATCCATGCGCTGCGCGACCCGGCGCTCGTCGTCTCGGTCGATCACGAGGGCGGCCGCGTGCAGCGCTTCCGCGAAGGCTTCACCGCGATCCCGCCGATGCGCGCGCTCGGCGAGCGCTGGGAGCGCGACATCGCCGGCGCGACCGCCGAGGCGATGCGCCTCGGCTATACGCTCGCATCGGAGCTGCGAGCTGTCGGCGTCGACCACAGCTACGCCCCCGTGCTCGACATCGACCATGGGCAGAGCGCGGTGATCGGCGATCGCGCGCTGGCGAGCCACGCCAATGCGGTGGCGTCGCTTGCGCGCGCGCTGATCGACGGCCTGCATGCCGGCGGCACGGCGAGCGTCGGCAAGCACTT
>Ga0070681_10001170_pt1 | contig 22655 bp, 16 predicted proteins | sample KBSC83BmetaG_FD_65650 | JGI IMG/M metagenome (GOLD analysis project Ga0070681, IMG submission 65650) | Corn rhizosphere microbial communities from Kellogg Biological Station, Michigan, USA - KBS C8-3B metaG | ecosystem: Host-associated > Plants > Roots > Rhizosphere | place: USA: Michigan...
TCCCCTGATACGTGCAACCGAAAGCGGTCGAGATTCCCGCCTCGAACCGCGGCCGTCGTTCGGCCGGCAACTCGCTCAGCAGAGCCACGATCCGGCTGGTCTCCTCGAACATCTGAACATGCGTACGTCTGACGTTCTTGATGCTATGCGTTTGCGATGCTGAGAAGGGGATCGTGATTTTGTGAGCACCGCTTTCTACCGCAGCCTCTGCACCTCGCAGATTCGGCACCAGCACCGCCACCGTCAGCCCCGACAAAGTGAGAGCGTGCTCGACGACGGCGGCCGTGTCAGCCATCTGTGGCAAAAGCTTCGGAGAGACGAAGCTGCCAACTTCGATCTCTCGTACTCCAGCGGCATGTTCGGCGTCGATCCACGCACACTTGGCCTGCAGCGACATCACTCGTGAGACGCTTTGCAGTCCATCCCTGGGACCCACTTCACTGATTAGAATCTCAGATCCCACGACACCCTCAATCAGTTGCCATGTGACCGACCGTAGCGCCCACTTTGTAGATGTCGAGGATGTTCCAATGACCCGTCGTCGGTGTCGGATTGTTCTTCATCGGCACATCGATCACATAGGGGCCACCCGAGGCCAGTGCACGCGCTAGCGCCGGCTTGAGGTCTCCTGCGGATCGAATGCGCTCGCCTTCGCAGCCATACGCGCGGGCGACCTCGGCGTAATCCGGCCTCTGCGCTTCCCACCCGGCCCGATCGGCAGGAAACGTTGTGCCGTGGTTCAGCCCAAACGCCGACTTCTGCAGCCCCGCGATCGTGCCGTAGGCGTTATTGTTCATGACAAGCCAGATAATCGGGAGATCGAGCTCACGAGCCGTAGCCAGTACCGCGGGGTTCTGCCCGAACCCGCCATCGCCGACCAGCGAGATCACGGTACGATCAGGGGCGGCGAGCTTTGCGCCGACGGCTGCAGGTGGCCCAAACCCCATTGTGGCATAGCCACCGGGGGTGAGAACGCTACCTGGCGTGTATACGTCGAACTGTTGCCCGACACCGTTCTTGTTCCACCCGACGTCCGTGGTGATGATCGCATTTCGTGGCAGCTGCTGACGCACCTCCGCGAGGATCCGCTCGGGCATCATCGGGAAAGCATCTGACAGTTGCATCGTGCGATTGGTCTCGGAGAACTCCTTCCTCGACCGAGCAATGACCTCGATGAGCTGCGCGGTCTGCCGACCCCGCGGATAGTCTTGCCGCGCCACCTCGCACAACACAGTCAATGCCTCGCGCAAATCGGCGACGGCGCCAATCTCCGTCGGAAAGTTTCTCCCGATCTCGCTGGGCTCGATGTCGATGTGGATGAGCCGCGTACCCGGAACGTTGAAGGTGTAGTCGCGATACCAGGAACTGCAGTCCGCCTCTTTGAACCGGGTGCCCAGACCCATGACCCAGTCGGCCCTCAGGCACGCCTGATTGACCAGGGCTGTCCCCCAGAACCCGCTCATACCCAGCAAGAGCGGGTGATCGTCGGGCAGTGCGCCTTTGCCCATGAGGCTGTGCGCGACCGGAATGCCGGTCTGGTCTACAAATTGGCGCAACAGGGGCGCAGCCTTGGCCAGTACGACGCCACCGCCCACGTATAGGACGGGCTGTTTCGCCTCAATTAGAGTTCGCACGATTCGCCGTGCGACGTCGGCGTTGAGCGTGGGTCGCTGGAGCGGGTGGGCTCCAGCATCGAGCCGATCGAACAGCCCGGGATCCACGCCCGCAGAGAATACGTCCATGGGCACATCGACCAGCACGGGCCCCGGTTGTCCGCTCTCGGCGAGTTGGAAGGCCTTCTCGATGACCTCTGGAAACAGATCGGCGCGCTCCACCCGCCAGGCACGTTTTACAAAGGGTCGGTAGATCTCATACTGCGCCGCGTCCGCGTGAAGATTCACCTCCTGGTGCGGATGTTTGCCGTAGTAATGGGTCGGAATGTCTCCGGCTATCACGACCATGGGAGTGCAATCCAGAGCTGCATTGGCTACGCCCGTAGCGGCATTGGTCAGCCCCGGCCCCAGATGCGTGAGGACCACGGCTGCCTTCCCGGTCACTCGGGCGTAGCCGTCAGCAGCGTGCGCAGCGACCTGCTCGTGGCGAACGTTCACGAAGTTCAAGCGGCTTTCTGCCATCGCAGCCAGCACTGCAATGTTCGTGTGTCCGCACAACCCGAACACGTGCCGCACGCCGCGACGATCGAGATAACGGACGAGCTCCTCGGCGACAGTCTTTTGCTTCACGGCTTTAGAACGTCTCCGTGTTGTAGAACTCTCCGAACAGCTCAGAGTCGGGCGGCCGGTCCTCCGCAATGGGTCTGCTGACCCACGTTGTCTGCAGGAAATGCTTGAGGTGAATGTTCTCGTTGGTGATGTTCCCGCCCCAGATGCCGCAGCCGAGGCTGGAAGTCATGGGCATGCCGTTGGTAAACGAACCGGCATTTGATTTCGATTGGGCCTGACGCACCATGATCCGGCTGACCGGTGCAACCCGGGCCAGACGGTCGATGTGGGTGTCGTCGTGCGAGTAGATTCCGCAGGAGTGGCCCTTACCTCCGACTTCGTAGATTTTTCGCACCATCTCGAGCGCATGATCGAAGTCGCGAAAGCGATATACGGCCAGCAAGGTCGTGAGCTTCTCTCGCGAGTAGTTATATTGTTTGCCGATATTCTCGTTCTCAACGATCAGGAACTTGCGATCGGATGGGATCTCAAACCCCGCCTTCTGCGCAATGACCTGCGGTGGGCAGGCAACCGTGTCGGTGCGACGATGTCCCTCCTCATCCCACATCACCGCCTCGATCGCCGCGGCTTGCTGCGCGTTGGCGAGGAAGCCTCCCTCATTGACCAGTGCAGCGACCATTGCGCTGTAGAGTTTCGCGTCAACGAGAATGTTTCCGTCCGCCGAGCATCCTGAGCCGAAGTCTGAGGTCTTGGACATTCGCGTGTTGCGCGCAGCGATGTCCACATCCGCCGTCTCATCGATCACCATCGTGGCATTTCCTGCACCGACACCGTAGGCAGGCTTGCCCGAGCTGTAGGCCGCCTGGACCATGGCATGTCCGCCGGTGGCCAAGGTGAGATCGCAATTCGCCATCAAGTAATGGGTGAGAGGAATGCTCGGATTCTCGATGCACTGAAACAGATCCGCGGGCGCGTCTTGCCGACGGATCGCCTCCCTCATCACGCGCACCATCTCATTGGTCGTTCCCTTCGAGCGAGGGTGAGGCGAGAAGATCACCGCATCGAGTGCCTTCAAGGCATAAACACCCGTGTAGGGAGGAGTCAGCTCGGGGTTGGTCGTCGGCACCAGGGAGGCAATCACGCCGGCGGGTTTTGCGTACTTCACGATCCCTTTCTCGGGAATCTCCTCAATGACTCCCGTGCTCTTCTGGCGCAAGGCGTCTCTGAGCACGCCCAGTATCTTGATGCGCTTGCTGTGGCGTCCGTCGGGGTCTCCCAGACGACTCTCTCGAATACTCATCTCCACGATGCGACCGAAGGTCTTCTCGTTTGCCGTGGCCCAGCCGAGCGCCTGGCACAGCCGATCGATTCGCGCCTGGGAGTAGCCCGCGACCTGGCGCATCGCATCCCGGGCGCGAGAGATCATGCCGTCCACCAGGGTGCGGTCCGCATCGCTCAGCTCTTTCGCCATTGTCTGCCTCGCACCCGTAAAGGCTTTTGCTTATATTAACTCACTAGTCCGTCCATGCAAGCGCCAGAGTCTTCTGAAGGAAACCGGGGTCCCGGGCCGCCGCCCCGTTCGCGCTCGGGTGCAGCGCTTACGCTGTTCCGTCGCTCATCGCGTTTAGTCCCGAGGGCCACTCCCCGGAGCGGGCCCCGTCGAGTTCTCCGCGGGATGTGCGGCGAGCCAATCCATACGCGTCGCATGGAGCTTCTCGATTCTGGGCGTATCGCCGAACACGACATACTCCTCGGTACGCTTGTCCCAGGCTGGCCATTGCACGTCCTTGAGCTGCGGGATGCCGGTGTCAGCAAATGAAATCAGCGAGCGCAGCATCGTGTCGGACAGCGTGCGGTCATCGGCGGTCCAGGCGCGCGTCGGGCGAAGCATGTTGAAGGCATCCAGTGTTCCGAACCAATACGGGACATCCGCGGTGTGATACGCGCCGATCGTGAGCGGATTCTGATCCGCGATCTTGACACCCGGCGCATACGGATGCTTGTGGTCGAACAAACCGATGTACGCGGCAGATTTGTTTGCTTGAGACAGCAACTGGGCACAGTTACGGGAGCCTTTGAGCATGCCATTCTCACGGGCGGCTGCATGCGCTGCCGCGTACACATCGGCATCGCTCTCCACGGGGAAAAGACGCAGGAACTGATCCGCATTGACCCCGTACATCGTTCTGGCGATGCTTTGAAACTCCGCCACCGTCTTTGCACGGGTCAATGGGCTCTGATTCGCATCAAGATCGTCGCCATTGGAGCTTGCGACGATCGGAACGTCACTCAGTTCCTTCCTTGCCAGTAAAGTTGCCTTGTCGGCAACGGTGAAATACCCATCGATCGACGGAGGGGTGCGGATGCCCCGCACACTCAGTCCCACCTGGGTTTCAGACTGTGCCGCGAGAATTCTATCGGCGGGGATATTGCGCATATCCTCGAGGCTCGCCGCTCCGAGCCGCTTCTGAAGCTCGAGCCCGACTTGCTCAGCGGTCGCCAGGTCGGGGCCGGTGGTTGTGAAGTTGCAGGCACTCCACATGGCGGCACCCCTGAACAACCCTCTCGAGAGCGGGCTGAATACATGGGCAGCGACGGAGCCTGCTCCGAAGGACTGACCTGTGATCACCACCTTCTGAGGGTCGCCGCCAAAAGCGGCGATGTTGTCGCGAATCCATTTCAGAGCGGCATTCTGGTCCAGATAACCGTAGTTGCCGGAATGCCCCCCCTGCTCCTGCGTGAGCTCCGGATGTGCCATGAAGCCCAGCGCGCCCACGCGGTAGTTGAAGTTCACGAACACTGCACCCTGGCGCGCAACCTGTTCGCCCCCGTAGATGGCGATGCCCGAAGAGCCGATCGTCCCGCCTCCGCCATAAATGAACACGATCACCGGCAGATGCGAACCTGGGTTGGCGGTCGATGGCGTCCAGAGATTCAAGTACAGACAATCCTCGCCGGTGGGCTCCTCTCCAAAGTAATGATTGATGTTGTGGGGGCGAAGCACCTGGATACACTCCGGTCCCTTTCTATCCGCAGCCCACACACCGTCCCACTTGGTGGGCTGGGGCGGCTTCCACCGCAACTTCTGTACGGGAGGCGCCGCGTAAGGCACGCCAAGGTAAGCCTTTACTCCCGAGGCGAGCTGAGTGCCGACAATCTTCCCCCCGCTCGTGACAACGGGGTCTCCGGGGATTGGCACCCTGGACGAGGCTTCACGCTCGAAGCCCAGTGAAACGCACACTGCCAGGGTGCACAGAGTGAACAGCCTTCTAAACATGCTCGAGTCCCCCATTTCAATTTGGAGTCACTGTCGGCCTGAATGCCACTCGGTCAGCCTGGTATGAGCCCAGCCACAGCGTCCCATCAAGCACCACGGCGGCCGATACGCCGTTGAAATCGGAATTCGGCTCCGCATAGGCCAAGGTATGGAAATCGAGAGCCGACGGATCGACGGCGGCCACCGCATATCCACGATGACAGTGCATGTCGTCCGCCTTCCCTGCGATGACCTTGCGCACACCTCCACAGGCCGGCTCGTCGTAGCGCATCCCCGCTGCGATCAATCTGTGGCCATCCCAATGGATGTTGTCGGGCATGAAATCGGGAGCCGTGCCCTTTCGCAGCTGGTGCGTAGGGTTGCCTCTGGCGAACTTCACGACCGCGTGCCAGCCGAACGCCACGACAAAGAAGCTCTTTTGGTCCGGCGAGACCTCCAGGCCATTGTTGCCAGGTAGTTCTGTTCCACGCACTAACTGGAACGCGAGGCTACCGGGCATCCACTCATACACCGCTCCGGTGTTTCTACCTTGGACGAAGTCCGCGATGGTCGTCCCAGGCCGAGTCAGCACTGTGACCAGGACGGTTCCATCCTCGAAACTTGCAACGCTATTGGCTGCCATCCCGGCAGGCATGAGGAGGCATCCTTGCCACTTCAGCGTTGGTTCCTCTGCCCTGGTTGAGACTTCAAAGACTTCGATGCTCTCGCGACCGCCATGATTGACCGCGTACAAAATGTAGGTACCCCGTCCCGTCCTTCTTAGATTCAAACCTTGCGTATTGAACGTGGCCACGTCAGGCGGCGATGAGCAAGCTGCGTATTTTCGTGCGATCCATTGAAGCTGTTCGGGCGCTCCGCTATACCACCTCTTAGGAAGCTTCGATCGCGTGTCGATCAGCTTCAGGCCAGCGCCCTCGGCAAACCCGCTGACAATCAGCCACGGCGTGGCTGGGATTGGTGCGAGGTCCTCAGGGTGCTCGTTTCCGCAGACGAAACTGAGTTGCTGCCGCGGTACACATCGAGTCTCTGGACTTCCCTGGCCGTCGGCGGGCGAACCGGTCATTGCGATGAGGAAGTAGCACAGAACTCCGGCGGTCAGAAGTCGCCGTCCGAAAGATCGCCGAGGCGGTCGATCAGCGCAGGCCACGGTACTTCATGTCAACGAGTGCCGCCGTCGAGCAACCCGGAATCACCCGATTCTCCTTCGTACCGGGGCGTTGGGTCGTGCGGGGTGAAGGTCAACTCGACCTTCATGCCCGAGGGATCCCGAAGATCGATTTGCACTTCGCCCGTCATAGGGATGTGGCTGATACTGTGAGTAACACCCTTAGCCTCGAGTCGCTGACGCAACTCGTCCAATCCCTCACAGGCAAAGGCGACATGGTCAACAGCGGGACCTTCCAAGCCGCTCCCGGGAGGCGCGCCAGGAACCTCTACCAAATGCACCAGTGGTGACTTTCCGGCATAGAGCCACGAGCCTGTCGACAGAAACGGCGGCCTGGGGCCCTCCCTCAGCCCTAGAACGTTGCAATAAAAATCCCTCATCGCACGTATCTGCGTGGGAGAGCCGTGTAGATTGACATGATGAAGGCCCCGGACAGGCATGGCTCCTGCTCGCTACGGAAAGTGAGGGCGCCCCTTGCCGATGGTCCTGTCGATGAACTCGAAGGAGCGCTGCAGCGCCTGTAAACTCGCCGCTCGCGTTGCTTGAGGCGTTTTCCCGATGAAGCTGTGGTCTACGCCCGGGATCTCCACCATCTCAGCGCTGACGCCCTTGGAACGTAGCAGCGCCAGGAAGTCGCGCGACTGTTGGACTGGGACCGTGTGGTCGTCACTGCCATGGATGAGGAGTGTCGGTGGATCCTTCGAGTCTACGTATGAGGCTGCGCTGGCGGCCGCTGCAACCCGTGCACAGTCTGACGAGGCGCACCCGAGATAGCGACTCGGCGCCGAATCGGCGCCCTCCCTCCCTCCCACAGCAACGGACTGATTCGTCAGCGTTGCGAAGTCGAACACTCCGTACCAGGCAACCAGTCCCTGGACGCAGTCCGAAGGCGGCGGGACCTTCTGCGGTGCACCCGGGCCCGGCGTCGCCTGGGTCGGCTCCAACTCAGCGATACCGCAGCTGGTAGCAGCCAGCGCCGCCAGTTGTCCCCCCGCGGAACCTCCCCAAATGACGGCTCGCTCAGGATCGATTCCATATTCCGACGAGTGTGTCCGCAACCATCGAATGGCGGACTTCACGTCCTGTATGGCAGCCGGAAAGTGCGCTTCGCCGCTGAGTCGATATTCCAGCGATGTGACGACGTAACCTCTTGCGGCAAGGGAAGCGAGCACGCCCGGCCAGTCCGCGAAGGCACCTGAGTGCCGAGTGTGTCCGGACTGCCAACCGCCACCGTGTACGAAGATCACTAGCGGATGCGCCCCCTGCGCCGAGCCTGGCGCGAGGTATAGATCCAGCCTCAGCGGTCGGAAGCCAGGGATAACCGCGTAGGTGACATCCGCCAGGCCCACGACACCGTTGGCAAAGGCCGTGCGCCTTGCTGGATAACGGTCCTCGAGAACCGGCCGGTCGGCCGTAGCGACAGACAGTCCCTCACCCGCTTGGGCGGGCAGCGGTGCTTGCAGCATCAAGCCGACCAGCAACGCCCCATTCCAGAGGTTGTGTCGTCTGCCGAGCGAGCATCTTTTTGACATCAGCGCGTGTCCCGCCTGGGTCTTTAAGTAACGGACTAGACGGTTAATATGCGACTAAGCATATACTCAGGGCGCCTTCGGGCGCCAGAGCTACCTACGCGGCCAATGAGGGGAAGCCGTGCAATGTCAGTCCAGCGAGTCCCAATGCTGAGCACGAGATGGTTGAGTGGCTCCATGACGCGCGGCAAGACGCCGGGATCGTCATCAACCCTGCCGCATTCTGCTATCACTCGATTGCGGTCCGAGAGGCGCTTCGGCTGTGCGAGTGTCCGAGCATCGAAGTGCACATTTCCAATACACACCGGCAAGAGGCGCAGTGGCGCTCGAAATCAATTCTCACCTCGGTCTGCACCGGGATGATCACGGGACTGGGAGTTCAGGGATATTCCCTTGCCATTGGGCACATCGGCAGCCTGCGCACGCGGGCAGCTTCTGAGCTTCGATGAATAGGGCCAGCTCACCTGCGGAGCTCTCTCCGGTGCAGGCAGGCGTCGAGGTTATGCAGAGGACACGTGTTCGTGTCCTCATGCTGTCGCTGATCACTGTCGCGACCGCCATCAATTATCTGGATCGAACGGTCATCAGCGTCGCAGCGCCGCTCATGTCGAAGGACCTCGGGCTCAGTCCTGCGCTGATGGGAGTGGCCTTCGCGGCGTTTTCCTGGACCTACGCCGCATCGCAGATACCCGGCGGAATTGTGTTGGACCGGATTGGTGTTCGATACACCTACTTTTTATCGATCGCCCTGTGGTCAATCTGTACGGCGACGCAGGGATTCGCTTTGGGGATCGCCTCACTGGTGGCCTCACGCTTGGTGCTCGGCGTCACCGAGGCCCCGACGTTCCCCTGCAACAACCGAGTGCTGAGTGTCTGGTTTCCACAGCAGGAGCGCGCCAGTGCGACCGGCGTCTACTCGGTCGGCCAGTACTTCGGTCTCGCGTTTCTCAGCCCTGCTCTCTTCTGGCTCAGCGAACGCTTTGGCTGGCGGGTGTTGTTTTTCCTCGTTGGAGCGACTGGTCTCGTGTATTCGTTCTTCTGGCTGGCCTTCTACCGCGATCCCAGGTCGAGCCGCGCGGTCAACGCGGCGGAGCTGAGCCACATCTCCGCGGGCGGAGGCCTGGGAGACTCGGCATCGTCCCCTCCGTTCCAGTGGAGCCAGGTCGCTTTCTTGCTTCGGCAACGGCAAATCCTTGGCGCAGGGCTCGGACAATTCGCAAGCAATTCGACCCTGGTGTTCTTTCTCACCTGGTTCCCGACCTACCTGGCCACTGAGCGCCACATGGGGTGGCTGCAAATCGGCTTCTTCACGGTGTTGCCGTTCATTGCGGCGACCTGCGGCGTGGTCAGCGGCGGAATATTCTCCGACTGGCTGCTTCGCAAAACCGGTTCCGCCAACCTGGCACGCAAGCTCCCGATTGTCGCCGGACTGGCACTCGCTTCGGTCATTGTGACCGCTAACTTCCTGCAGAGTGACGCCTTGGTGATCGCGGTCCTCTCGGTTGCCTTCTTCGGGCAGGGCCTGTGCAATCTCGGCTGGACGTTGCTCACAGATGTGGCGCCCAAGCCATTGTTCGGACTCACGGCGGGCCTGTTCAACCTCTGTGCGAATCTGGCTGGGATCGTCACGCCGTTGGTCGTGGGTGTCATCGTGTCAGCAACCGGGTCCTTCGCTTGGGCCCTCAGCTACATTGCAGTCGTGGCAGCAGCGGGTGCCCTGTCCTACATCTTCCTGCTGGGCGATGTTCGGCGAGTGGAGCTTCCTGGTGCATAAGTCGTCCAGGGACAGAGGCATCATGAGCGTGATGGCTTTGGCGGCGCTCAGCACCTGCCTGAACGCCAGTGCCGAGCCTCCCACTTCCAACGCCCATGTCGCCGGGGTGACGCCGTTCGCAAAGGGCCCTGACCAGGAGCTAGTTGTGCGCGTGTGTACTCCCTGTCATGCCCCGGAGCAAGTCATCGCCAAGCACCGTACAGCCGATGAGTGGGACGCGATCATCGGACGGATGCTGGACCGCGGCGCTCAGGCAAACGAGCCAGAGCAGGACCGCATTCTGACTTATCTCGTGCGGTTCTACGGGCCTTAGCAGGCAGAAGGGGGCGACTCTATGTTCACCTCGATCGCCACCGTCTCGATCAGCGGCACATTGGAGCACAAGTTGCGAGTCACCGCGCGAGCGGGCTTCGATGGGGTCGAGATATTCGAGAATGACCTGCTGACTGCGCAGGGCTCGGCTCGCGAAACAGGCACGTTCCTGCGCGATCTGGGCCTGAAGTGCACATTGTTTCAGCCGTTTCGGGACTTCGAAGGAATGCCCGACAATCTCAGAGTACGGGTGTTCGAGCGCCTCGAGCGCAAGTTCGATGTGATGCAGGAGCTCGGCACGGATCTGATGCTGGTCTGCTCGAACGTTTCCCCCGCCGCACTGCCGGATCGCCACCGCATCGTCGAGGACTTCCGTGAGCTAGGCGAGCGCGCGGCCGCCCGCGGTCTGCGGGTCGGCTACGAAGCGTTGGCATGGGGGAAACATATTTGGGATCACCGCGAAGCCTGGTCGGTCGTCAAAGAAGTCAATCACCCTTCCGTCGGACTGATCCTCGACAGTTTTCACTCCCTCGCCCGCAAGGTCCCGATCGAGAGCATTGCGGACATCGACCCGACGCGCATCTTCATCGTGCAGCTCGCCGATGCCCCGTGGATGGAGGCTGACTACCTCTCCTGGAGTCGTCACTTTCGATGCATGCCCGGCCAGGGAGACTTCCCGCTCGTCGACTATGTGGCGGCTCTGCGCAGCCAGGGATATGGCGGTATCCTGTCACTGGAGATCTTCAATGACCGGTTTCGATCGACTTCCGCCCTGGACGTCGCTCTGGCCGGGCATCGCTCATTGACGTTCCTGGCAGACCAGGTGGCCCGGCGCCTGGCCCCCACTCTCACGGTCGAATTGCCCCCCCGCGCGCACGTGCGCGGCGTCGAATTTACTGAGTTCGCCGCAAACGAAGCCGAGGTTGAGCAGCTCGAGAGTCTGTTCACGCAGCTCGGCTTCGCCCGCACGGGAAAGCACCGCACCAAGGAGGTGACACGATGGCAACAGAATGGCATCAACTTCGTCATCAATAGCGAGCCGGATAGCTTTGCCCGCGGCTACGACAGCGTGCATGGCGCGTCGGTCTGCGCGTTGGGTCTGAGCGTCGAGAATGTTTCCAGCGCAGTGAGCCGCGCGCAGGCACTGCAAATTGCTCAGTTCAGTCAGCTCAGAGAGCCCGACGAACTGCGGATTCCGGCGATACGTGGCGTCGGCGAGAGCCTCATTTACTTTCTCGAGGCCGGATCGGAAGGCCAGGTTTGGAGCAGGGAGTTCACTGCGATCGAAGCCACCCCACAGGGTAATGGTGCGGGGCTGCTGCGAGTGGATCACATCGCACAGACGATGCACTACGAAGAGATGCTCTCCTGGACGCTGTACTACCTCGCCCTGTTCGAGGTGACCAAGGCTTCGGTCGTTCAGCTCACCGATCCGTTGGGACTGGTCCAGAGCCAGGCCATCGAGTCTCCTGAAGGCGCGCTCAGGGTCACCTTGAATGGGTCCGCAGCGCCCCAGACCCTATCAGCGCGCTTTCTGCAGGGCTTCCACGGAGCCGGGGTGCAACACATCGCATTGGCCACTTCGGACATCCTGAGCTCTGCAAACCGCTTACGCGAGCTCGGGCTCGCGACGTTACCGATTCCTGCGAACTACTACGAAGATCTGGAGGCCCGTTTCGGCTTGGATCCGAAGCTGCTCGAGCGGCTACAGGAGTTCGGCATCCTCTACGATCGTGACGCCGATGGTGACTACTTTCATCTGGTGTCTCGGGCGTTCGCGAAACGCTTCTTCTTCGAAATCGTCGAGCGCCGTGGCTACCGGACCTATGGTGCCGCGAATGCTGCAATCCGACTGGCCGCGCAATCGCGCTACCGAGACGACTGGCAGAGTGAAGGCGAGCCGTTGCCTACAAGTCCCGAATCACGGTAACGGTTCGAGCGTCATCGCGTGCGGCCTCACCGGCGCATCGCTCATCCGGAGCACCCATTCGATCCCTTCCAAGTACATCGACTGCACGCGCGGGTCATCCCATGCCTGGTCCGAGTGGCCGAGCGTGGAGGAGAATACACGGCCTTTTCCGTAAGTCTTGACCCAGGCGACAGGGAAATCGTGATCCGTGCGTTTGACGTTCTTGTTGGTCAGATCCAGCTTTCGTTCGTCGAGCCGAGCCAGTACGTCGACCGTGCCTCGTGAATAAGGGCTGCGATACTGGTACATCTCATCGTGCAGTGTGAGTTCGCGCGGCCACTGCTTCATGGCCGGAAATTCGGGTCGCTCGACGATGACGGGGGCATCGAAGACGTTCCACGGGTGGTTGTCGAAGTATCCACCCACCAGCTCACCGTATTCAGGCCAGCTGTAGAACGACGCCGTTGCCGTGTGAACGGCCACGAATCCCTTGCCGTCATCGTGAACGAACGCAAGGAGGTCCGCCTTCTGCGCCGGCGTCATGTCAGTCTCACCGTTCGTGTAGAACACGACGGCATCGAAGTACTCCAGATTTCGGCCCGGGGCCTGCTTGGAACCGCCTTTGGCGTAGTCGCCACTTCCCCAGACCTCTCCCTTGGTGACCCATTCGGTGTCCGTCCGCAGAAAGGCGATGTAGGCACCGCTCTCCCGTCCCAGGTGCTCGAGCGTCGCCATTGCGTGACTGACAGAGTCGTGGGCGATCTGGTTCCCGGTGTGCAGGTCCCCCACGATCAAGATTTTCTTGTGTCCAGCATAGGGATCCGGCCAGTGAAATTCGGCTGCCGACAGGGGGCTACTGAGGCATACAAGAACCACACCGACGATCGTACGCACAGCTTGGGGCATCATTGGCAAACCCTCATTGCAGGGCAAACGCCGTAATGACGTCACTCTCGACGGGACTGTCCAAGAAGCTGCCCCCTGTGCTGACAATCGCGACATACTGCTTGCCGTCCGCCTCGTAGGTGATAGGCGTTGCGTGAGCCGCCGCGGGCAGCTTTGCCGTCCAAAGCTCCTGACCGGTGTCGGCACTGAAGGCTCTGAAGCGAGCGTCGTCGGTACCGCCGATGAATACGAGGCCGCCGGCCGTGGCAATCGGTCCTCCGACGCTGGGACGGCCCGTCTGGGCTTTGTCCGCCGGAAGCTGATCGCTGACACCGAGCGTCGAACGCCAGGCAAATTCTCCCGTGCGAACGTCGACCGCGGTCAGGGAACCCCAAGGCGGTTGCTGACACATCAGATGTCGCTCACGGTCCGAGAAGCGTCCACTGACGGCATCGCCTGTAGTGAGGGTACCGTCTGCCCGCTGGGTGAGCTGCTCGACCTGACCGAGGTCATTGGAGTTGATGAAGAAGAGCCCCCGCACTGGATCGAATGCGCCCCCACCCCAGTTCGCACCCCCTTGCCGACCCGGAAAGTTCAGTGTGGGTCGCCCGAGTGCCAGCGGGAGATAAGGACCGCCCATCCGCAAATGCGTGGACTCGATCAAGGATGCGCAGGTCGCCTGCAATTCCGGCGTTAGGGTGGCGATGTCCGGGGGGCTGAACGTCTGCCGGGCAAAGGGAGGCGGCTTGGCGGGAAAGGGCTGGGTTGGCCACGCATGCTCGCCTGGTGCGATGCTGGCCGGTACGGGGCGTTCCTCGACCTTGAACAGCGGCTTTCCGGTGATGCGATTCAGCAGGAAGAAGAGACCGGATTTCGAAACCACCGCCACTGCAGGAACCGAGCGCTTCCCCTGTCTCACCTCCAACAACAAGGGGGGTGCCTCTGCATCCAGGTCCCAAATGTCGTGGTGGACGATCTGGAAGTGCCAGAGCCGCTTGCCGGTTCGCGCGTCCACCGCCACGACGCTGCTCCCGAACAGGTTCGCTCCGAGTCGGTCCGCACCGTAGCGATCCCATGTCGGTGCTCCGAAGGGCATGTAGACAATCCCTCGTTGCACATCGACCGTCATCAGTCCCCAAACGTTCACGCCCGATCGATGCTCCCAGCCATCCCCCTTCCACGTGTCGTGCCCGAATTCACCGGGACGCGGAACGGAGTGGAATACCCAAACGCGGGTGCCCGTCAAAACGTCCCACGCACGCACATCTCCATAAGCTCCGCGTTGGGGATATTCCTGAACGATCGAGCCGGTGATCACCAGGTTTTGAAACAACACCGGGGGAGACGTCATGCCCAGCCCGGCAATGCCATAGGGCGTCGCGACTGGCTGAGCGGGCATCACATCCGGTGTTTTCATGTTGAGGACGCCGTGCTTACCGAAGGTCTCGACCGGATTCCCAGTCTGCGCGTCCACTTCGATAAGCAACCCGTCACGCGTCCCGAACACGATGCGCGGGGAATGCTGACTATCTCCGGGCCAGTATGCGACCCCGCGTTGCGCGGGCTGCGAGGCGCCCGACAGGTGGTACACCCAGGCTTCCACGCCTGTCCGAGGATTGAGGGCGACGACTCGACCGTAAGGGGTGCTGACGTACATCCGCTCGCCAACGACAAGCGGCGTCGCCTCAGATTGGCTGAAGCGGCCGGCGCGGCGGCGGCGCAGAGGACCGGCGCCTTCAGCCGCCCGTTGACCGCTGTCGGCATTCCCTGCCGCCACGGGCAAAGACTCCGCATCGGTGGGCTTCATGTGATAGGTCCAGGCGACTTGCAGCCCGGCGACATTGGAAGCATTGATCTGCGTCAAAGGCGAATAACGCATCCCGCCCGGGTCGCGGCCATAGGACGGCCACTCATTTGCAGGCTGTGCATAGGAGGCCGAGGCCACGAAGCAGGCCACAAGCGCAAGGGACATCGCGGCAGAGGTCTTCTGCGGCGATGTTCTTGCAGACCTCCTCACCACCGTTTCGAGATGCCTACGGTAATGAGTCTGCCGATGGGACTTGCGTTGAAGGGGTCGTATCCCAAGGCCGCGTTGAAGAACGGCGGGTCCCTGTTGAGCAGATTACTACCGTCGAGATCGATTTCCGCGTTGGCCAGGGCCCCGGAGGACTCGTCGAAGTGATAAGCGAGATGTGCATCGACTGTGGTGAAGGACGGAATGGACTGCCCGCCCCCGACGGGCGAGAACGCGGCATCGCGCAGCACTGTGAACGGGGCCGATCCGTTCCAGTTCAAATACGCACCGGCGTAATTGACGAAAACGTTTGCGGACCACGCGGCGCGCTTGTATCCAAGGTTCAGACGTGCAGCGAATTTGTTCGAAGGGAAGGTCGTATTGATACCTACTGTATTCAAGACGTCGAACCACTCCCCTCCGTCGCCGAATTGTTGCCGCATCTTGAGCTTGCGCGATCCGGCGATCTCTGTAAGGAAAGTTCCGATTCGTGTGTCCAGAGAATAGGCCACGTCGAAATCGATGCCATCGGCCTTGAGGTTGAGCGCGTTCTGCTGCTGGAAGCTGTAGATGTAGTAGATATTGGCGGGAAGCAGGCTGCCCTGAGGCAATCCGGCTTCCGCGGCGGCGATTTGTGCGGGCGTTGGACCAAGGGTCAACAACGAGCGCAGGGCGACAGAGCCGACGGCGAACACAGGCTGCGGCGCCGTGATCATGCCGGTGAACTCCGCATTCCAGAACGTCAGGCTCGCACGCAGGCCGGGAATCGGTTCAGGCTTGAGATCGAGCCCGACGGACCAGCTCTTGCCGCGCTCGGGCTTGAGGGCCTTGTTGCCGCCGTTTACCTGCAGGCCGGTGACGGCGGCAGTGCCGATGGTGCACGTCCCTGTCGCCCCGGAACACGCGCCTGCAGGAAGCAGGTTCGCTCCGGGATACGTGTTCGGAATGACCAGGTTGGAGACCACATTGCCCCCGACGCCGGGGAAAGATCCAATGTAGTTGGATTCGGCGGTGATGCCATTGGCATTGCCGCGGCTCGTCAGTGCAGGAGCCGTGAACGATCTGGCATAGTTGCCGCGCACACTGACACCGGAACTCGGCTCCCATGTGAATGCGATTTTAGGATTCGACGTGGACCCGAAGTCGCTGTAGCTGTCGTAGCGCCCGGCAATGTTCAGATCGAGCCGACGAACGAACGGGATGGCGTTCGAACCGCCCAGCAAAGGCAAGAGCAGCTCGGCGTACCCCGACTTCACGTCCCGGCCGTAGTCCAGAAAAGTGGTCTGCGAATTGGTCGACGAGGGTCCGGTATTGCGTGAGCGGATGACGACCTGTGCCAGCGTGTAATCGAGGTACTCCCCGCCGATGGCGGCCTTCGCAGAACCTCCGGGTAGCGGAAACAGAGACCCGTCGAACTTGAGTGTGACATTCTTCAGTGTCTGATGCGTATTCTGCAGCGTGGTCGAGTCGGTCAGCTGCTGCAGGATGGACCCGGAGGTCAGATTCGAACCGGCGGGGTTCCAGACATCGATGGCATTGGTCGCGGTCAATGGGAAGCTGGTGACTGCAACGGTCGTACCGGCCACCGAAGGTGTGGTCGGATTACCGGTGGTATTCGTGGTTCCGTTGAGAGCCAGGTTGGCGCAGCTCGAGCAAAGCGCTCCATCGACCTCCAGGCTCGAGTCATTTTTGCCAACGGTGAAACCCAGGTTAGCGGACCAATCGCCGACGATGTTGAACGCGATACCCCCAGTGCCCATGAAGGTCTCGGCTCCCGCGTGATTGTGGGCCCCGGGACCCAGAAGGCTGTCAGCATCGAATCTGACTGTCTCCGAGGTCACTCCGGGAGGGCCCTGGAAGAACGGATTGATCTGCCCCCCGCCTGCCGGTGGAGTGCTGCCAGGACCATAGACCGTTGCGGTTACGGCACCGCGACTGATGGCCGCCGTATTCTGTTCCTTCGAGTAGACGATGTCCCCAGTCACCGTCACTCGCTCGCCGATATCGTGCGTCAGCTTTACCAGGACGTTTTGGCGAATCTCCTCGGGCAAGAGATCGGCCACGTTCGAGAAATCACAGAAGCCGTTGCTGGCATTGTTGGTAACTCCGGCGCCCGTGTACGGATAAGCATAGACCAGTGTGCTTCCGGCAGGCTGAGCGCTGGCCGGCGCACAATTGAAAGTCGCAAAATTGCCGCCGCCCAGCGGCGTATGGTTCGCCCGGGTGAAGGGACGGTCTTGATCGCTGATCGCGCTCCGTCTCGAATAGTTGTACGAGAGCATTGCGGAGCTCGCCTCGCTCGCATCGCCCCACAAAAAGCCCGCATCCTGCGTACTGAACTGTCTGCCGAACCCGTATTGACCCGCGACTTCCACGCCCTTGAAGTTCCGGCGGGTAATGAAGTTGATGACGCCGGCAACCGCGTCAGATCCGTAGGTCGAGGAGGCGCCGTCCGGTAAGACCTCGACCCGTTCAATTGTCAACGGCGCAATGATGTTGGGGTCAGCCAGTGCGTGATTGATGCCCGTCAAGGGCAGGCGATGGCCGTCGATGAGCACCAGCGTACCATTGCTTGCGCTGGCACCCAGGCCATGGATCGTCGGAGCGAAAGTACCGGAGGCATCGGCACTTCCGAAGTTACCCTGCGCCGCGTTGCCGAAGCCCGTCACGGCTGGAACGGTGGCCAGAATTTGCTGCAGCGTCTGCGATCCGGTTTCAGCGATCGCCGCGCGATCGACGGTAATCAAATTCGATCCGACAGGTTGCGTCCCGCGGATGCTCGTCCCGGTCACCACGACCTCTGCGAGCTTGGCGCCTGAATCGACGCTCTGGTCCGCAGGTGGATCTGCAGCCCAACCCGACGAGCAAGTACCGGCAAGAAGACCAACCAGTGCCAGATTGATCGTGCCGCGAAGCCCAGTATGGGCCAGCCGAATGTGCATCTGTCCTCCCCCTCAAATCCCAAGGACTCGTTCGCATCAGCGTGGCAATAACGGCGGATGTGCTTAGGCGCGCGCTCTTTCGATCTCGACTTTGTTCCCTTTGGCGGATCAGCCGTTGACCGCAGTGAGTTTTCGCTTTACAGGTCTGCTGCGAGGTCGCTAGAATTTTTAACTATCTAGTCCGTTCTTGTCAATGAGGACCGTGATGCCGGAGTCTTCAGGGGGTTTGCAGCCGCAGGGCGCGAGTGGGGTTCCGCTCTGCCGACTTGGGCTCATCGGCTACGGAATCCAACGCTCAAAGTCACCGGCACTGCATGAAGCAGAAGCCAGGGCACAGGGTTTCGCCTGTAGCTACGAGCTGATCGATCTCGAGACGCTCGGCGTTGGGGTCGAGCGTTTGCCGGAGCTGCTCCAGCGAGCGAGCGAGCAGGGATTTGCAGGGCTGAACATCACCCATCCCTGCAAGCAAGCGGTCATTCCTCTGCTGGATGAGCTGAGTCCTGAGGCTCAGTCCATCGGCGCCGTCAACACCGTTCACTTCCACGCAGGCCGGCGCATCGGGTACAACACCGACGCCTGGGGTTTCTCCGAGAGTTTCCGGCGAGGTCTCAGCGGAGCCTCCGTCGCAAGAGTGGTCCAGATTGGCGCGGGAGGCGCCGGCGCTGCGACGGGATTTTCCCTGCTGGAACTTGGCGCACGTGTGCTGATCGTCGTCGATCTCGATGAGATGCGGGGGCGGCGATTGGCAACCAACCTGGCGCGACGCTTCACTGATCGCGAGGTGCGGGCAGGCCGCGATCTGGCATCTGAAGTCTCGGAAGCGAACGGGATTGTCAATTGCACCCCGATCGGTATGCCGGCTCACCCAGGCTCAGCGGTCCCGACTGCCCTGTTGCGCCCCGATCTATGGGTGGCAGACATCGTCTATACCCCACTGGAAACACAGCTGTTACGGGACGCAACCCATGCCGGTTGCCGGACGCTGAACGGAGGCCGGATGGCCGTGTTTCAGGCGGCCCGGGCTTTCGAGATATTCACGGGCCGAGTGGCCGATGCAGAAAGGATGCTGCGGCACTTCGGCCAATTGGTTGGTCAGCCCGCTCCTTGAGGCGCCTGCTTGACGGTCTGAACGACCTCCCGGGTATATACTCGCTGAGCCCGTGAGTACTCTAGGATGGGACTGCTTTGGCCGAGACGATGACCAAGACGAGGGTTGCCCGGAGGCCCAAATCGAGCGACTTAGCGGAAAAGAGCTCACCTGCCGCGATACGAGACGCAGAACGGGCTCGCGAGGACATTCTTGCAATCGCAACTGAGGAGTTTGCGAGGAAGGGGCTCGCCGGGGCACGCGTGGACGAGATCGCAGCCCGTACGCACACGGTCAAGCGGATGATCTATTACTACTTCAGTAGCAAAGAGGGCCTTTACAAGGCGGTGCTGGCTCGCTGCTACGATGAGATTCGCTCCATTGAGGCAGCAATCGATGTCGATGCTCTAGGCCCCGAGGAGGCCCTACGCGAACTCGTACGCGCGACGTTCGACTATCACAACGAGCACAGTGACTTCGTGCGCCTGGTGATGAACGAGAATATTCACCATGGCGAGCACATCGCGCACCTTCCCAATATCAAGGCAAGCAACAGTACTGTCATCAAGATGCTGCGCAAGATACTTCAGCGCGGGGTCGAGGCGCGCGTATTCCGGCGCAACATAGATCCGATCGACTTGCACATGTCGATCAGCGCCCTCGCCTTCTATAACGTATCCAATCGCTATACCTTCTCGCACATATTCGAGAAGGACATGATGTCCCCCAAAGCTCTGCAGGCTCGCCGAGATCTCGTCGTGGACACAATCGAACGATGGTGTCGCGCAGACAAAAGCGGCTGACTGCCGGCGACCTGCGATGAGCTCTGCGCTTCCTGCAGGGCCTCTACCGCTCGCAGGCCTCAGGGTCATCGAATTGACCCACATGGTGATGGGACCTGCAGCGGGCGGGATCCTTGCGGAGCTCGGCGCAGAAGTTGTGCGCATCGAGCCGGTCGGCGGCGATCCCACGAGAGCTCTGCGAGGCTCGGGAGCTGGCTACTTTCCCATGTTCAATCGTGGAAAGAAGAGCGTCTGCCTCGATATCAAGAGACCCGAAGGTCTCGCAGCGGTCCGTCGGTTGATCTCGCTGCAAGACGTGCTGCTCGAGAACTTCCGTCTGGGGGCACTCGAGCGGTTGGGCCTGGGCTATGACTCGCTGAGGCACGACAACCCGCGACTGATCTACTGCTCGGAAAAGGGCTTTCTGCCGGGCCCCTATGAGCAGCGTACTGCGCTGGATGAGGTTGCGCAGATGATGAGTGGGCTAGCCTACATGACCGGGCCGCCCGGCAGGCCGCTTCGCGCTGGCGCATCCGTGATCGATGTCGCCGGCGGAATGTTTGGGGTCATCGCGATACTGGCTGCCCTCTTGGAACGACAAACGACCGGCCGGGGGCAGAAGGTTGGTAGCGCTCTGTTCGAGACGAGCGTCTATCTGGTCGGGCAACACATCGCACAGAAGGCGGTGACCGGACGTGACGCACAGCCCATGCCCGTGAGGGTATCTGCATGGGCCATCTACGACGTGTTTGAGACCGCAGATGGCGAGCAGGTCTTTCTGGGCGTCGTCTCCGACAGTCAGTGGCAGCGCTTCTGCGGGGAGTTCGCGTTGGACGACCTCGGCCGCGACCCGCAATATCGGACCAACAACCTGCGTGTCGCTGCACGCAACGAGCTGTTGCCACGCATCCGCTCGCTGCTACAGACGTTTTCCAAAGCCGAACTCGTTGCCAAGCTGCAGACGACCGAGCTGCCCTTTGCCTCGGTTGGCAAGCCGGAAGACCTTTCCGCGGATCCGCACCTGCTGGCTAGTGGCGGCCTCGGCCCGACTCATCTTCCAGACGGAACCAAGACCGCTCTGCCCATACTGCCCATCGAGATCGGCGGTGGCCGAACTTCCACATCGGGGCAGCTCGCACGACCGGGCGAGCACACCTTCTCCGTGCTGGAGGCCGCCGGGCTTACGTTCTCAGAGATCGATGTCCTGCGAGCGCGAGGGGTGGTCTCTGCCCCCGAACCCGGTTGAAATACGCAGGAGGAGACCTTCTCGGTAGTCGGTTGTCAGTTGAGTTGGGCTCGCTCAGGAGGCGAACGCCCCGACCCGATCGCTTGGGCGGGGGTGTGTACGCACGCGACCGCCGTCAACTCCTTCGCCCACTTCTCGAGCGCGGCCCGCATTTCGCGCGCGCCAATCGGACAAGAACATCGGCGTGCCGTGGTTTGAGATCCCCGTTAGGCTGAACCAGATGCTCGGCGACGTGCATACTCAGATCGAGCACAGCGCGTATTCTCCAGTCGAGATCGCCGCCCACGCGGCGGATGGGGGCGACTGCCGCCCCCTCCTCGAGTTCTTGGCTCCCATCGAGTGAACGTCAGGCGCTCGCCGTAGGGTCAATTGGTGTCGAAATACCGGCGCCAAGCGGGTCTCAGGTATGGGGAAAACGGGTCGATCGACTTCGTAATGGATGCGTACAACGCGGTATCAGTTGCCTTCTGCGAGGCGAACATGTGTATGCGAGCGCCTGTTACTCCTTCAAGGCCAACATCAGCGCCCCATAGTCGAAATCTCGCCCACCGGATCTCTTTACCAGCGATCCGGTATTGGCGTGCACCCCCGAGACCGACACCAGGACGTGCGGTGTCAGCGTCCAGTCGGCACGCAGGTAGCTGAGCGCGGCGACGAACGCAGGACCCGTGCCATCACCGCGAATCACAGGAATCCCTGGAGGCGCATAGACCGCATCGCGCTTGGAGACCCGGAACACGAAATCCGACCCGCCGCGCAAACTCATGCGGGGTGTGAGATTGAGCGTCACGTTGGGCTGCACGTCGGCGGTATTGCCGGGATAGTAGGACGGGGCGTCCGTGAAATATCCGAGGTTGGGATACAGAACGTCGAAAGTTCCCAAGGTCTTGTCGTTGGGCCGTCCATCGCCGCTTGCGATTCCAAAGCTCATGGCAACGCGCAGGCGATACCACACGCGCGGATGCCAGCCGACGTCCCCCGCCACTCCCCATGCCTCGATTCGGGCGACCCCAAATTCGCCGTACTGATAAGCACCCTGAAACGCATAGTCCGACCGCGAATCGCCGCCGAAATAGCGCACGCCTACCGTGCGCCGCTTGTCGGCTGCCATACCCTGCTCATAGACGGTGCTGCGCCGGTCGCGTGAGAAGAAAAAGAGGCTGACCTTGGAGGGAGTGCCGGGTAACGGCGCGCTTACCCACCCACCGAAGAAGGTCTCAGCACGATTGCCGCGATCGTCGAACGCGCCGATCCGATTCAGGACCGGCCGGCCATAGAACCCGACGACGTCCAGGCCTGCAATGCGTGTCTGAAGATGCGCCATGTCGAAGGCGAGGCGCAGATTGGCGGCCTCGCGCAGCGAGATCAGGCGGTTGCCGTCCGCGTCCAGTTCCTGCCGCCCGATCCGCAGCACGGTCGAGTTGAGAACCGGTAACGGAATATCGACAAAGGCCTGGGCAACGTCCGGGCGACTGCGGTCGAACGCACGTTCGAGCGGCTTTCTACCTGCGTCGGAGGCGCCGGAGAGTTGCACGAATGCTCGCAAGCCC
>Ga0070681_10001171_pt1 | contig 22651 bp, 19 predicted proteins | sample KBSC83BmetaG_FD_65650 | JGI IMG/M metagenome (GOLD analysis project Ga0070681, IMG submission 65650) | Corn rhizosphere microbial communities from Kellogg Biological Station, Michigan, USA - KBS C8-3B metaG | ecosystem: Host-associated > Plants > Roots > Rhizosphere | place: USA: Michigan...
CCCGACATCAACGAGAACCTCGTCGTCGAGTTGTATTCGAAGTAAACGTTTTGTTTTGAGGGCAGGAGGCGCCGTGGGCGTCTTTCCTGCCGGTCAACCCAGTGCCGGGTCCTCCCGGCAAAGTGAGTCCGCACATGCAGGGATCCGTCTCTGAATTCTTGAAGCCCCGCGTCGTGAAGGTGCAGCCGGTCGCTCCGCGTCAGGCGCGCGTCGTCATTGAACCGTTCGAGCGTGGTTTCGGCCATACGCTCGGCAATGCCCTGCGCCGCGTGTTGCTCTCCTCCATGCCCGGCAGCGCGATCACCGAAGTTGAGATCGATGGCGTGTTGCACGAGTACACGAGCATCGAGGGTGTGCAGGAAGATGTCGTCGACATCCTGCTGAACCTCAAGTCCGTTGCGCTCCGCATGCATTCGCGCGACAGCGCGGAGCTGCGCCTGCACAAGAAGGGCCCCGGGCCGGTGACCGCCGGGGACATCCAGACGGACCATGACATTGAAGTCGTGAATCCGGAGCTCGTGATCGCCAACCTGACGAAGGCGGGCGAGCTGAGCATGACGCTGCGTATCGAGCGCGGCCGTGGATATCGCCCGGCCGCTTCACGCGTGGCGTTCGAGGAGCAGACTCGGCCGATCGGCCGGCTTCAGATGGATGCCTCCTTCTCGCCCGTGCGCCGCGTGACCTACTCGGTCGATGCCGCGCGCGTCGAGCAGCGCACTGACCTCGACAAGCTCGTCATCGACATCGAGACGAACGGGACGATCGACGCTGAAGAGGCGATTCGCCGTGCCGGCAGCATCCTCAAGGATCAGCTCTCGGTGTTCGTCGACCTGCAGGGCGAGGAAGAGGCCGCCACCAAGGTCTCCGAGATGCAGTTCGATCCCATCCTGCTGCGCCCCGTCGACGAGCTGGAACTGACGGTCCGCAGCGCGAACTGTCTCAAGGCGGAGAACATTCATTACATCGGCGATCTCGTGCAGCGCACGGAAGTGGAGCTGCTGCGCACGCCGAACCTCGGGAAGAAGTCGCTCACCGAGATCAAGGAAGTGCTGCAGAGCCACGGCCTGATGCTCGGCATGCGCCTCGACGGCTGGCCGCCGGCGGGGTTGAAGCATGACGAAGAGCGCGACGTCATTTAAAGGTTAGAAGTTTATGCGTCACCATCTTTCAGGGCGTCAGCTCTCACGCAACGCCCCGCATCGCCAGGCGATGCTGCGGAACATGAGCGTCTCGCTGCTCCGCCACGAGACGATCCGCACCACCTTGCCGAAGGCGAAGGAGCTGCGGCGGGTCGTGGAGCCGCTCATTACGCTCGCCAAGAACGACGGGGATGCAAATCGCCGGCTCGCCTTCTCACGGTTGCGTGACACGGAAGTGGTCGAGAAGCTGTTCACCGACCTGGGACCGCGCTTCAAGGCGCGCCCGGGCGGATATACGCGGATTCTCCGAATGCTCCCCCGTCCGGGTGACTCGGCGCCGATGGCGCTGATGCAGCTCGTTGACGGGCCGATGGCCGCGGCTGCTGAAGAGCCTGCGGGTGCGAAGAAGAAGAGCCGCCGTGCCAAGGCGAAGACCGAGGCCGCACCTGCGGCTGAGGAAGCCGCTCCCAAGCGGACGCGCAAGAAAAAGGCTGCTGCGGCGTAACAAAACCGTAGAAGGCCGAGGAAAGCAAGGGCGCGGACCTGACGGTTTGCGCCCTTTTTCTTTTGCCCGTACCCTGACCAAGGTCTCGCGAACCTCACAAGAAAGGGGCGGCACTATGAGTCTTGGTTCAGAGTTCAAGGAATTTGCGATGAAGGGCAGCGTCCTCGACCTTGCGGTCGGTGTCGTGATCGGTGCTGCCTTCGGCAAGATCGTCGCCTCGCTCGTGGGCGATGTGATCATGCCGCCTCTGGGTCTGGCCATCGGCAGCATCAATTTCTCCGACCTCGCGGTGCACATCGGCACCGGCGCCAATGGTAAGGAAGTGCTGCTGAAATACGGCGCGTTCATTCAGACGATCTTCGAATTCCTGATCATCGCGCTGGCGCTGTTCATGGTCATCAAAGGCATCAACCGGCTCAAACGGCCACCGCCGCCCAGCTCCCCGACCGCGCCGCCGCCGACGCGCACGGAGCAGCTGCTGGAGGAGATCCGGGACCAGCTGGCGAAGAAATAGCCCTTAACGGGTTGCGCGCAGCGCCTGAAACGCATCCCGGGTGAGGTTCTCGCACCCGGTGGGCGTGATCGCGACGTCATCTTCAATACGGATGCCGCCGAACGGTTTCAGGGACTCCACGCGCGCCCAGTTGATGCGGGAGGCCCGCTGGTCGGCGCGGGCCGCGTTCAGCAGCGAATCGATGAAATAGATGCCCGGCTCGACCGTCACCACGAAGTTAGGTTGCAGGACGCGGGTGAGGCGCAGGTGCGGGTGGCCGTCGGGGCGGGGGATCTTTCCGCCTTCGATCGAGGCTGCAAAGCCACCCGCATCGTGCACTTCGAGTCCGAGCAGGTGGCCGATTCCGTGCGGTAGAAACACGCTGGTCGTACCGGTAGCGACGGCCTCGTCCGCATCACAGTTTGTTATATCCGCATCGCGCAGGACGGCTCCTGTAAGCGCATGCGCGCGCAGGTGAACGTCGCGCCAGTCAACGCCTGCCCGCAGCTCGCTGCAGAGCTGTTGCTGCATGTCGTTCATTCGGTCAATGAGCGCGGCGAAGTCCCTATCGTGCAGCGAGTAGGTACGCGTGATGTCGCTGGCGTAGCCGGCGAACTCCGCGCCCGCATCTATCAGCAGCGACCGGCGCTCAGCCGGCGAGACGTGCTCGAGCACCTGGTAGTGCAGAACAGCGCCGGACTCATTGAGCGCGATGATCGGGTTATACGGCAAATCCTGTTCCCGCTGACCGCACGCCTTCAGGAACGCCAGCTCGATCTCGAATTCCGTCGCACCGGACTTGAATGCTTCCAGCGCAGCCAGGTGACCTCTCGCCCCCAGCCGGCTGGCCGCGCGCATGCAATGGAGCTCGTAAGGAAGTTTTACGGCGCGGTCGAAATCCAGCCTTCCCATGAGCTCCGGGGGGTTGGTTGCCCCGAATCCCCATCCTTCGAGGCCGTCAAAAAGGTCCCCTATGTAGGCTGTGCGCCCGAGGTTTCCGGGCAGCGCCGCCCGGGCCTGATCGCGTTTGGCAACGGGACTCATGTCGAAACAGGGGGTCCAGTAGGCCGACGGCTGTTGGGCGGGCTTATACCAATAGTCAACCGGGCTGTGGAAAATCAGCTGCGGCCGCCTGCCGGGCTCAAAGTGAATAAAACAGTCGGGGGCGTCCGTAAGGGGCGCCCATACCTTGAACGGCGCGTGCACTTCGAATGGGTAGGTGCGGTCGTCTTCGAAGACCGTCAGAAGTGACCCGGAATGCACGACGAGTGCGTCGTAGCCAGTGGCGGCGAGCGCGCGCGCCGTCCGGGCACATACTTCGGAGAGGTACTGGGGGAAGGCGGTTTCTACGGAAGTCATCTTTTCTCCCCGAGTTGGGGCGTCAGCACCGAGGTTTGCCTCGTTGGAGCGCAGGACAACCTTTCATATGTCGTACTCTTCCGACAAAGAAGGGGTGCTGGCTGTTTCAAATCTGTCGTGGACTCTATAATATTTGCCGCCGCGATCCGTACTTCGGACTCGCGGAACGACGATAAACCGTTTGTTATTTCACCACTCTTGCTTCTTCGGGGTACCGATCGATGAATACCAAACTTGCTCTTAGCGCACTCGTTGCGGCGCTGATGCTGACGGCCTGCGCGAAGCAGGAAGCCGCCAGCACCGAACCTGCCGCCGCGCCTCCTCCGGCCGCTTCCTCGGATGCCGCTCCGGCCGCTCCGGCTGGTGATGCCGCCGCTCCGGCTGCCGCTCCTGCTGGCGACGCCGCTGCTCCGGCCGCCCCGGCGGGCGACGCCGCTGCGCCGGCTGCTCCTGCCGACGCCGGGAAGAAGTAAGCCGTCCGCTTCCGGACCGTTTACTTCGTCCGATAGATCAAGACCCGGATGGGGCGTGGTTATGCCCCGTTCGGGTTTTGCTTTTTTGGGTGACTGACGCGGGAGGGGCCTCGTTCATGGAGCGTTCAAGCCTCTCGTTGAAGACTTGCCCGCCATGTCCGTCAGCGTGCGAGATGCCACCTCCTCCGACCGGGATCGCTCCTGGATCGAGAGCGTCTATCGCGACTATCTGGATGACCTGGCTCCGCTGAACGCCACGGGGCTGTTTCCCGCCCTCGGAGAAGTCGGTCATCGCGAGCCGGACCAGATTGCCCGCTGGTTCGGCGATCGCAACGCCTATCCGCTGATCATTCTGCAGGCTTCCCAGCAGGTGGGCTTCGCCATGGTCGCCCGCGGCTCGGCTCATCCGGGTGAGTTCGGGATTGACTACCGGATGGCCGAATTCTTCGTCACGCGCACCCGTCGACGGCTGGGGATCGGCAGAACGGCGGTACCCCTGATCCTGAATCGCTTTGCGGGACGCTGGGAGATCTCGGAGTTCCAGCGGAATGCATCGGCAGTCAACTTCTGGCGCCGGGTGGTCGCGGCCTACACGCGCGGCAAGTACCAGGAGAGGATCATCAACGGCGAAGTGCGGCAGGTTTTTAGCTCGGGCGTCGCACGCGCGTGACGTTGCTGGCGCAGGAGTCGCAGCCGCCTGACAGCTTGCTCAGCGTTTTCTGACGCAGATTCGCGAGCCACCCTGTGTTTCCCAGCACGGCGGCAAGTGAATCGATTGCCCGCAGGTGGAAGCGCGCGGACGTGAGCCGCCAGAGGCTGTAAACGGCGCTCGACAGCACTATCAACGCCACAACCGCTGTTTCGATGTATTCCAAGTCAGGCTCCCAGGGCAACGGCGACGTGGTAAGTGATGAATGCGCCGGCGTAGGCCATGGCAAACAGATACCCCGCCATGATCAGCGGGTAGCGCCAGGAATTCGTCTCTCGCCGCACCACCGCCAGAGTCGACAGGCATTGTGGCGCGAACACGTACCAGGCCAACAGCGAGAGGCCGGTTGCCAGACTCCAACTGCTCGCGATGACCGGCATCAGCGCCCCGGCAACATCGCCACCGGATCCGGACATCGCGTAAACGGTTCCCAGTGCGCTCACCGCGACCTCGCGCGCGGCCAGGCCCGGAACGAGCGCGATCGAGATCTGCCAGTTGAACCCGATGGGCGCGAAAATCACGCCCAACGCGCGACCGAGCATGCCCGCCAGGCTGTACTGAATCGCCGGACCCGTGGCTCCCTCGGGCGGCGCCGGAAAGCTGGCCAGAAACCACAGAACGACCATCAGCGTCAGGATGATCGTGCCCACCCGCTCGAGGAAGATGCGGGTCCGCTCCCACAAACCGAGCACCAGGTTGCGCAGGTTCGGCAACCGGTACTCCGGCAGCTCCAGCAGCAAAGGCCGCAACTCATTGCGCATCACCGTGCGCTTCAGCACGAAGGCCACGAGCAGCGCGCTCAACACTCCCGCGGCATAGAGCGCGAACAACACCAGTCCCTGAAGATTGAACGGGCCCAGTGAGCGCGACGGAATGAAGGCGCCGATGAGAAGCGCATAGACCGGCAGCCGCGCGGAGCAGGTCATGAGCGGGGCGATCATGATCGTCGCGAGACGGTCCCGGCTGGAGGGGATGGTGCGGGCCGCCATGATTCCCGGGATGGCGCACGCGAAGCTCGATAGCAGCGGGATGAACGCGCGCCCGGACAGGCCCACCTTGCCCATGAGCCGGTCCAGGAGGAACGCTGCGCGCGGCAGGTAGCCGGAGTCCTCCAGCGCGAGGATGAACAGGAACAGAATCAGGATCAGCGGCAGAAACCCGAGCACGCTGCCGGTTCCGGCCACGACGCCATTCAGCAGGAGGCTGCGCAGCGGGCCCGCGGGCAGCGACTGCTCGACCCAGCCGCTCAGAGCCGTCACCCCCTCCGTGACTGCATTCATGGGCAGCCTGGCCCAGCTGAATACGGCCTGGAAGATGAGGAAGAGAACGACCGCGAGCAGGGCAGGTCCGGCGACCGGATGCAGCACCACGGAATCAAGCCGGGTCAGCGCTGCCTGACGAGCGGGTACCCGATACCCGATATCGCGCAGGATCCGGCGCACCTCGCGTTGGGTGGCCTCAATGTCCTCCGCGGTCGCGGCGGCCGGGGGCGGTATCTGACCCAGGCGCTCGCCGAACACGTATGCATCGATGGCCCTGACCAGCTCGTTCTCGCCGCCAGGGCGCACGGCGACAGTCTCGACGACCGGAACGCCCAAGGCCGCCTCAAGAGCCGGCCTGTCGATGTGGTAGCCCCGCTGCTTCGCTACGTCGCTCATGTTCAGGGCGACCAGCAGAGGCCGGCCGATCCGCTTCAGCTCGAGCACCAGGCGCAGGTTCAGCCGCAGGTTGGTGGCATCGACAACACAGATGAGGAGGTCCGGGGGCGGCTCGGAGGCGTGGCGCCCCAGGATCACGTCCCTGGCGATCGCCTCATCCAATGAGGTGGGTTCGAGGCTATAAGCGCCCGGTAAGTCGATTACGCGGTAGGTGCGGCCGCTGCGGGGGCCGATGAGGCGGCCCTCTTTGCGCTCGACCGTGACCCCGGGGTAATTGGCGACCTTCTGGCGGCTTCCCGTCAGGCGATTGAAGAGGGCGGTCTTCCCGCAGTTGGGGACACCAATGAGCGAGAGGCTCAGGCCGACAGCCGGGGCGGCTGCCGCGCCCGGGGAGGGTGTCATGGGCGTGCGCCGGGCCGGGGGAGCTCCACCCAGACCGATTCAGCCTCCCGGCGGCGCAATGCGAAGGTCGTATTGCCTACGCGGACAACAAACGGATCACGGCCCGGACGGGCCTCGGCAACGATCTCGATCTGCTCGCCGCTGACGAACCCCAGCTCCAGCAGGCGCCGCTCCAAGGGTCCCATCTCACCCGCACGGGAGCCGACTCCCACGACCGTCCCCAGGGCGCCCGGGGAAAGGGCACTCAGGCTGACGTATCCGGGGTCCAGAGCCAGACCGCTGGGGGCGGCAAATGCGTCCATGATTGCTAAAGTATATGAGAACCGTTCGCATTTGCAATGGCGGGAACTGGGGATGTGACGGGGGTGCCGCGGCGTGGACCGGCCCCGGCCCGCGGGGGGGCGACCGGGCCACCCCGGCCCCTCATGTCCCCAGCCCGCTCGCTCACCCGGCCGACATCTTCCGCCGGTCCTGGGTGACCCCCAGCAGGGGGCGCAGGAAGCCGCCCGTGGCCGAGTCCGCCGCGGCCGCGATCTTCTCAGGGGTCCCGGTGGCGATGATCTGGCCGCCCCCCTCGCCGCCCTCGGGGCCGAGATCGATCACCCAGTCAGCCGTCTTGATGACGTCCAGGTTGTGCTCGATGACGACGATCGTGTTGCCCTCGTCCCGCAGGCGGTGCAGCACGTCGAGCAGCTGTGCGACGTCGTGGAAGTGCAGGCCGGTCGTGGGCTCGTCGAGTATGTACAGGGTGCGCCCCGTCGAGCGCTTCGCGAGCTCTCGCGCGAGCTTCACTCGCTGGGCTTCGCCGCCGGACAGGGTCGTGGCGTTCTGGCCCAACCGCACATACGAGAGCCCAACATCGGTGAGCGTCTGTAGCTTGCCCGCAATGGCGGGGACGTTCTGGAAGAAGCGCAGCGCGTCCTCGACCGTCATGTCGAGAACTTCGAACACGTTCTTTCCGCGGTAGCGGATCTCGAGCGTCTCGCGGTTGTAACGCTGACCTTTACAGACATCGCAAGGTACGTACACATCAGGGAGGAAGTGCATCTCAACCTTGATGACGCCATCACCCTGGCAGGCTTCGCAGCGGCCGCCTTTGACATTGAAACTGAACCGGCCTGCGTCGTAGCCACGGGCACGCGCTTCCGGTACAGCCGCGAACAACTCACGCAACGGTGCGAACAACCCGGTGTAGGTAGCCGGGTTCGAGCGCGGTGTGCGGCCGATCGGGCTCTGATCGATGTCGATGATCCGGTCGACCTGTTCCAGGCCGTCGATGCGGTCGCAGGGAGCGGCGTCGATCACCGTTCCATTCAAGCGAGCTGCTGCATGACCGTACAGCGTGTCATTGATGAGCGTCGACTTGCCGGATCCGGACACACCGGTAACGCATGTGAAAAGCCCGACTGGAACCTCCGCGGTGACGTTGCGGAGGTTGTTGCCTCTCGCGCCGACGACGCGGATCACCTTCTGCGGATCGAATGGAGTTCGGAGGCCCGGCAGCGCGATCTTCCGCTTGCCGCTCAAATACTGGCCTGTGATCGAGGACGTGTTGGTCTGGATCTCGCGTGGGGTTCCTTTGGCGACGATGTGTCCGCCGTGAGCTCCCGCGCCTGGTCCCAGGTCGACGACGAAGTCCGCTTCGAGAATCGCCTCCTCGTCGTGCTCGACAACGATGACCGTGTTACCGATGTCCCGCAGTGCTTTCAGAGTCCCAAGCAGCCGCTGGTTGTCGCGCTGATGCAGGCCGATCGAGGGCTCGTCGAGGATGTACATGACGCCCGTGAGTCCTGAGCCGACCTGGCTGGCCAGCCGGATGCGCTGGGCCTCGCCTCCGGACAGCGTCTCGGCACTGCGGTCGAGTGTCAGGTAGTCGAGTCCGACATCCACGAGGAAGCGCAGGCGATCGGCAACGTCCTTGACGATCTTCGCGGCCACCTCGCCGCGCCATCCGGGGAGACTCAGGGACCGGAAGAAGTCCAACGCCTTGCCGACAGTCAGATGCGCGGCCTCGGGAAGACTGCGCTCGGCGACGAACACGAAACGCGCGGCGCGGTTGAGCCGCGTGCCGTTACATTCGGGACACGGGCGCACGCCCAGAAACTTCGCGAGTTCCTCGCGGACCGTCAGCGATTCGGTCTCGCGGTAGCGCCGATCGAGGTTGGGCAGGATTCCCTCGAAGGAGTGCTTGCGGCGCGAGGTGCGGCCCTTGCCTTCGGTGTAACGGAACTCGATGACCTCCTCGCCGCTGCCGGTGAGCAGGACCTGTTGGATTCGGGCCGGCAGCTCGTTCCACGGCGTTTCGATGTCAAACGTGTAATGCCGCGCGAGAGATTGGATGAGTTGGAAGTAATAGACGTTGCGGCGATCCCACCCACGGATAGCGCCGCTCGCGAGCGAGAGGTCCGGATGTACTACGACGCGTTGCGGATCGAAGAACTGCTTCACCCCGAGGCCGTCGCACGCGGGGCACGCGCCAGCGGGATTGTTGAAGGAGAACAGCTTCGGCTCGAGCGGCGGCACACTGTAGCCGCACATCGGACAGGCGTGGCGACTGGAGAACACCAGCTCTTCGCGAGTGGGCTCGTCGAGAAAGGATAGCCGCGCAAGGCCGCCGGACAGGCGCAAAGCGGTCTCGAACGACTCCGCCAGGCGTTGCGCGGCATCGGGGCGAATGCGCGTTCGGTCGACGACCGCTTCGATGGTGTGCTTGCGCTTGGGATCGAGCTTCGGCAGCGCGTCCATCTCGTGAATCCGCCCGTCGATGCGCACCCGCACGAATCCCTGCGCGCTCAGGCCTTCGAGGATCTCGTGGTGCTCGCCTTTGCGCTCACTCACCAGCGGAGCGAGTAACGCCGCCGCGGTCCCCTCCGGAAGCTTCAGCGCCTGATCGACCATCTGACTTACGGTCTGCGCGGTGAGATCGATGAGGTGATCGGGACAGCGAGGAATGCCTGCCCGGGCGTAAAGGAGGCGCAGGTAGTCGTAAATCTCCGTGACCGTGCCCACGGTCGAACGCGGATTGTGCGAAGTGGCCTTCTGCTCAATGGCGATCGCGGGGGACAGCCCTTCGATGCTGTCGACGTCCGGCTTATCCATCATCGACAGGAATTGCCGTGCGTACGCGGACAGCGATTCGACGTACCGCCGCTGCCCTTCGGCGTAGAGGGTGTCGAACGCGAGTGAGGATTTGCCCGAGCCCGAGAGTCCCGTGACCACGATCAGTCGGTCCCGAGGCAGGTCGAGATCGACATTCTTCAGATTGTGGGTGCGCGCGCCGCGCACGCGGATTTCTTGCATAGGCTGCGGTCGGTGGCCGCCCGGCGCCCGGACGGCGAACCGTCGAGTGTACGCGCCGGGGGCCGGCAAGCTCAAAGTCGGCGGATACGCGTTCTGTACAGGTCGCCGCCCCCGGCGCGCCTGGATGCTTGCCGCGCCAGCGGCCTCAAATGCGCGCCTTTCCGGCCGGGGCCGCCAGTAATTCCGAGTGCCCGCTGCCGGCCGGGTCCACTAGAATGGCGGTCTGCATCAGCTCGGGGGCACACAGTCATGGCGCGCGGAGTCAACAAAGTCATCCTCATCGGTCACCTCGGGGCCGATCCCGAAACGCGCGCCATGCCCTCCGGGAGCACCGTCGCGAATCTGCGGCTGGCCACGACCGAAAGCTGGCGCGACAAGCAGAGCGGTGAGCAGCAGGAGCGCACCGAATGGCACCGCGTGGCGCTTTTCGGCCGGCTTGCCGAAATCGCCTCCGAGTACCTGCGCAAGGGCTCGCAGGTCTACATTGAGGGCAGCCTGCGCACCCGCAAGTGGCAGGACAAGCAGGGCAACGAGCGCTTCAGCACCGAAATCGTCGGCAGCGAAATGCAGATGCTGGGCGGCCGTGGCGGTGGCGGTGCTGGCGGCGGCGCCGGGGCCGGTGGTGGCTCGATGGGCGGCGGCGGGGGAGCGCCTCCGCGTGACGCGGGCTATGACCAGGCCGGCCCGAGCGAAGGCGGTGGTGGCGGCGGGCGGGGCGAGGACTTCGACGACGACATCCCGTTCTGATGGCGGGCGATCCGCGGCGCCCGGCTCCCCGTGGTCCGGCGGAATGCGCCGGGCGGGGGCGGGAGGGGCTCGCAGGCGTCGGCTGCTCGATAACCACTTGATTCTACAAGCATTCGCGGCAACCGTGCGGGAGCCGGGCGAAGGCCGTAGAATTTGTCGCTTCCAAAACTGCCTATGCCCCCGCGCTACTTCATCAAAACGTTTGGCTGCCAGATGAATGAGTACGACTCCACTCGCATGGGGGACGTACTGAGTACTGTCGATTTCACAGCGACAGACAACCCAGCGGAGGCCGACGTCCTGCTCATGAATACCTGCTCCGTGCGCGAGAAGGCGCAGGAGAAGGTGTTCTCCATGCTTGGAGAATGGCGGAAGCTCAAGACGGAGCGTCCCCACGTTCTCATCGGCGTCGGTGGATGCGTAGCCAGCCAAGAGGGGGACGCGATCACCCAGCGCGCCCCGTTCGTCGATCTGGTGTTCGGGCCGCAGACGCTGCACCGCCTCCCCGAAATGATTGCAGAGCTGCATCGGACCGGACGTCCGGTCGTAGACGTCAGCTTCCCCGAGATCGAGAAATTTGACGCGTTACCGGCTCCGAGGGCCGAGGGCGCCACCGCATTCGTCTCGATCATGGAGGGCTGCAGCAAGTACTGCAGCTTCTGCATCGTTCCCTACACGCGCGGTGACGAAGTCAGCAGACCGTTTGAGTCTGTGCTCGATGAGGTGAAGGCGCTGGCTGCGCAAGGCGTCCGTGAGATCACCCTCCTCGGTCAGAACGTCAACGCTTATGCGGGTCCCATGGCTGACGGCGCGATCGTGGACCTGGCGACTCTGATTCACCACGTGGCCGCAATCGCGGGGATTGAGAGAATCCGTTTCACGACATCTCATCCCCTGGAATTCTCGGACAGCCTGATAGAGGCGTTCGCCAACGTCCCCAAGCTGGCGAACCACCTCCACCTGCCGGTGCAAAGCGGTTCAGACCGAGTCCTCTCGCTGATGAAGCGCGGCTACACCGCCCTGGAGTTCAAGGAGAAGATCCGCAAGCTGCGAGCGGTACGGCCGGACATCTGCATCTCGTCGGATTTCATCGTCGGTTTCCCCGGCGAGACCGAACGCGATTTTGCGGCGACCTTCGCGTTGGTCCGCGATGTGGGTTTCGATCTTTCCTTCAGCTTCCTCTATAGCCGCCGGCCTGGAACACCCGCCGCTTCGCTGCCCGATGACGTGCCGCACGAGGTCAAGCAGGAGCGCCTCGCGCGTCTGCAGGCGCAGATCGAGTTGCAGGCGCGCGCCATCAATCAGCAGATGGTCGGAACCCGGCAGCGGGTGCTCGTCGAGCGCCCGGCGAAGAAAGATCCGCGCGAGCTGGCCGGGCGCACCGAGAACAATCGTTGGGTCAACTTCGCGGGGCCCGGGAGTTTGATCGGGCAATTCGCGGACGTCGTGGTGGTCGAAGCCAAGGCTCACAGCCTCAGAGGCCGCCTCGCGATATCTGGTGAGCGTGCGGGGATGCCCGAAGAAAACGAGCACCGCGCGGGGCGCCTCGTCGGCGCGGGCGTCTGAGCGACAGTGGCCGCCTCAGCACCTGAATCCCAGCGCGAATTCGAGCTCGAGCCATCGGACAACGCGCGGCTCGCAAATCTGTGCGGCCCGCTCGATGAGAATCTGCGCCTGCTGGAGTCGCGGCTGGATGTGCAGATCAATCGCCGTGGCGACACGTTCCGGGTCATCGGTGTTCGTGCCGAGGCGGCGGAAGACACGCTGCGCGAGTTGTTCGATCTGGCCAAGAACGATGAAGTGACTCCCGAGCGTGTCCACCTTGCCCTGCGAGAGCGCGAATCCGGGCATGCTCCCGCAGCGGCTGCTGACCAGGGGGAACATGCCGTTCGAGTGCCGCGTGGCGGTATCCGGGCGAGGGGTCCACATCAGCGCGATTACCTCACGTACATCCGGACGAAGGATCTGACTTTCGGAATCGGTCCGGCGGGGACCGGCAAAACCTATCTGGCGGTCGCGTGTGCAGTCGAGGCGCTGCAGGCGGACCGGGTACGGCGGATCATTCTGGTGCGGCCCGCCGTGGAGGCGGGTGAGCGGCTCGGGTTTCTCCCGGGCGATCTGACACAGAAAGTCGATCCCTACCTGCGCCCGATGTATGACGCCCTGTACGAGATGATGGGCTTCGACCGCGTTACCCGCTTCATCGAGCGCAATGTCATCGAGGTGGCGCCGCTCGCTTTCATGCGGGGCCGGTCGTTAAACGATTCCTTCATCATTCTCGACGAAGCTCAGAACACCACCGTCGAGCAGATGAAGATGTTCCTCACGCGCATAGGCTTTGGCTCGAAAGCGGTCGTGACGGGAGACGTGACACAGACCGACCTGCCGGCGGGCAAACAGTCAGGGTTGAGTCACGTCATCAACGTGCTCCGTGGAGTGGAGGGAGTGGCGTTTACGTTTTTTGACGCGCAGGACGTCGTGCGCCATCCGTTGGTGCAGCGGATCGTTCAGGCCTACGAGTCACGGAGCGGTTCCTAGTGGCGACCGCCGTTCAAACTGTCGGCCGCCGCCGTGCGCGTTACGTGCAGGTTGACGTGCAGAGGCGTGTGCGTGCGTGGTCGCCGCCTCGAGGCGAGATCGCAGCGTGGGCGAGCGGTGCGTTGGGCCGCCGCGCCGCCGGCCGTGAACTCGGCGTGCGCGTGGTGGGGCCAGCGGAGAGCAAGCGCTTGAATTCCCACTATCGCGGGAAGCACAAACCGACCAATGTGCTGTCTTTCCCCGCGCCGGAAATTCCCGGGGCGCCGGCGAGCGGGGCGCGTCCGTTGGGCGATCTGGTGATCTGTCCCCAGGTCTTGCGTTCCGAGGCGCGCGAACAGAACAAGAGCCTGCGCGCGCACTGGGCGCATCTCGTCGTGCACGGGACGCTGCATCTCATCGGTTATGACCATGAGCTGGACGCTGATGCAACGCGTATGGAGCGTCGGGAGATCACCGTTCTGCGGCGTCTGGGTTTCGCCAATCCTTATCGGAGTTCCTGATGGCCAAGGATCCGAATGCGACCGGCCGCTGGCTCAAACGGCTCACACGGAGCTTCTCGCAGGAGCCGCAGGATCGCGAAGAGCTTCTGACCGTGCTGCGCGTCGCCGGGGACCGGGGGTTGCTGGACAACGAAGCGCTCACGATGCTCGAGGGCGTGTTGGATGTCGCGGATCTGCAGGTGCGCGACATCATGGTGCCGCGGATCCAGATGGTATCAGTGCGCCGGGACGACCCGGCCAGCGTCATTCTTCCGGTGGTGATCGAATCCGGCCATTCGCGTTTTCCCGTCATGGACGAGGATCGGGACGACATCGTCGGAATCCTGCTCGCGAAGGATCTGTTGCGGTTGTGTCAGAGCGAGATCCGCGCGGAGCGCTTCGATATCCGCGAATACATGCGTCCGGCGGTATTCGTGCCGGAGTCCAAGCGGCTCAATGTCCTGTTGAAGGAATTCCGGCGCAACCGCAATCACATGGCCATCGTGGTCGATGAGTACGGTGGCGTGTCGGGCCTGGTGACGATCGAGGATGTCATCGAGCAGATCGTCGGTGAGATCGACGACGAGTTCGATGTCGAGGACGAACACAATATCCGCAGGGAGAGCGAGCGTCAGTTCAACGTGCGCGGCGTCACTCGCATAGAGGAATTCAACGAGTACTTCGGCGCCAGGCTGTCGGAAGAGGAAGGATTCGATACCGTCGCGGGGCTGCTGATGAAGGAGCTCGGCCGGCTGCCCCGTCGCGGGGAGTCGGCAACGATCGACGGCTTCGAATTCCGTGTCGTTCGGGCTGACCGGCGCCGCATCGACACGCTGCGTGTGACGGCCCCTCGCGACATCATCCCGCCCGAAGAGCGCTCTGCCGGCGGCGGTCCGCAGTGAGGTTCTTCAATCCGCGGCATGCGGCGGCCTTCGCAGCCGGCGCCCTTCTCGCCTGCGCCTTTGCTCCCTTCAACGGGTGGCCGCTGGCGGTGTTGTGCCCGGCGTTCCTGATGTGGCTGTGGCACGGCGCGGTTCCAAGGCAGGCGGCCTGGCTCGGGTTCTGGTTCAACGCCGGTACCTTCGTCGCGGGCACCTACTGGCTCTATATCAGCATTCACCTCATCGGCCACGCACCGGTCTGGCTTGCGGCGTTCCTGATGCTCGCGCTTGCCGCGATCATGGGTCTGTATCAGGCGGCTGTTGGCTACTGCGTCGCACGATGGCTTCCCTCGCGCGGGCTGGTTCGATGGCTGGTTGCCATGCCCGCGGCCTGGCTGCTCGTCGAATGGTGGCGCGGCTGGTTCCTCTCAGGGTTTTCCTGGCTGTCGCTGGGGTATTCGCAGACCGATACCTGGCTCTCGGGCTTCGCGCCGCTCATCGGCGTCTACGGCATCAGCGCGCTACTGCTCGCTTGCGCCGGCGCCCTCGTCACGCTGGTTCTCGGGGGGAAGCGGGACCGGGTAATTGCCGCGGTCGTGTTGGTGCTTCCATGGATAGCCGGGCTGGCCTTGACCCATGTCGAATGGACGCGGCCCTCGGGACCACCGGTGAGCGTCGCGATTCTGCAGGGCGCAATTCCCGAGGAACTGAAGTGGGTGAAGGCCAACCTCGATGCGACCCTCCAGCGTTATCGCGAGATGACGCTGAAGGCGAAAGGGCACCGCATTATCGTGCTGCCGGAAGCCGCTCTGCCGGGCTCCGTCGCGGACCTGGAGCCCTACATCGCGGATCTGTATCGCAGCGTGGTGGGGTCGGGTTCGTCATTGGTATTTGGCGTGCTTCGCGACACCAACGGAGACGCTCCCTACTACAACTCGGTCCTGGCGCTCGACGGAAAGGTGACCATCTACGACAAGAGCCACCTGGTCCCGTATGCGGAATTCTTTCCCGTACCAGACTTCGTGCGCTCGTGGCTGCGGATGATGAGTCTGCCCTCCTACGACATCAACGCCGGGCAGCCCAACCAGCCGCCCCTGTATGCCGGCGGGCTGAAGCTCGGAGCCACAGTCTGTTACGAGGATGCCTACGGAAGCTCGATGCTGGCGGTCCAGCACCAGGCCGACGCGCTCGTGAACGTGACGAATGACGCCTGGTTCGGCCAGTCCACCGCCAAACCACAGCACCTTCAGATCGCGCAGATGCGTGCCCTGGAAGCGCAGAGATACCTGATCCGGGCGGCCAATGATGGGATCTCGGCCGTGATCGGACCGCACGGGGAGACCGTCGCGCGGGCGCCCGAGTACACCCCTCAGATCCTGTATTCGTCGATCGTTCCGCGCACCGGCGTGCCCCCTTATGCCCGTGTTGGAAACTGGCTGGTGGTCATAGTCGCCACTTTCGCGCTGATCTTTGGGCTCGCAAAAACGGCCGCAGGCCGGTTTTTGCAATCTAAGTAGCCGTGCGTCAATCTAGGGGGCAGGTCGCCCCGTGGCCGGACCTGCTGGCGGGTACGCCAAGTGCTAGTGTTTAATGGGAAACTTCACCCGTGAAGCCGGGTCTACGTTTACGGGCCTCGCGCCCCCAAATCCTGCGGAGTTCAGTATGAGAGTCACGCGTCCCGCCAATCGGGCCGTATCGGTGATGTGCGTTTCCATCGCCCTGGCCGCGTGCTCGGGTGACCTGAGCGCACAATCAACGCAATCTGCCGCGCAGCAAACGCCCCAGCATGTTCCGACGGCGCCGGCCGCGGAGCCGCTGGTCCGGGCACTGCCGGATTTCTCCCCGTTGGTCGAGAAGTACGGACCCGCGGTCGTGAACGTCGAAGTCGTCGAGAAGTCGCAGGCGGCGGGCGGGCCCAACGGGCTCTCGCCGAACGATCCGTTCTACGATTTCTTCCGTCGCTTCGGCCTGCCGGGCCCCGAGCAGGGCCCGCGCGGGAATCAACCGCCCGCGCGCGGAGCAGGTTCGGGATTCATCGTGAGCCCGGACGGCTACATCCTGACTAACACGCACGTCGTGGAAAATGCCGAAGAGGTGACCGTCCGCCTCACCGACCGTCGTGAGTACCAGGCTAAAGTCATCGGCGCGGACGCGCGCACCGATGTGGCGGTGATCAAGATCAATGCAGCCAATCTTCCGATCGTGAAGCTCGGAGATCCCACCAAGATTCACCCGGGCCAATGGGTGTTGGCGATCGGCTCGCCGTTCGGGTTCGAGAACAGCGCGACGGCCGGCATCGTCAGTGCGACGGCTCGCTCGCTGCCCAGCGACAACTACGTGCCGTTCATCCAGACCGACGTCGCCGTCAATCCCGGTAACTCCGGCGGCCCGCTGTTCAACCTGAACGGCGAAGTCATCGGCATCAACTCGCAGATCTTCAGCCGCACGGGCGGCTACATGGGCGTGTCGTTCGCGATTCCGATCGACGTGGTGAAAAACGTCGAGGAGCAGTTGATCAAGACCGGCAAGGTCGTGCGCGGACGGATCGGCGTGACCATTCAGGATGTCAACGCGCAGCTTGCCGAGTCCTTCGGACTCGACCGGCCCCGTGGCGCGCTGGTCAGCTCCGTCGAGAACGATGGCCCGGCCGCCAAGGCGGGTCTTCTCGCCGGCGATGTGATTCTTGGCGTCAACGGCCGGCCGATCGAGCGCTATGGCGAGCTCTCCGGCACGATCGCCGCGATGAAGCCCGGAGCGGATGCGACTCTGCAGGTCTGGCGCGGCGGCAAGCAGCAGGCTTTCCCCGTGAAGGTCGCTGAGCTGAAGGAGCAGCAGCAGCAGGCCAAGGCCACCGGCCCGGGCGGCAAGGGGCGCAACGCGGAGCTGCCGAGCGTGCTCGGGCTGACCGTACGTCCTCTGGAGCCGCAGGAGAAGGAGCAGGCGGACACCAAGGGCACCCTCGTTGTTGAGGAAGCCAGCGGGCCGGCCGCTTCCGCAGGCGTGCAGCCCGGCGACATCATCATCGGCGTCAACGGCAAGAGCGTGAAGACCGTGAAGGAGCTTCAGGACACGACCAAGGCTGCGGGCAAGAACGTCGCCCTGCTGATCCAACGCGACGACGCGCAGATATTCGTCCCATTGCGCATCCCGTAGCCCTTCGGGTTCAGGTGTATCAGAGCGCCGGAGGCCAACCCCTCCGGCGCTGTCGTTTCGTGTATCCTGCGGCGGGCCAAAACACCTGAGTTTTCAGCGCTTTTTGTCACCGATGGACGAGATTTACGATCCCGCCGCCGTTGAGGCCGCGGCGCAGCAGCACTGGCGCGAGCTGGACGCCTACCGCGCGAAGGAGCATGACCCCCGCTTCCCGAGAGGGAAGTTCTACGTGTGTTCGATGCTCCCGTATCCCAGCGGGAAGCTGCACATGGGGCACATGCGCAACTACACGCTGAACGATGTCGTGTATCGCTTCATGCGTTCGTCGGGCTACAACGTCATGACGCCCATGGGTTGGGACGCGTTTGGCTTGCCGGCCGAAAACGCCGCGATCGAGAAGCGCGTTGCCCCGGCTGCGTGGACCAAGCAGAACATCGCTGACATGAAGGCGCAGTTCGCGCCGATGGGATTCGCGTTCGATTGGTCGCGGGAGCTGTCGACCTGCGACCCCAGCTACTACCGGTGGAACCAGTGGCTGTTCCTCAGGATGCTGAAGTCGGGAATCGCCTATCGCAAGACGCAGGTCGTCAACTGGGATCCGGTCGATCAGACGGTGCTGGCGAACGAACAGGTCGAGGACGGGCGCGGCTGGCGTTCCGGCGCGCTCGTGGAGAAGCGCGAGATCCCGGGTTACTACCTGGCGATTACCCGATATGCGGACGAGCTGCTCGAGCAGGTGCACAGCGGGCTCGAGGGCTGGCCCCATCAGGTGCGCACGATGCAGGAGAACTGGATCGGGCGCAGCGAGGGCGTCCGGTTCGCATTCCCCTACGAACGCAGCGGGGAGCGCCAGCTGTTGTGGGTGTTCACCACGCGTGCTGACACCATCATGGGTGTCACCTTCGTAGCCATCGCTGCCGAGCATCCTCTGGCCTGCGAACTGGCGACCGGCAATCCCGCGCTGGCAAAGTTCATCGAGGAGTGCAAGCTCGGTGGCGTGTCGGCCGCCGATCTCGCGGCCGCCGAGAAGAAGGGCCTCCCCACCGGCTTCTTTGTCACGCACCCGCTGAGCGGTGCGCAAGTGGAAGTCTGGATCGGCAACTACGTGCTCATGACTTACGGAGAGGGCGCCGTCATGGGCGTTCCGGCTCACGATGAGCGCGATTTCGCCTTCGCACGCAAGCACCGGTTGCCGGTAAAACAGGTTCTGGCCCACCCCTCCTTGGAGTTCGACGTCACGACCTGGAAGGAGTGGTACGGCGAGAAGCTCGACGAGCTGCGTCTGGTGAACTCAGGCAAGTACGACGGACTGACCAGCCAGGGCGCCATCGAGACGATCGCGCGCGACCTCCAGGCTGCAGGTGTTGGCGAAAAGAAGGTGCAGTGGCGCCTCCGTGACTGGGGCATCTCGCGGCAGCGTTACTGGGGCACTCCGATTCCCGTCATCCACTGCGGGGCATGCGGAGTCGTTCCGGTCCCCGAGAAGGACCTGCCCGTACGGCTGCCCGAGGATCTCGTGCCGGACGGCAGCGGCAACCCGTTGAGCAAGGACGAGCGATTCCTCGCCTGCGCGTGCCCTGAATGCGGCAAGCCGGCTCGGCGCGAAACCGACACGATGGACACGTTTGTCGATTCGGCCTGGTACTTCATGCGCTATTGCTGCCCGGACGCGCCGACCATGGTGGACGAGCGGACGGCCTACTGGATGCCGATGGATCAGTACATCGGTGGCATCGAGCACGCTGTTCTGCACCTGCTTTACGCACGCTTCTGGACAAAGGCCATGCGTGACATGGGCCTCATCAAGTTCGGCGAGCCGTTCAAGCGGTTGTACACGCAGGGGATGTTGCTCGCGCATTGCTATTACCGCGAGGATGAGGCGGGCAAGAAGCGCTGGTTCTACCCCGCGGAAGTCGAGCAGCAGTTCGATGAGCGGGGTACCCCGATCAGTGCGGTCGCGATATCGGACGGCCAGCCGGTGATTTACGGCGGCATCGAGAAGATGTCGAAGAGCAAGAACAACGTGGTGGAGCCTCGGACGTTCATCGACCGGTTCGGTGCCGATACGGCGCGCGCCTTCGTGATGTTCGCGGGGCCTCCGGACAAAAGTGCTCCATGGTCGGATGCCGGCGCCGAGGGCGTGCACCGGTTTCTGAAGAGTCTCTGGAATTTCGCGTGCGCTCAGCGCCAGACCATCGTGAACGCGCCGGAGATTGTGCACGCGGCACTCGACGGCCCATTGAAGAAGGTTCGCTTCGAGGTGCACAGCCTGCTCAAGCAGGCGCTTTTCGACTACGAGCGCATCCACTACAACACGGTCGTCTCCGGCGCGATGAAAATGCTCATTGCCCTGGAGGGTGCGAAGGGGTTGGCGAACTCCGGCGCGCTGCTGCGTGAAGGCACGCGAATCCTGTTGAGCACGTTGTATCCGATCGCTCCCCATATCACGCATGCCCTTTGGGTGGAGCTTGGGTTCAGCAAGACGTTCGGCGACCTGCTCGATGCGCGGATGCCTCAGCCCGATGAGCGGGCTATGCAGCAGGACGAGCTGGAGCTCGTCGTCCAAGTGAATGGCAAATTGCGCGGTAGAGTCACCGTACCTGCCGCAGCGGACGAAGAGACGGTCAAAGCTGCGGCGCTTGCGGACGAACAGGTGAAGCGCTTTGTGGACGGCAAGCCCGTGCGCAAAGTAATTGTGGTGAAGGGTAAGCTGATCAACATTGTGGTCTAAGAGCGCCGATGAAACGGTTCCGGGGTCTGTTGGTGATCGCTCTGATGCTGGCTGGGTGCGGCTTCCATCTCCAGGGCCGCACGCCGTTGCCGCCGGCGATGAAAGCCGCATTCGTGCAGGCAGAGGATCCGCGCAGCGATTTCGTACAGAGCCTGCGAAAGGCCATGATCATCTCCGGTGCGCGCCCGGCCCTTCGCAAGGACCACGCAACGGCGATCGTTACAATCGTCAAGGACGAGGTGACGCACCGTGTCCTGTCCGTGTCGGCCGCGAACCGGCCCACGGAGTACGAAGTGACTTATACGGTCACTTTTTCCGTAAGCGAGGGCGACAAGGAGCTGCTGAGCAACCAGGAAGTCTCCGCGACACGCAGCTATAGCTTCGACGAGCGCTTGCTGCTCGCGAAGGAGCACGAGGAAGCGGTCCTGCGCGAAGCAATGGCCCGGGATCTTGCGGACATCGTCATGCGGCGGTTGGCGAGTCTGTAGAATCCAGCGTGGAAGGCCCGGCGGATGGGGGGTCGCTTTGTTGAGGATGGGGTCGGTTGATCGCGTTGCGGTGGCGCTGCTTCTGCAGCGCTACGGCATCGAATTCGTTCTGATCGCGCCGGAGGAGATCATTCCCGGGTCGTACTGGGGTGAGAGCGAGGCCGGCCTGAAAGCCGACTGGCTGTACGCGCGACTGGATACTCCGGTGCACTCCGTGTTGCACGAGGCCAGCCATTACATCTGCATGACTCCCGAACGGCGCGCCGGCCTCGACCGCGACGCCGGCGGCAATGACATCGAGGAATCCGCGGTGTGCTACCTGCAGGTGCTGTTGGCAGCCGATCTTCCTGGCGTCGGCCTGAACCGGATCTGCGCCGATATGGATGAGTGGGGGTACAGCTTTCGACTGGGCAGCACGCGGGCATGGTTCGAGGGTGACTCGGACGACGCACGTGGGTGGCTGCTGGAGCACGGCGTGATCGACGCGAAAGGGGCTCTCACGGGGGCTTTGCGCTGCTGACTGGCGCCGCGGCCGCCGGAAGTGTTGCCCCGTCGCGGTCATCAAGCGCCGCTCGGCGGAACGCGCGTCGCAGGTGACGACTGTCACTTCCAGGTCCTGACGCCGGCCACTGATCCTTCTCTCTCTTGATCCCTACTGTGTGACCCACAGCGGCGCTGCGTGCGCCGGCGGAGGGCACATGGGTGAGGCAGCACGGGCAGCGGCCGCAGCGGTACTGCGCGGAGCCGTCAAGAGCTACGGCAAGCAGATTGCGCTGAACGGCCTGGACCTCGAGGTGCGCCGGGGGCAGATCACCGCCTTGCTGGGGCCTAACGGCGCGGGCAAGAGCACCGCGATTTCCCTTCTACTGGGGCTCGCGAATCCCGACAAGGGCAGTGTGGAGCTGTTCGGCGAGTCGCCTCGACTCTTGAGCGCGCGCCGCCGGATCGGCCTGATGCTGCAGAGCGCGGTGCTTCCCGACACGCTCAGAGTCCGCGAGCTGTTGCGGCTGACAGCGGGTTACTACGGGACTCCTGAGCCGCTCGACCAGGTGGCGAAGCGGGCCGGAATCGATGACCTGCAGGAGCGCTTTTACGGGAAGCTCTCCGGCGGCCAGCAGCGGCGCGTGCAGTTCGCCTTGGCTCTGTGTGGAGCGCCGGAGTTTCTGTGTCTGGACGAGCCAACGGTGGGTCTGGATTCGCAAGCGCGTAAGGCGTTGTGGTCGGCCATTCGCACCAAGACTGAAAGCGGCTGCGCGGTTCTCCTGACGACTCATTACCTTGAAGAGGCGGAAGCCGTTGCCGATCGTGTGGCGGTGTTGTTCGGCGGCCGGCTTGTGAAGGAAGGCACGGTCGATGAGATCCGCTCGTTGTCCGAGCGGCGGCGCATTCGTTGCATCACGGTGATTCCGGAAGCTGACATCAGTCGATGGGAGGGCGTCGTGAATGTGACTCGCCGGGAGCGTTACCTGGAAATCGAGACGCCCTCGCCGGAAGTGTTGGTGCAACGCCTGTTCAAAACCGATCCGGCCCTGAGGGATCTCGAAGTGCACCGCGCCGGGCTCGTGGACGCTTTGTCGAACATTGCCGGGGAGGGCG